>JAABUO010010410.1_pt1 | contig 10295 bp, 12 predicted proteins | sample 5559291 | NCBI WGS metagenome assembly JAABUO01 (sample SAMN10711878, study PRJNA513372) | rock metagenome | isolation source: Antarctica rocks | place: Antarctica: Victoria Land, Finger Mt sud
TGACTCCCCTGATGAGTCCCAAAGACAAGAAATGTAAATTGATTGATTGATTGATTGATTTAGCCTTAATCTGTACGAACACCATTGTACCGGTAAGCAGGAAGTTGATCAAGCAACGCGTACGGATACAGTGACTCATTGTACTGCAGCATGAAGCGTCAAAGAGTGCACAATGAAGCTGGTGGAGGCTATGGCTACGGCTACAACAACTTTGGTGTCCCTGGTCCGGTAACAGGATCAGGCGCTGCCGGCTTGAGTTTGGCTGCTGCTGGAATGGGGCAGATGCATTCTGGGCACCTACCAGATTCCACTCTGCAGCATGGTATGCAGTTTGGCATGCAGCCCAATCTGCCGGGCGGAATGGGAGGCATGTCTAATCTAAACCATAGCAACGGCCTGCACTCTGCCTTGCCGCCCGACATGAGCGGGACCCGCTTTGATAATAACTTTGGGGCTGTTGGCATGGGGGTGCCGTCAGCGTTAGGACATAGCCTAGGATCAGGCTTGACAACTAGCAGTGTGCAATCACAAGTGGGAAAACACATGGGGCAGAATATGGGTGGCTCCCACACCATGGCACCAGACATGGGGCCAGGCATACTTCATAGCATAGGGTCAGGTGGCGGCCAAAACATGATGCACAACATGGGCAATCCCAATCTTTCCCTTGGCTCAAACATGAGCAACCCCAACCTCTCCTTGGGGTCTATGGCCAGTGGGGGTTTGGAAGCACAAGGTGGGCTCAGTCAAGCCATGGGCCAAGGCATGGGTATATCCGAGGGTTTTCCCTGTGTCAAATTGCGGGGACTGCCATTTGATGCCATTGAGCAAGACATAGCAGTGTGGCTGGTATGTTTTCGGGATGTATTGCTTTACTCTTGTTTTTTTGGGCGATCCCCAGGCAATGCATGGCCGGGTCATGGCAAGCCACTTTGTGTTGAGGGTCTTCAAGCGGGCATCAGCAGTGTTGTTGTCAAGCAGCAATGAGTGACGTAAGCTCAGAGCTTGGCCTCCACCAGTGAAGGGATTTGGCTATGATTGGTGGCGAAAGGACCTGCATGTGGGGAAAACGCCCATGTAATGTGGTCAAAGTCTGCTGGTCATGTTGTCACTGTTGGCATCTGTTCCCATTGCTATACCAAGCTCCCTCCCAAACAGCCCATTATTGCTGTTATTATTATTATTATTAGTATTATTGCTGTGCAGGAAACAGAGCCGCTGGACATCATCATAGTCAGGAGGGGCCAGCGCAGTACTGGTGAAGCCTTTGTGCTACTGCGTATGCCCATTCAAGTCGAGCTCGTTCTGAGGAAGAACAAAACATACATTGGCAAGCGCTATGTGGAAGTAACTCTTGCCAAGAAGCTGGTGAGGTCCTGCCTCACATGACTTGGGTTCAGAAACTTGTACGCCTCATGCAGCAGCCACATCTTGATGTGTACTCTACACGTAGCACATTGTTTGTAGGAAAATCGTGCTGAGTACATACCATTTGTAAGTTTGCCAGCTGGCTTTGAGCCACCTCTACATCATAATGAGTGTTGTTAGCCTGGTTGAGGGTGCGAACCAGCAACCAAGCTGCATAAGGTAAGATAGTAGTCTGGAAGGTTCACCGGCAACATGGCTGGTGCACATGCAGGATTTCTACAAAGCCGTTTTTGTTATGGTGCGTGATGACGCTGAGAACAATCCTGCACCTTCTCAGTCACATGACAGGCATCACAGGGATCATGCGCCCAGACATGCAAGCCCTGTACATAGGCGGCACAGCGGCAGGCACAGCAGCAGAAATGAGGGCAGCAGCCGACACAGGAGTATAGAAGGTACATAACATCAGCAAAAACTTAGTCGTCAGGCTATACAGCGCATGCCATCACTGACAGCGCTCAATGCAGATGCTGCCAAAGACTAGCTGGGCACTTGTGTGTTTGTTCTGCTTTTCTGTGCTGTGCACTCGCCTATGAGCTGTGATTGACAGCTCATTGGCAGATTGCTGTATCAACACAAGGCAGAGCAACCTGTGCAAACAGCTGTTTGCAGCAAGCTTGCATGTGGTATCAATCAAAATCACCGCAACAATTCACAGACCTGTGCCCAATGATTGACAGCCTGCATAGGCTGGCTTGAGCTTGAGCAAGCCTCATGCACAGCGCATGCAACACGCTCATGCTGGCCATGTGACTGACCATGACTAACCATGCTGACCATGTAACTGACCATGACTAACCATGCTAGCTATGTAATTGACCCTGACTAAGCATGACTGTGAACGCAGCCAATGGCAGCAGTGATTATGAGGACCATCTTCTTCCATCTCAGAAGGTGCACACTGGCGTGCTCAAGATGAGGGGCCTGCCCTTTGCTGCCACACCAGACGACATCGTCTACTGGTTCAACAGTTCAGGCCTGCCCATTGAGCCCTTGATAGCAGACAGGTCAGCAGCCATACATCTGTTTTCAGGGCTGACAGTCAGATCTGCTGCGTTGCAGCCTCAAGCATGCCCACATACCACATACATGGGAGGGTCAGTATTGTTGTTAAAGGGTTACTATTGATGTTGGAAGGTCACCGTTGATGCTGGAAGGTTGCCTACCAATGTTGGAAGGTTACTGATGATGTCTGTCTGATGTCAAGTGCTGTATGAGTATGTCTCCTCTGCCTGAGCTGAGAAACACTTGCTTGGGCGGTGCATCTGCAGCAATCCAAAATGTGCATTGCTGCCATACATGTGGTACAAGCGCTGACTGAGACTGTCAATGGTGCTGCAGTGTGCATATTGTGATGAACAGCAGTGGCAAGCCAACAGGGAATGGGTACGTCCAGTTTGGCTCTGCTGAGGAGTCCAAGGCTGCTATGGCTAAAGACCGCAAGACACTGGGCAGCAGATATATAGAGCTGTTTCCTTGTAGCCAAGAAGAGTTGGCCGAAGCTGCTTGACGCAGTACCAGAAGCCTCTTTGCGTGGAATTGCAGAGTGCTATAGAGCGTACAACAAATAAGCTGTGAAGTTTTGCGGACACAGCAGTTGGGATTTGGGCAGCTTCGTGCCATGTCACCACACATTGGGTGCTGGGCAAGTTATTGAGGCTGCTACCTGGTTAGGCAGCACGTCAGCAATGCAGTGTTTCTGTCATGATCGTTTAGAGTGATGTTGCTTGTGTCTGCCAAGTTGAGTGGGGTGTTTGTGCTGGGTTGTGCTGCAGAACTTGCTAAGGCTCTTGTCAATAAGTCAATAAGTAAGATTGACAATGCTATTTGCGTGCATACATATATTGCAATGATGATGCAGCAAAATTCAGGAAGGCAGTAGGTGCAGTGTGTGTTCCGGTTATAGGCTATAGCTGTAGGCATAGAGCCCTGAGGGACCAAAGCATATGTAGCAGAATTTATAACAACATGATTCAAGTCACCAGAGCAGCAATGTTGGCTAACATGCAGGGATGGCAACCAGCCAACATTGACACCATGAGCAGTAAGCTTAGATGCACATTCAAATGCTTTGTAAGCTTGCGCCAGTTTATCTTATAGGCTAACGAGCACTTCAAACTATAGCTGCCAGTTGAGCATTCAGAAAGTGCACATAATATGGGGACATATGTGTGCCATCAAATTGCAAGGCAGGATTCAAGCTGCTGCCGTCTGGCGTCAGCAGATCAGGGAAGAAGTCCAGCCAGTGCAATCTCCCCTGAGCCTCAGGCGCCCTGCTTAGAATCTCAATCTGCACAGCGCACATTCGGTATCAGTCGCTAAGTACAGCTCAAAATGCTTTGGTCTGTGCAAACACGCATGGTAGATTCTGCTCAACTTCGTAAAAGTTCTCAAGGCGCATGGCTTTCATTCTGCTTGAGGCTGACAATGATGCAGTCTAGGACAGCGGCGAGCATAGACACAAAGGCAAGACAGGGCACTGCCCTCAGAGTCTGTGTTCAGCAATGGTGGGTGTACCTGCTGCTGCAGCTTATGGTTGAATGGGGCAACCACATGCCGTGTTTCGTTCAGCACTGGTGCTATGGGGTGCACAAACATCTCAAATCCCCGCTCCTGCACAAGCTTCAACAGTACATCTGCACCGCACAGCCAGCTCAGTTGGGCCTCTTCTGCCCGCACACCCCACAAAACAGCTGCAATGCACAGTATGCCTTTGACACTTTGTGAGCATTGCATCAAACCTAATCTTCACCAGGGCTGCAGTGCAATTTCGCCTGGATAGGCACAAGCATATACTGTTTGCAATGCGCATAACAGTGTCCAAAAAGGCATTCTCTAATCACAAAGCCTGATAATGGTCCCGGGCAGTTTCGAGTTTAAACTTCCACCACAAGAATGAGCTTTCCCCCTATGACACAAGGGAGGACATGAAACTCTGTACCCCCAAAGAGCGTAGCATCACCTTTGTAGATGTGAAGCAGCACATCCATGGCGGCATCCACAGTCTCATACTTAAGCTTGTCCACAGCCATCGTCAGCCCTTCCCGGCAATCAATCTCCCCAAACATGAAAATCACCTGGTACCATACAATACGTCAAGTTTGCATACATTAACCAAGGAAACAGACTGATCTGCATCACAACTGTTGCCTGAGTTGTTGCAGAATGAGGAGTGATGAGCACAACTCTGCAGCACAAAAGCAGCTTGGAAAGGGATGTTATGACTCGTAATGTGGGCGAACGCTGGAGTTGTGCACTGCCTCAGGCCCCAATGCAGCGTGCACTGCTGTACGCGAAATGGACATGCTCAGCAGATGCTAAAAGCTGCAGGACAAACATACCATCAACAAGCATTCCAGAAAACAAAACAAAGCACAGACTAACAAACTCTTAAGAAAACAAGTAGTGGGGGAAAACACATGTTGGGTTCAGGGTCGCTAATGGTCTCCTGGACACCAGCTCGACCAGGACAAGCAGAAACATTCAGACAGACACCATGCTGTGAGACCTCAGGCATGGTCAGCACGGTGCATGTGGTGAAGGGATTTTACCTGTGCATGGGGTACAGGTGCAAGTGGTGAAAGGGGTTACCTGTGCACCATCTGGCAGGTTAGCCATGGTGGTGAGGAAGGAGTGCTTGGGATAGAAGATGCCAGCCTGGCGCATGTGCCAGATCTTGAGACCAGTCACCAGGCAAGGCACCAGAACACGTGGCTGACCCCTCAGCTGGACCAGATTCCATGCCCCTGCAAACATAGCTTTGGCATGCACATGTCTCTGTGTACCACTGCTGTTGTTTCAGTACAGCAAGGTCCCTGTAACACCAGCAGACACTGAACATGAAGTTGACTTTGACGATTGCTGGTGTAAAGTGAGGCCTGCTGTGAACTTACTCACGAGCATCATGCGCATCTTGTAGCAATTTGCAGAGGCCAATGCCGGAATTTCAAGCCCAGCAGGCACAGCATGACCAAGCAAGCAGATCCAAGAGGCACAGCTTGTGTGAGAAGACCAAGCTGAAAGGCAAAGCATGACAGGCATCACAAGGCTGTAAAGGCAGACCTGAAAGGCAATGTGAGTCCCCACAGAGGTACAGAGGCAGGGTGCCAGCAGCCTGGGGCTGGGGGGGTGGGGGGTGCTGCAGAACCAGCTGCTTCACACACCCAAAGTATGCTGCTTCATTCCTGATCAAGGTCTTGTGAAGCTCCTTGGCAGAGGCTCGGGCAGCTGAGTCCAGCAGGTGCACAACTTGGGCACAGCGTGGCAGAGCCCCCCCAATGTACAGCAGCTTCACCACAGTGAAGAGGAGCGCCAAGAAGTCCAGCTGAGTGGGCGTGTACTTCACCTGTGCAAGTCACAATTTAGCTTTATCCTATTGTATTCTTGATAATCAAACGCAGAAGTACATACTTTATCAAGAGACTCTCCACTAATTTCATGCCATTTTATCAGAGGATGAAAGGAGGATGGAAAAAGGATGAAAAGAGGATGAAAACAGGATGAAAAGGTTTGTCCTGAAATGCTACATGACCTCATGTGACAGTCAGCAGGATAGGGAAGACCTTCAAGCAACAGCTGTGGGTGACAGAGTCTGAATGGTGTGCCTTTCATGCAATCAGTTTGAGTGTCCTGTCTTTGGAACTCCTCAGGGGAGTCAACAAACAATGACTGGGGATTACGAGAAGCTCGAACTGGAAATCTTATTCAAGAGCTGTTCAGGACCATAGAAAGATCCGGGACATGATTACTATGCCTACCGTTGATTACATGCAAGCTGCCCCACTGATAATACATAGCTAGACAGCAGCAGCTGCATGCAAGTCTGATTGACAACAGAGACAGGTGGGTGCATGTTACCGCCGTGTACGCAGGTTTGACATGCAGGTCGTATGTGAGTCACATGCACAGCCATTTATCATGCCTGATTGGCCTGACTAACATGGCATCATTGACATGGGCATTGAGCGAGGTCTAAAAGCACCCCGATGATAAGCGTCAATCCCTAAGCAAGCTTTCTCGGCCCCTTCAGTATAGGTGGACTTTTGACAGCAACACTGATGGAAGACACACCTTCTGCACTTCTCCAGATTGCTCCTCAATGCTGTGCACATCTATCTGGCCATCCAGTGATCCAAGTGCAATGCAGTCATGGCTTGCAGCATCCACACCTAGACCTGGCAACCCACCCTCAGCCAGGTCAGGTACCCCAGCAATGGCCTGGGGTGGATTGTTTTTTGGGGGGGTTGCAACAGCATCAAGTGGGGTTGTGCCTGAAAGCACAGAAGCAGATTGTCGAAGAATGCTGTTGGGTCATTGCACCTATGGAACGAGGGAGTTGTGTTGGACAAGACGTGTCATGACCACCTTTTGCTGAGTGAATGTCACTCCCTGACTCTGTCTGTATGGACTGGAGACATGATAGATAGGTGAGGCTTCTGGAATGGGCTAACCCCCCTTGGCAAGTTCAGTGACTTGCCCCCTAGCAAGTTGAGTGACCCACACAGTTGAGTGAGCACCAAGGCTGCATTTTGTGAGATTGGGCTTGACCACAAGGCAAACAACATTTATGTCCTGAGCAAAAGAGAGGCCAGAAGCATTGCAAATCCAATGCTTGCAATACGCATGCATCACAAATCAAAGTGGGCAAATCTGTGTGAGTAACACAGTCTATCAACACCTTTGCAAGAAGGGTAGGTTGTCATGAAGCTGACCTGTGGGCCCCCAGCTGCAGTGAGGGGTCCACTGGGGGTTCCAAGATTCTGAATGCAGCCAGGCTAGAGGGTCTTGACCGGTCAAAGGAGGCAAACGCTGCAGCTGCTGAACCACATTGGCTACGTCCAAGCCACCGCCAGTCTCAATTCTGTACATAACACCAAGCACTGCTGATCAACTCTCAATTCTGTACACGACAACAGGCACTGCTGATCAACTCTCGATTCTGTACATGACACCAGGCAGTACTGATCAAAGCAGGTAGAGACTGGCTGTGCGGTTGTCACTCTGCTGCTGCAACTCTGCGCAGTGGTTCACATGTCTGCTGGTTGATGCATATGCGCACACAGAGACCCACAGACAGACTCTGTCATGCAACGACTCTCACGACAGCGTATCTAACAGGTGCACTACATGCTTGCAAAGTGGTGTGAGACGGGCTGCACACACATACAGACTACAAAATGTGCAAATGGCTACAAGACTGTTACACTGCTGCTCCCCAGCAGGCTCTATTGCATATCTGCAGACCTTGACGGTCTGGGATGCAGCTCAGGCAGCATAACAGTGTTTTGACAGAGACTGCTTGGCTCACTTGGTGGCTCTGCAAAAATCCAGAGCAAGCTGCAGAGCTTTGCCATAGTCCTGATCCAGTTCCATGCCATGCATCAGGTTCAAGGCATAGCTGGGACTGCTGGGCTTCAGCTCCAATGCTCGCCTGCATGACACATGTAACAGGTCAATAAGAGCTGCAAGGCTGTACAGAGAGGGCTTGACAGACAACTGGTCAGGTGTCCAAAGTCTGCATCAACTCTGTTTCAAGGAAACATCAGTGCCCCTAGTAGAGATGCTGTGAAGGACAAGGCCCTGTGCATTAGCATGACCATGCTGTCATCAAAGTTTCAAAGCATTTGTGCTGCTAGCAGCAGCAGCATGAGCCTGTGAGTCATGCAGCCAACCTGAACAGCATGTTGGATGCTGGCACAGCACCGTGGTCCTTGATTGCTGTTGCCAAGAATGCCATTGCTGCATCAGTCTCCCCACCGCCGTCTAGCTCAGCACGGAGTGCCGCCATGCCTTCAGGCCGTTGCAGACACTTGGCAAGGGTCAGCCTGCAACACACTGCCAGCAATTCACAGCCTCATGTCTACAGAGCATGTCGGCAGCCATATGACTTTCAAGCTGCATGACATTGTGGCATACCACAGGCTAAGAGTGTGATGACACATTGAAAGGCAGTATGCTTTTGTGGCCATTGTAGGCAAGCAAAAGTGTCAGGGCCCGGAAATGAGGAGGATATGCCTCCGTGATTGAAAGATAGGCACAGGCAAAATGGTATTGGCGCCATATGCGCGTGAGGGCACCCTGTACTTTCACAGCCAAGCCAAAATCCTTTGCTTGGCAAACATGTCATGGCTCAAGCTTTGTTTGTATGTCTTGCTTCCCTTTGGCCAAAAACATGCGGGTATGCTCAGTGATTCTGCCACAAATAGCATATGATCTGTGTGTGGACATAGCAGATGATCTGTGTGTGGACATAGCATATGATCTGTGTATGGGCACAAGGCTGCCTTGCCAGGGCATGCACAGAAGCTGCTCCCAGGCTTTGTGGCTACCTGATCTCTTGATCATCAGGTGCCCGGATTAGTACCCTGATCAAGACCTGAACGGCATCTCTAACCATACCTCTCTCCGAGGCCATCTTGGCATACACAATCAAGCCACTCTGATGGTGGTCATTGCTTCTGAGGACATTCATGATCAGACCTGCTGCTGTGTCTTTGTGACTGCCACCCATCAGGTATAGCACCCTGACAATGTCCACCTGGGACAGCACCACAAGCAGTCATGATGCAGTGTTGTGCTGGAGGAGCAACAGGTGATGCGATGAAATGACAGGTAGCTTTACCTGCATGTCATCCTGCACAGCTATGCTATCTCCACGCTCTTTAGCGAGGTCAAGCGCTGTGTTGTAAGCGGTGAGAGCCTCATTGTACTGCTTGCATTCACTGCAGGATGCAAAAGTACTGTCAGCAATAGCTTCATAAGTGTGGCAAGGGTCTATAGCACCAATTGCAGCTGTACAATGTGCGCCACCTTAGACATTGAGCATACAGTCGATGGCTTCCAGGGTCATCTGGAGCACTACTGGCTGCCTTTTTGGCTATCTTTACAGCATCCTTTGGCCTTGACACTGTCAGCCAGAGCTGCGCAAATGCTGTGAGCGCCTCCTTGTGAAAGGGTGCTACTTTCAATATCTATCAGTTACATGCCAATGTGAGAGCCTGCTTGCACAGACACAAACAAGTCGGCTTACACTTGTGGTGAAGTACCTGTTCATATATCTTGCATGCAGCCCGGAAGTACTTTTTACTTTCGGCTTCTTTTGCCCGCTCCAAAAATTGTTTAATAATTGGCAAGTAAACTTTGCCGTCACTTTCGCTGAGCAATCCAGCGCTAGAAGGTGTGCTATTGACAAGGTCGGTGTCATCGTAATGAGCGGTTTCATGGCTTTTTGCATGCTGCGTGGTTTGCTGACCAGTTGAGCCTATCTGCAGATCTGCTGCCAGTTGCTCCAACCGCTTGCTGGCAGGCGCTGTACAAGGTATATCAGATGTTGCGCAAGGTTTTGGTTGGACTGGCTTTGATGTAACCTTTACTTGTACGTCGACCCCGCGGTCGAAAGCTTTGACTACCTGGCTGTCAACTGCAGGGCACTTGCCATTTTCGGTCACCAACTGTAGTTCTTCCACCGACAGAGTTTTGCGGTGTTTCTGATTGTATTTGGAGCAAAACTCCGCCAACAACGCAAGCACGCTGTCTTGGCTATTGGAAGTCGACCTGTAAATGTATGTGAAGTCAGGAAGCGTGCTCGACCCCTCAAGATGCAGGTATAGCTTGTAGCTCGCCATGCAATAAACAGGCGCGGTGTTGCCTCGCACACGCACGCATCCCGACGGTCGTCTGCAGCGAATACCTACTTCGAAATCACCTCGTGCATTGCTCGAAAAGCGAGAAGCAAGCTGACTAATGTCGAGACGAAGCAGCCTTAGGGCACAACAGCAAGAGCCCTAAGCTACCATCGGCAAGGCTGCCGTCCACGCCTTCAGCGTCGCTGTTCAAGTCGCTTTTGCCCAAGCAGCCTTGCTCAAGAT
>JAABUO010010411.1_pt1 | contig 10295 bp, 8 predicted proteins | sample 5559291 | NCBI WGS metagenome assembly JAABUO01 (sample SAMN10711878, study PRJNA513372) | rock metagenome | isolation source: Antarctica rocks | place: Antarctica: Victoria Land, Finger Mt sud
TGGAGAGGTGGGGCGGTTTGTGCTTTTCTGGTTGGAAAGGGGAGGGGGGTTGGAGGAGCGGAAGAGAGGAGTGAGTTGGGGGTTCCTGGGGGGGGGGGTAGACACTGCAGACGTGTGGGTAGACAGCGAATGTGGAATTGGGATGGTAGCTTTTGCAAGATCGACCAGCCTCTATCTATGCATTTCCTATGCACGCCCCTATGCCTATAGCTTAAAAGTAATCCGCCTCTTGGTTTAAAAGTCCCGAAAATATCTTTCCTTAAGAGCATCATGTACGTTCTCGTTTCCTTTGCCAAATCCCCCTCGCCTCCTCGCCTCCTCGGCTCCCCCACTTTCCCCCTTCCCCTCACGAATTCAACCAGTCCAAAAACTCCGGCGTGAAATAACTCACCACCACATTCGCCCCCGCCCTCAATATCCCCTCCGTACTCTCAAACGCCATCGCCTTGAGATCAAATACGCCCGCCTTCGCGCCCGCATGGATCATCGCAAACTCCCCGGATACCTGATACGCCGCCACGGGCAGATCTTTGCCGATTTCTTTTGCGTCGCTGATAATATCCAGATAGCTGCTTGCGGGCTTCACCATGATGATGTCAGCGCCTTCGGCAATGTCACGCGTGATTGCGCGACGAGCTAGCCCGCGGCCGCCGGGGGGAAGCTGGTAGCATTTGCGGTCGCCGAACGAAGGGCATGAGCCGGCGGCGTCGCGGAAAGGGCCGTAGAGACAGCCGCTGAATTTGGCCGAGTAGGACATGAGAACTACGCGATGCGCGATACCTGATTCGATGAGTTTGAGCTTGATGGCGCGGATGCGTCCGTCGTTCATGTCTGAAGGTGCGACGCAGTGGGCGCCAGCGTCGGCGTAGGCGATGGCGACATCGGAGATGCGGTCGACACTGAGGGAGTTGTTAAGCGTACCGTCCTCGCGCAGGATGCCGCAGTGGCCATGGGAAGTATATTCGCACAGGCAAACGTCTGCGACAATGAAGAGGTTGGGGAAGCGAGCGCGAAGGAGGCGGATGGATGCGATGACGGGGCCGCGGGGCTCGTCGGCGGCGGTGCCGAGGGCGTCTTTGGCGCCAGGGGCTATAGGTACTCCGAAGAGGATGACGGAGCGGAGGCCCTTGCGGACGAGGGGTTCGAGGTGAGGGATTATTTTGTTGATGCCGCGGCGGGATTGGTTGGGGAGGGAGGGGATCAGAGTTTCTTCGTCGTCCTGGTCAGAGATAAAAAGGGGATAGATGAGCATGGACTGGGAGGGGCTGTCAGCCATTGAAGTGAGGTTGGAGATTGATTAAGGGACCTTTGTTAGTTGTCGCTCTGCCTGCCATGATCGCGCAAGAGGATGACTGTAGCCGCCATGTAATTGACTTGAAATATCTCCTGATATGCTCACGCTGGTAGCAGCTGTGCTTGCGTATGATCTCGCATATGACTCAGCTCTCGATACATGGGGAGCCCTCGATGGGTGTGAATTTCTGTCGTCCGGATTGCGGTCACGGAATGTAAGGTCTGAAACCAAGGAGGAGAAGGACATTTCCAAACTGGTATCTATGGTATTGGATATATCGAAATTCTGGGAATGCGGTCAATTGAGAGAATGGAGGCTATCGAATCCGAGAACGAGTAAATGCCGAAAACTTCTGAAACAGGAGTGGTAAGTGGGGTGTGGGGTGTCAAGTGGTAGAGGATGGAGAGAACAGAGGAAGTGAAATAGCAATTCCCGTACTGCCAAATATCTTTCAGGTTTGAAAGATTGAAAGTCTAGGGGAGAGATTAGGAATCTGTTCACAGTCGTCGTGGGTCGTGTGTCGTTGTGGTTATCAATATCATAATGGCTGTTAAGCATCATTATCATTATACAAGACTCCCGTCGGTGTATCGTTCGGCCCCTAAATTGGATGACCGAGCGTGAAAGGCTTTGTTAGAAGGGTACACCTGGCAATCGGACACACCTAGCAACCGGCCACGCCCTATAGGGCTGTAGGGCTAATCTTTAATTCTTTTGCTCGCAATCGTACTTCTTTACTAGTTAATTCTTCTAGCATGGCTATCCTTTCATTTACATCCTTCTTTACCTCCTCCTTTACGTCTTCAGACCTCGATACAGACGAACAGCTTAAGAAGCAACGAGTTAAAGATGTTTACAGAGCCTATCTGATTACTTAAGACGAACTGTCTACTCGTAAGACTATAAAACAATATGAAATACTTAAAAGTATCTTGCTTAACAGAATTGCTGAAAGAGCTTTAAAGAAGATAATTAATTAACGCTGACAAAGATTATCATCTGAAGAAAAATAATCATTAACTACGTGAATTTTACGTCTTTAAATTTAAAGCTGACCTGCTCGAATCGAGCAAATATTATAAATGAATCAGAAATTGCTTAAGAAAAAGAATAATTCAAGATCACTAAAAATTAATTAATCTCAGAAATTTTTAAGCAGACATTCTGAGCTTAAGACAGCATATATTTCTTCTTTAAATAAGAAACGTCACGAAGCTTAAGATTCTGAAATTCTTACAGACTAATTCGAGCTGTTTCTACGAACTAAAGAGAAATATTAAATTAAAGATAAGAATATTTAAAATATGAATGAAAAGAAGTTTATGTAAGAAATTATCGTTAAATTTAGAGTCATGATTTTTAAATACGAAAAGTAAACTTTAATGATTTAATGTGAAAATCGCGAGTGAATGTCTTTAATCGAATATGTTTTCATGCTAAAAAGAATTTTAAAGTCATGAATCATTTTTAAAAACAAGTAACAGCAGCAGAAATGATACAGAACTCTTTAAGAATTTACTTTTTTTAATGATTATATAACTTTAAACGATAATGACTGAATCGATAACGAACTAAATCTTCTTTAAATTACGAATTACTTTAATTTTAAGATTAAAGCTATTCGTAAAGATTAATAACGAATGCTAATATTAAATGAACATGCTTCTCATATTATTACAGCTGCGATTAAGTACTGCGAGGCTCATAAAATCATTCTTTTATGTCTTTCTGCTCATACTACGCATATTCTTCAATCTTTAAATGTGAGAATTTTTGCTTCTTTAATAATTGCTTATAAAGTTAATGTTTAACGAGCGACTCGTCTTTACGAAGACTATTACATTAAAAAGACGAACTTCTTAAAGCTTTATTTACAAACACGTTAAATTGCTATTACGTTAGAAATCATTCAGAAATCGTGAGTAAAAGCAGATCTTTCGTCGTATTAACTCGAGTTAATTTTACAGCATTTTTAATCTACTGAGCAGTTAAAGTTAAATTAATATAAACATTATAATATTACGATTCGATTTACTACTTCGCTTAAAGAAATCGTCATTTATTCAGAACCTGACGACTGTTTCGAATATGCTTTAACTTTAATAAATATTTCTCAGATAAAAGCATTAATTATTAAAGCTTTTAATAACTCTCGAATCGTATTTAATGTGATTAAAAAGCTTAATAAGAGATTTAAAAAGACGATTACTGACTTCACGATTCACGAGATCACGAATGCTAAGCTAGTTATCGTTAACGCACGCAGAAAGACAAAGAATGATTAATTACAGGCTCATTATGAAACTGCTCGTGTTATGAGTCTGAACGTCGTACAGAAAAGAAACGTTAAAACATTAAGAGAAATAAAAGAACGACGCTTTAAGATCTATATTAAAGCGTGAAATCAAGAGTGAAACAGCATACGCAGTTTAAAATCTGATATCTTTACTTCGCCTTAACGACGAGTCTTCGTAACATTTCGAAGACGAGCTCTTACATCAGTAACTAAGTTAACGAAGCTAATAATACTTCGGGTTCACGTGAAGGATAAAGAGTCATAACAGAAGAAGCAGGAAGATCATAAGAAGCAGAAACAGAAGCAGGAACAGAAGCAGAAGTCTTCTGAGCAGTCTGAAGAGCGAATATTCAGCAGGGGTAGAAGGATCATATCTAGAAAGAGGTCTACATAGGCTGAATTATCCAATTGCGTGCAAAATCCAATAGAAACAAAAATTTAATCCTACAGCCCTACAGCCCTATAGGGCGTGGCCGGTTGCTAGGTGTGTCCGATTGCCAGGTGTACCCTTCTATGATTGGTTTGTGGTTACTACGCTAGCTTAATAATCCGGGATTTCTCTTTAAACTCTGCCTTCAACATCTTCATCACCCGAGGTAGCGTACGTATCTCTCTTGATGTGGTGAGCGTCGTCTCTATAGCATAGAACATCTTGATTGCACATTTGGTAGCCAAAATCCCTTTCTCTTACGAGAAGAAGTCAGTCGAGAGTATGGACAACCACTGCTCCCCATTATCTCAATGGACACAAAGTCGTCTCGACTTTTCTCCTCGCCCTGAACCGTCTTACGCCGTTCTTCGGTGTTGTCTTAGAGAAGAGATGAAATGCTCAATGCTTGTGTAAGTCCCATCTCCGGTAGACTTGAATGGTTGCTACAGCTTCAGACTGGTGCAACATGCTACTGGAAAATCCTAGGACTCAGTAGGCCTTCAGACCTTCTTGATCATTGATCGGTGAGTATGAGAAGAGGTAGTGGGTCATTCGTAACTCGTTTTCTTTCGATGTGAAACTCAAGTGAGGAGCTGTTATGCAGCAAAGACACATTAAGTACTTGGCTTAGGTCAAGAACCCGCATGTGTTCTTGAAATTCCCATAGACTGTCAGATTACGCTATTGAATACCATTACCATCTCATCTTCCTACCTGTCTTCGAACCAAGTGCTTCCATCTAGTAGACATCTATTCCAGTCAGTCAATGCCACCAACGAGGCAGTGATCATCCAATAGCAGTTCAGTTCTTCATGGCTCTTTCCTCAATTGTTCTTGTTATTCAAGCCTTCCCTTCCTACAAAGCTGGTAGTGTATCTATCATGGATTAGGAGAGCTTTGCAAATCTACTGCAACAAAGATCACCGTTCGGACCTCTGATGGCGACTTATGGCAAAAAAAAAAAGAGTCTATTCTCTTCTTTCTCAGTGTTCCAGGACGAAAAAGATGAGGGACCACGGCCACGTCTCAGCGAGAAGCGATCTAGTGAGTGGCCCCAAATTCCGTTTCAGGTACTGTTCGTTAACGTTCTTACTAACGTTCTTACTATCTAGTCTACACTCAACTAGACAGGGCAAAGGCTGCCATGAAGACATCGAGAAGCCAGGTTCGGTTGTATAGCGACAGTACCGACGAGCTGGCTACCAGCGCTCTATTAGATGGACCATCTCCTCAGTTGACGCGACCTTCGACCCAGGATAGTGCTACAGGAACGATACTCGGTCGATCCAGATCAGGCAGAAGCGCTACCGAGACCTTGGGCAAGCCAATGCCGCCAACTCCGTCGAGAGAGAAAACTGCGGATTCTGAACGGGACAAGCAGGCTAAGGCGGTTCTTGCACCAAAGACAACCAACCTAAAAGTACCTAGGAAGGGTGGGAAGCAAAATTCGAAGCTGGAGACCTCTTATACTTTACTACCTCAAGTGTCACAGAATGGCATTCACCCAATACCGCCAAGTAATAGCGAAGCCCATCGTAGTACCGATCACGTCACTAGCCCACAGACAAGCATCGCAGACGCAACGGCACTGAGCAAGAAAATTTCCGATCTCATGCAACAAAACGCAGCTAAAGACTCAAAGAAGCGTCTAAAACGCAAGGAAAGTACGAAGATCGTCTTGGCTACAAATTCCAAACCTTCGCCACTGGAGAGAAGCAGGACAGCCTTTGCAAAGGCCACCAGAGCTATTACTGGACGGCTCAGCAGTAGCATTGAGAGACCAACCAAATCCAAAAGGAAAGGAGATACACTCTTAGACTCGAGTGATGACTTCCCTCACCCAGAAACTGGGTTTCTGCCGCCTATCAGTCGTGGAAGACTTGATCGTCGGATCGCTGAAGGGGAAAACCTCAGTAACCCCAAGATTCAGAATCTGATGGGCGGTGGACATATCCCGCGCAAACCTTTACCGGTATATGAGAGTATGAAGAGTCTAACAAGCCAGTCAGCTCCAATGGAAGATCCGTTCTCAGATGGTGTTGACACGGAACGTGCGATGACACCTCAGACCCCGATCGAGCTCGATATTGGCCTCGACATTGACTTCAGCCGGCATAAGAACAAGCGCGTCAACAGAGATGAAGGGTTCCCTTTCCGCGGTCCCACAAGGTTCTCTAGTATGACATCGGGTTTAGTTCAGCACCCTGATGTAGAGCTCTTCTCCAGTAGTCCCGTTGGGTTTTCCACACCACGTATTCGGCTTGAGGCTCGACCTGATGCCGACGGTAAGAAGAGGTTGACAGGAGTGGTAGTACGTTCTCCATCCATCTTAGATTTCAGTTTCGAGGACGACCACACCGATGAGGACGAACCTGCTACGCCGGCTGGAGGTAGCCAAGTAACGGATCACGAGCATAACTTAAGTGTTAAAAGGAAGAGTGCTAAGGAGGATCTCCGTGCTCAAATCAGCCCGCTGAACAAAAAACCTAGAAGGATCTCGGGTGCCTCAACAGAAGACTTACTTTCGACCGAGGTAGCCGACTTGGACACACAAGATCACCGTCCTCTTTCAGAAAAAGACGCCAACACGAGAATTCACCGCACTAATCGAGAATGGAGGAAAGTGAAGGGATTAAGCATGTTCGACACAGGTAAAAAAGAGAAAGCCGCGGCAGCTGCTGTAGCCCCTCGAAGTCGCTCCACGCTTGGTAGTCGATTAGCCTCAGCCTCCAGGCCTACGAGCATTCTCTTTAGTCGCGAATCAAGAGCTCACGCGCGGAAACTCAGCACAATCGAGGGAGACAGCATGGATATCGATGAGCTGCAAATGGATGATCAAGCTCGCCACAAGGGGGGGAAAAAGGGTTGAACAAGCAGGTGTTTTGTCATTGCCGCTATTTGCTTTTGCTCTGAAATTCAAGAGATTGCTGAAAAAATACCCATCTTAGTAAACAGCTTTTACTCATAGATAGCATCGTTTGATTTCAAGTGGTAATAAGGGGCTTTAAAAGCTTTGTTATGAACGGCATCCTATTATCATTTAGTTTAGCTAATCCATACCTATTTCAACCCAAGCTCTGATGACCATGCACGCTCAATTAGGTATATGATCAACTCGAGTAGGAGAAGTAAGGATGCAACACGGCCTTGATATCAAGATTTTTGATTTTGGAAAAGTGCCATATAGGTCCAACTGACCACTGTGTGTGAGTGTGTTGCAAACATCTTAATGGGTTTATATAAAAGAAATAAGAGACTTTTACCCATCAAGGACGGAAACCGTGAGTGTGCACCTGCCCCTTCATTGGAGCTTGGGCCATTTCCTAAATGGAAATTCTGACCTTGATTTTTTTTTGCTATTGGGGGTCAGGGGTTTGGATCCTGAGGTGGACATATATGGATGGGGTGGATTGAGTTTTGAAAGGGACAGGGGGTCTTGGGTCCGTAAGAACGTTTGTTTGACGATGATGTAGATGACTCGATAATGGGAATGATTGCATTCATCCCTGGCATTCTTGTTTTGCACAAGGCCTGATGGTCTGAGATTAGCGATGTGTATAACTCGACTACCAGAAACAATGGATCCTTTACACCCCAGAACCCAAAAACCTCTCAAGTAAGCTTTTGCTTGATGAAAAACGCCCTCAGATGCGACAGTTGCCAAGCACACGTCACAGCCAACACCACCAGCTGCACCAGCGTCCACCGAACCACCCTCGCGTTTGTCGTCTCCGACTGATCCCGAAACTCCGCCTCCCGCTCCCTCTGGAATACCTGCTCCCGCCTGATGTCCAAAAGCCTTCCGTTCAAATCCTTCACCTTGTGCACAATGCCCTCAATCTTGCCCTTGTCCGTGCTCTCGATGTTGCTGCTCTCGCCAATCACCAAGTCCAAGCTCAGCTTGATACCTCCGACCGGTTGACCCGAGCTCAGCCAGCCGCCGGCGACGGCCATCGAGGGCGTGAAGCAGATGCGGTGGTCGCCGGCGTCGGCGGCGCTGAAGGTGAAGCGGCCTTTTGAGGAGCCTTTGGTGGAGATGACACGGTGGTCGTTGTCGAAGACTTCGTCGACGGTGATGGTCATGCCGAGGTCGGGGGAGGGGGCGAAGGTGCCGGTGGAGGTGGTGTATTGTTCGGCGGTGTAGTGGCCTAGAGTAGGGGGTGAGGTTAGCTTTTTCGGTTGGATTTTTCAAATCTCAAACTATTCTTCGAGGGATTTGCAATGTTCTTGAGTAAGAACGGTGAATTGCAGTGGAGGGATAGAGCTTACCGACTACCAAGGTGTCCTTAGGAAGCTCCTCGTAGAAGCATTTGGGATTCGTGCCTTCGAGGTAGAAGTAGACAGCTTGGGTCGGGACTATAAAACTCAGTACGAGTACCACTAGCATTGATCTCAGGAGGCCAAGCGGCCTCGAGTGTGAGGTCTCCATGTTTATTGGGGTGCGATAGTGAAGGTCAACACGAAACTCCTTTCCTGAAGTTGGTGCTGGTGGTGCTTGGGAATTTTTGTAGGGATCATAACTTTTGCCGCATCTTCAATTGTTCCGCAACGGAAACATCAATACCGGTGCATCACCTTCACAACGCATTGAAGGGCCGTTCATCTCAGGCTCTTGCTACCATAGCTCAAAATCGGATAGTTGATAAATTCTTGATTCTAGGTAGAGATTACTATAGAGATTCATCTTGGCGAAGCTATTCAAGATGACGAGTGCCGATGTGCGGGATATGCTGGATCTCCCCAGCGATGGGCATCCAAGACCAGTGAAAAAGCAGAAGATCGTGGAGAAGCGCCCAGGTCTGTACTTTCTGCGCCTGACCGTATCTTGGTTTTAATGCCTAGCAGAGGGTATTACTCGAGAATTATTCGCTTTGCTCGGGGAACGCGCCCCTCCAGTCGCAATCACAGATCACATAAAATACAAGGAAAGGCCCAAATGGTCGCACAAGGTGACGCCATGGTCTGTCGCGTCTTCTGGGCATTATTACAACTGTACACTAATTGTCCCAGGGACATGACATCCTTTCGCAACGAAGCTCGAAAAGACGGTTTGATGCTTCGGCACTGGAAAAAAAGGGATACGAGTGCGCCAAATTTCCCTGCTACACCAGCGGATTCAAATGCAACTTCAGAGATGGAAACGGACGAAAAACCGGTAAAGGCGGAAGTGTACCCTTTCACGAAGTTCAACATCAAGATAGAGGGGCCAAGCTACACGGAAGAGCAATATGAGACACATCTGAGAAGCGATAAGTGGAGTAAGGAAGAGACGGAATACCTAGTCAACCTAACCAAAGAGTACGATCTGCGGTGGGTTGTCATTGCGGATAGGTATGACTACCAGCCTAGTGAGACACAGGCCGGAGGAGATGCAATGGCTGTGACCGTGAAACCGACACCAAGATCCATGGAAGATATGAAGGCTAGATACTACGATGTTGCTGCCAAGACCATGGTTCTGCACCATCCTTTGTCCAGCATGTCAACCTCAGAGTTCGACTTCCACGAAAAAATGACGAAATTCGATCCTGCCCGTGAAACAACGAGGAAGAAACTCGCCGAAGGCTTGTTGCACAGGACACCAGATGAGATCAAGGAGGAGGAAATCCTACTCGGAGAGCTAAAGCGGATTGTCACCAACGAGGAACGCTTCTCCAGAGAACGGAAAGAACTCTACGAACGCCTGCAAGCCCCCCAAAGCACCGGCAGCACACAAATGTACCAATCCAGCCAAGAACTCACCGAGCTTATGAAAACTCTACTCAACGTCGACAAAACCAACAAAAAGCGCCGCTCCCTAATGGGCCCTGGCGATGGCATCTCCAGCCCCGGCGGCGGCCCATCCGGTCAAAACTTCCCCGGCCAAGGCGACCGCGGCCAACGCCACTCCCTGAGCGGAGCCGGCGACAAAAAATCATCCCTGTCCGGCTCCTCCGGCCAGCGCCAGCTCAGCCCCCGCGAAGAAATCAAATTCGGCGTCAGCCACCACGAGCGCCTGACCGCGGGCGTGATGTTTCGGCACGAGAAAATCACCAAGCTCGCGCAGGCGAAATCGAATGTGCAGAGCACGAAGATTGCGGCTGCGCTGACGGAACTGAAGATCTCACAGCGGCTGGCGATGCCGACGACGAGAGTGTGCAATGAGTATGAGCGGTTAATCGGGAGTATTCATACGCTGTTGGATGTGAGGAAGGTGGGGGAGAAGGTGGAGAATGAGATTCGGGTTTTGGAGGCGCAGATGAGGGAGGAGAGAGGGGGGCAGGAAGGGGGCGAGG
>JAABUO010010412.1_pt1 | contig 10293 bp, 5 predicted proteins | sample 5559291 | NCBI WGS metagenome assembly JAABUO01 (sample SAMN10711878, study PRJNA513372) | rock metagenome | isolation source: Antarctica rocks | place: Antarctica: Victoria Land, Finger Mt sud
GTAGACGAAAAGAACACCTAACAAAGGCAGCCCAATTTCTGCTGCGAGGCCGAGCACCCCCAGGCCCGGTTCATCTGGCTCACCCCACGCGGCTGCCCCACGGTACTGTGGGTCGTTGCGTACAATCCCGTAATTCCCCCAGCCCACTCCGGTGAACGGATGAGCTGCGATCATGCGTGGAACCAGGAACAGACCGGCAATACGTCCTTGCACGACATTAGGATCACCGGCATGCAGATGTGAGGCGGTTTCGTACTTCTCCCCCGCCTGTTTATAGAGCCTGATCTTAGATCCGAGGTCGAATGTTTGCAAAAGTAGCAGAAGCAAGAACAAAGCAATGCTGATGGTCGCTGCTCGCTGGCGTAGACTGCGAGAAAACACGCTGCGCAGAACAAGCAGCGTCAAAAGCGCTACAAAAGCGGCTTTCGATTGAGACATGACAAGGGTAGTAACCAGCAGCAATAGGCTCACTTGTATTCTGCGTTTCGATTCCCAGCCAATCCGCATTAAGCTCCAGCCGACAAAAACCAATGTAATTACATACAGCCCGTAGGGGCCGCCTTCGTTGTAGAAACCTCTAAAACGATGTAAATCGCCGTAAGCTCCCAAAGAAACGATATGCGCTCTATCCAAAGGATAGGAAACCAGCGAGTAGGCTGCGCTGGCTACACCTACCCAGTAATAAACCCGCATGGTAAAACGCGCAGTATCTGGTCTGGTGCGAAAGAAGTTTGCAAGGTACAACATCATGCCTGCATCAATCAACAGCTCAAAAACTCTTGAAAAGGTGATCAGCACAGGTTCCTGCAGCAACGTCACTTCCGCTGGCTTGTAAAAGGTAAATCGCAGTGCGGTAACAGCGAGCAGCAGCGCGAAGACAGCAACCACCACATAGCCGATGCCAAGCAGCAGCAAACGGCGGTACACATAAACTCTTAGGCGAGCCTGGTAGAACGCGAATGCAAGGACTATCAGCTGAACAACGTAGAGCAGCTCAAGATACTGAATAGAAGCAATCTTCAAGAGGATTGTTGAAGCTAATGAGCCCACCAGGAAGAGAAACACGGTCTCCCAGCGAGACCGCCGGGCAGAAGACGCCTGCAAGCTTAGATGTTGCACGGCTCCCAAGATCTATCCTTGCTCCGTGAGCGTGGATCCTTGCAAAGATCCGCGCATGCGCTGGAAAGGCTCCGCTGCTGCGAAGTACACGATACTTGCAAGCAGCCCCAGTATTAGTCCTTCAAGTGCGAGCAAAGTTCGATGCGGTCCCGCCTTCTGTTCCGGAGCAACCGCGCGGTCTACTACCTGCAGTTGCGGTCCAGGATCGATAGAAGAAAGCCGGGCCTGCTCATACTGCTTCACCATCGCATCGTAGAGGGCGCTCCGCAGTTTCACCTCGCGGGCCTTCTGTTCGTAGGCAAGCGTGAGCCCTGGAAGGCTGTAATTGGACGCGAGGCCCTTGGAGTGCTCATCCGCCTGCTGGCGAGCAAGCTCTGCACGCAGCTGTGCAATCTTGCGGCGCTGCTGAATCACCTCAGGATTTTGCTCCGTCCCTCCTGACGTAAGTGCAGCAAGCTCAGTCTCTGCATATCCAATTTGCGCCTGCAGGTCTGCCGTCGCGTTGATTCCAGCCATCGCTTCTCCGGACGGCAGTACGACGCCAGAGGATTGTTGAACGTTCTTCAACTGTGTTTCGGCCTCGTCGAGTGCATGCCTTTGATCTTCCAATTGCTCCTCGAAAAATTTCTTTCGGAATGCTGAACCTGAGGTGGCCATCTGTCCATTCAACTGGAACAGGGCATCCAAATATGCGTTTGTAAGCTTCGCCGCCAGCTGTGGGGTCCGGGCCTTTACCGAGACTTGAATAAGCGAATTCTTACTCACTTTGAACGTCGAAGCACCTGCCAGCTGTATCTCTGCATCGATGCGTCGCTTGGCTTTGTACTCTTTCATCAAATCGTTTCCATCGATCACCATGTCCGCAACGGTACGGCTGCCGAGCAAACCCAGGTAAACGTCGCTTTTGCTTGTTCCTCCGCCCATCAGGAGCGAAGAAGCGGAACCTGGCGATTGCGAAAAAGCAAGCATGTCGGTCTCCTTAGGTGGCAGGAAGACTGCATTTCCTTCGTAGTACAGAGGGAGCATCAATGCCAAAAGGATCCCTAAGGTTAAGCCGGCCAGGGACGCGAGTCCGATCCGCCAGCGATTCCGGTATATGGTACGTACCAGCGTGTTCAGGTCGATCGGGACCAGATCAGGATCGGACTCTTCACGATAGCTCGGCAAACTGGTTTGAAGCGTCTCAGCCACGTCACGTCTCCCATTTACCGCAATACGTTGACGGCAGCGGCTGCCAGGCCGAACTGGCCGAAGATGGAAGAAATATCCAGCAGACCGCGCAGCAGGTTGCGGCGGTCGATCTGCGGCGGCACTACGATGGTATCGCCCGGAAAGATTCTTGCCTTGCTGACATTACCGTATTGTTTGCTGAAAACGGATCCATCGGCGCGGAGAATGAATGCGCCTTGGCGGTCAGCATCCGGATCCGGGCCACCGGCTTTGCGCAAGTAGTCGCGCTCCTTGCGATCACGCTGGAAGACAAAAGCGTTCGCGCTGTATACTCGGCCCTCCACCTCAACCGTTGACGGTACTTGCGGGACCAGGAAGCGATCTCCGTCTTCGAGCGGAATGTCCGGCAGGGTGTCGATGCTGCGGCTGTCCGGTTTGAGCTCAAGCACGATGCGTCCAACGGGGATGGTCTGGCGCAAGCGCGCAATGGACTGCCGCGCTTCGGCTGCGGCTGCGGCCGAAGCCGCCGCGTCGCGATCGGAGATGGCCCGCGAACTGCTGGCTGCCGAGAACGCGGAGACCCTCTCCTCAAGCGTGTCGGCGTACTCGGATAAACGCTGCTGTTGCACTCGCCGCGTGGATTCGCGCGTAAACTGCGACCCATACAGGTAAGCGTCGGGCGTAAATCCGCCTACCCGCATTAGCAGGTGGCGCAGCGTCTCGCCGGGCCCAACGCTATACACGCCCGCAGCCGCAAACTCACCTTCCAGGTGAATGAAACGCGTTTGTTGCGATGTCGGAACGCTGATGTCCGCAGTCGAAAAGAAAGTCACTACGTCGCCCGGTTGTAGGGCCAGATTTTGTAACGGATCATTCTTCTGATAGAGCAACTGCGGGTTGAACGCCAGCAGCGAAGTCTTCAACGTTGATTCATTCAGCCGCTCTATGACCGCGTAGCTCCAGTCCAGGTCAGGAGCCGAGAGCACAACCTCCGTTTTTGGTCGAAAAGTTCCGTTGGATTGCGTCAGCGCCGCGCCCACTGAGCCTCCACCCTGGCTGCTGGTGCTGCTTCGCGTTCCGGGCGGGAGCTGCTGCATCTGCTGGCTCGCACCCAGCGCAGCCCCCGGAATCTGCTGCGTGTACTGCGGATTGTTCGGATCGACGGGAACCGTTTGCCCCATCTGAGCATAAGGAACAGGCGGCGTGTTTTGTCCGCTCAAGCCGTTCTGCGGATAATTTCCATACGGGGTGTTCCCGTTCGCTGGATAACTAGGGTTCTCTCCATTTGCAGGATTTAGCTGACCCGCTTGCCTGTATCTTGTCTCATTCCGCGTCACCTCGGCGGGATCGCGTGGCGGGTTCCCGAGCGCGTTATGACCACGGTAATAATCAGTGGAAATCAGCTGATCGGCCGCAGGCACAAGGTCCTTGATCCTCATGCCTTCGTGCCAGGCGTACCGCCCTGGGAATGAAACGTTTCCCCGTAGAGTAACCGCATTCTTGTAGCGGTCGAGGATCGCCCGAACCACCACGATATCTCCGTTGGCCAGCGCAGGATCGGTCTTCTTCAGGTCGACTTCGATCACGTTGCGTTCGCTGTGCTGATAAATGCGAGTGACCTGCACGTTGTCGCCCAGCGCCAGGCTGGTCTTGCCTCCGGCCAACTCTATGACCTGTGAAAGCTTCTGCCCCGGATGAACCTCGTAAATCGCAGGATTGTCCACGCTCCCATAGACCGCCACCTGAGCGCCCACGGGTGGGATGTAAATGACATCCTCAGGCTGCAGTACAACATCCGACGCCTTGTCTCCGCGCAGCAGCAGATCGTAAAGATCGAAGTGCGTGACGATGCGTCCGGCGCGCTGCACTTGAATGTCGCGCAGACTGCCCTGCGGCAACGGTCCGCCGGAGGCGAACAACGCATTCAGCAGGGTGCTGAGCGAACTGATCGTGTAGGCTCCCGGCGAGCGCGCCGCACCCACCACGAAGACTTGCATGCTGCGCAGCTGGCCAAGGTTCACGTTCAGCTGGAAGTTGCGGTAAACGCGGCTGAATTGGCTGGTAAGAAAAGACTGCAGGTCGGAGTAACGAACGCCCGCCACGTGGATCGTTCCGACCTGGGGGAAGGCGATATCGCCCGTCCGGTCGACCGTATAGTTGCCACTGCGGTTCACCTGGCCAAAGAGCTGAATGCGTACCTCATCGCCCGGCCCCACCACATAGTTGGCCGTAACAGGAACATTGTCCACCGGCGCAAACGTCGAAGGCACATTGTCAAACAGGGAAGCGCCGAAGATTGGCAGGTTGCGCCCGACCGAAGCCTGGACGAGACGCTGAAACTCAGTTGGACGGTCCGGCACCCGTGGCCGGTTCCGGGCCAGCGCCTCGGCGTTCTGGGCTGCTGTCTGTTGCCGGCGGCTGCTCTGGGTCAGGCTGTCGTTTGCCTGCGAAGTCGGGGACGTGTTGTTGTTCTGGTCCTGTGAGCTGGAAGGCGTCAGAACGTCTGGATTCGGACCCACGGGTTGCGGCTGCTGCGAAGCGGGAAACTGGAACGGCGTAGCAGTTGCAGGCGTCTGATAAGGATCGGTTTGCGCCCTCGCGCCAGTCGAGGTGCCCAGCATACAAAAAGTGGTGGCGACTAGAAACAGAACGTGCTGCACACGGGACAACCACCAGCGAGGGCGAGAGACAGCGAAATTCACGTGGACTTCAATCCTGTCGTGCGGCGAGCCCGTGACTGAAGGCGCAGCAATTGAGTTCCGCGGGGTATCGGCCCGCCAAACTCGTTTCAGTTTATAGGAGAAAACCTAGTTCTTTGCAGCGAGGCAACCGACAGCTAACCCTGTCGCTCTCAATTTGGACGGACCCGCGTTCTATTCTGGGTTTCGAGAGCGCCAGGCCAGCTTCTGTAGAGTCCCCCCGAGGAGATTAGAAATGAGTAATCAAGGTCCACGTCCGGTTCCAGCCGCCCGCACCACAGGCACAGATCCAAAAGCGGTCGAGCCCTCCGGTCCACGCGGTAATGATCCTTCGACCGCTGGACCGGGCGCGACCGGTGTCGTCTCCTCAACGCCTGAAAATAAGCAGGGGCACCTGAATCCCTCGGCTCCTGAAGACTCCAACACCACGCCTAACACCACATCGAACAAATAGATTGAGTAAGCTCCGGGGTTTCTCCCTGGCAGAAGTGCGTTTCGCAATTTCCGCAGCTTGAGGGTCAGCATTCAAGACGGAATTGACTGGCCCACCATTACACTGATCTGGACGGGCCTATAGCTCAACGGTTAGAGCAGAGCACTCATAATGCTTTGGTTCCAGGTTCGAATCCTGGTGGGCCCACCACCTGCTCTCCGCACTCATTCTGGGGCGCCAGTGACTAAAGCCTGTCATTTGGCCCTTGGGGAACGCTTGAGGATACTCCAGGTGTGTATGGCGTTGTAGAACCGACTTCTTCACTGGCGCTTTGTCCATCCGGCGCGAAATTCCATTCCAGCAATTGCCTCATCTCAAGAAAGCTTATCGACCTCGCCCGCGGACAAGACTTTTGGCGTCCTAACGAAAGATGCGCGAACTTTCAGCGTAGGTGCCCGGTTGCCGATAAAGCCGGGAGGGTGAGGGCGAATCCATTTCGAATCGGATGCGTCAAACATATGATTATCTCATTGGGGAACACTCAACATGGCAAACGATTTTGTCAGCGTCATTAAACCCTCGTCCAAATCGGGCGAAGTGATCCACAGGATGGAAGGCAGCAACGCCGCCGTTCCGGTGCTGCCGGTGCGCGATACAGTTTTGTTTCCACACGCTGTCCTGCCCCTGACCGTTGGCCGCGAGAGCTCGATTCAGCTTATTCAGTCGCTTGGGGAGGAGAAGACCATCCTGGTGGTGGCCCAGCGCGACGCCCGTCTGGACAGCCCTGAAGAGACCGATCTGCACCAGGTTGGCACGCGTGCGACGGTCCACAAGGTCGTTAAGATGCCTAACCAAAGCCTGTTTGTCTTTACCGAAGGCAACGAGCGTGTGCGCCTGGGTCAGTTCACCCAGACGCAGCCCTTTCTGGTCGCCGGCTACGAGGTGATCGAAGAAGTTGAGCCGGACAAGTCGCCTGAGCTGGAAGCGTTGCAGCGGAATGTGGTCAGCCAGTTTCAGCAGATCGTCACCTCGTCGCCGACGCTTTCAGACGATCTCCAGACCATTGCGATCAACATCGACGAGGGCGGTCGGCTGGCCGATTTCATCGCCTCCAGCCTCCCGTTCCTGACCACGGGAGACAAGCAGGAGCTGCTTGAGATGCCCGTTGTCACCAAGCGTCTCGAACGCATCAACCAGCATCTTGCCAAAGAACTCGAAGTGCAGCAGCTGCGCAACAAGATCCAGAGCGAGGTCCAGGATTCGGTCCAGTCGTCCCAGCGCGACTACTATCTCCGCGAGCAGTTGAAGGCGATTCAGAAAGAACTCGGCGACCTGGACGATACCCAGAAGGACATCGCCGAGCTGAAAGAAAAAATCGAAGCTGCCGGGATGCCGGAGGAGACCAAGAAAGACGCGCTCAAGGAACTCGGACGCCTGAGCCGCATGAATCCGGCTGCTGCCGACTACTCGCTCACGCGCAACTACGTCGAGTGGCTGGCCGTTCTGCCCTGGTCGAAGACGAGTTCGGGCGAGGTCGACATCCTGAAGGCCAAGGAGTGTCTGGATGAAGATCACTATGGCCTGAAGAAAGTGAAAGACCGCATCCTCGACTACCTTTCGGTGCGTCGCCTGAAGCCCGACATGAAGGGTCCGATCCTGTGCTTTGTCGGACCTCCGGGCGTGGGCAAGACGTCGCTGGGCCGGTCGATCGCGCGCGCGCTCGATCGCAAATTCTCACGTATTTCGCTCGGCGGCATGCATGATGAGGCCGAGATTCGCGGACACCGCCGCACTTACATCGGCGCGTTGCCCGGCCAGATTATTCAGCACCTGAAGCGCGTTGAGGTAAAAGACCCCGTCTTTATGCTGGACGAGATCGACAAGCTAGGCCGCGATTTCCGTGGCGATCCAGCCAGCGCACTGCTCGAAACGCTGGACCCGGAGCAGAACAACACCTTCCGCGATAATTATCTCGACCAGCCGTTCGATCTATCGAAGGTGCTGTTCATCTGCACGGCCAACCAACTCGACACCATTCCCGGGCCGCTGCTAGATCGCATGGAGATTATCGAGCTCACCGGCTACACCGAGGAAGAGAAAGTCGCGATTGCCGAGCGCTACCTGATTCCACGGCAGATCAAGGAAAACGGTCTGGAGCCGGAGATGATCGAGTTCCCACGCGAGTCGGTCTCTCTGGTCGCGCGCCACTATACCCGCGAGGCGGGCGTACGCAAACTCGAACAGCAGATCGGTACAGTGTGCCGCAAGCTGGCACGCAAAATTGCCGAGGGACGCACGGAAAAGCTCGTCATCACGCCCGAGATCATCCATGAATTCCTGGGCGGAATCAAGGTGCGGGTCGACACGGAAATTGCCGAACGCACGCGTCGTGCAGGCGTGGTGGTTGGGCTTGCCTGGACTCCTGCGGGCGGCGACATTCTCTTCATCGAAGCCAATAAGATGAAGGGCAAAGGCGGCTTCAACATCACCGGCCAGATTGGCGATGTGATGAAAGAATCCATGCAGGCTGCGCTCACGTGGGTACGGTCAAACGCGCTTTCACTGGGGCTTGACGAAGATTTCACCAAAGATGTGGACATTCATATTCACGTTCCGGCCGGGGGAATCCCGAAAGATGGTCCCAGCGCCGGTGTCACCATGGCCACCGCGCTGGTGAGCCTGCTGACGGACAAACCGGTGCGTCCGCTGCTGGCGATGACCGGTGAGATTACGTTGTCAGGCGATGTACTTCCTGTTGGCGGCATCAAGGAGAAGTTCCTTGCGGCTAAACGTGCCGGAGTGCGCGATGTCGTCATGCCGCAGGATTGTAAACAGCAGGTGGATGAAGATTTGACCCCGGACCAGATCGACGGAATCAACATCCACTATGCACGTCACATCGAAGACGTGCTGGCAGTCGCGTTGCCAAAGGATCACCGCGAAGAAGTCAAAGATGAAGAGGTCCGCGAAGAAGTGCTTGCCGCCGCAGCGGAATAGAAACTTCGGCTGTAAAAATCTCCGGCGCGAGTCTTGCCGCAGCTTCTGTAAGTAAGGCCGGTGCAATTGAATTGCACCGGCCTTTCTCTCTTTGTTCTCAGCAGATGCTAAGGACAGGTGCAGCCCGTGATGGTATCGCTATCCAATGTGACGGCACCATTGCGTGCAAGAGCCCTGCCTTGCAGGTTGACTCCGGTCGTTACCGTAATCGAGGTTAGTGCGAGAATGTTTCCCTTGAATACGGAAGCGGTTCCCAGAGTTGCAGAACTACCTACCTGCCAGAAGACGTTGCAAGCTTTAGCTCCGTTTGCCAAAATAATATGGCTGCCGCTGGAGGTTGTAAGAGCTGATGCAATCTGGAAGATAAAGACGGCGTCGGAGTTCCCCTGTGCATCGAGCGTGAGATCTCCTGAAAGGTCAAGCGAGGAGGCGGACGTATACACGCCCGTGGTTAATGTCTTCCCAGCCAGATCACCCAACTCTGGGGTGCCGCCAGAACGTGTCGAAGCATCGACATAGGCGTTCGTTAGCGTAGCTTGAGCGTTGGCTGCGGCAGTGTCGGCGAGATGAATTGTTCCACCGAGTAGGCCAGGAGGAAATCCTGTAACCGCAGTTCCAGGGCTAATACCAACATCACCCGATATCACAGTTGGACCGGTGTTGGTGACTGTGGATCCGGCTAATACTGAGAAGTTTCCTATGTTCGGACAAAGAGCGACCGTTGCTGGTCCGGTACTTGTCCCAGAACCGGTCGTGAACGTCTGTGTGAGTGGCGCGGCAAGCGGAACTCCTCCAGCATCCTTGGAATTTGTCGTCACGTTGAAGGTGTACGTAGTATTCGGAGCTAAGGGCGCGGAGGGCGTAAGCGTAGCGGTTTGAGTTACAACGTCATAAGTGACGGTTGCTGTCACGCCGCTGATGAAAAAAGTAAATGGATTGAGGGTAGAGGAAGACATCTGTTCATCAAATGTCACAGCGATTTTCTGATTCAGCGGTACCCCAGTGGCACCCGGTGTTAGATTGACCGCTGAAACATACGGCGCAGAGGTATCTGTCGTTGAACGGGTGACAAAAGAAAAATTGAACGGCGCTGCCAATCGCGAACCATTGGTGTCGCGGGCGTCCGTGGTGATCGTAGCCTTGTAAGTGGTGTTAGAGGTGAAGTTAGGGGAAGGAGTGAAGGATCCGATCTTGTTGAGCGGGTCATAACTGACTGTGCCAGAAGCCCCCGCCACCAAAAAGCTGTTTCCGTTGATACTTGCCGGATCCATGGGCCGGCTAAAGACCACGCCAATCTCACGGTTCGTACCGACTCCGTTGGTTTGGGGCACAACCATGGAAACACTGGGATGGTCAGAAGGGCTTAAGTTGGAACCGGTCTGGCACCCGGCGAAGAAGATAGTAACCAATAGGGCGGCGGAGATCTTACAAGATTGCTTCAGAGTCATTATCGTTTCCTTCAAAGCAAACGCGTGGCTGAGCTGAGCAGTCGTGAGCCACGTCGTCTTAAAACGGAATCGCATGGATAAGCATTCTTAGAATGCACCGAGGCGAAGCGCAACCGCGCTGTACGATGCAATGCTAGCATGTGGTTGTCTCTCTTCTGTAAATTAAACGTAGGTGAAACTCCCAGCCGCAGTGGAGGGGGCGTTGTAAGACTTTGCTGGCCCTAGGCTTCCCGCCACCCACCGAGAAGTAGGAAATTTTTGGCTTGGGCTGGTTACAGGCGAGGCGGGGCGAGGCTCGCGCTCTAGAGGCTGTTAACACCTTTACGAGTTGAGTAGGTGGAACATTCTTGTGAGCATGATGCAGGCGAAGCTTAGGTAGTGAAATCCCTTGAGTGTGGTGTCGAGCCGTTCGTAGTCTCGTGCGAGG
>JAABUO010010413.1_pt1 | contig 10293 bp, 7 predicted proteins | sample 5559291 | NCBI WGS metagenome assembly JAABUO01 (sample SAMN10711878, study PRJNA513372) | rock metagenome | isolation source: Antarctica rocks | place: Antarctica: Victoria Land, Finger Mt sud
TGGACCCCGTGGCCCAGCTCATGCGCCAGCGTCATCACATGGCCGAGTTTGCCGAGATAGTTCAAAAAGACATAGCCGTGCGCGTCCGGCGTCCCGCCGTTGCAGTAGGCCCCCGCCTGCTTGCCCGAACGCGGCGCGGCGTCAATCCAGCGCTTGTCAAAATACTCGGCGGCAAGCTCGCGCATTTGGGGCGAGAACCGGCCAAAGGCGTCCAGCACGATCTCCTGCGCTTCGGCGAACGGCACATTCTCGGTGATCTGGAACAGTGGTGCGCCTAAGTCATAATCGCGGAACGTGTCCAGGCCAAGCACGTCGCGCTTTAAGCTGTAGTAGCGGGCCGCTAGGCCGTAATGCGCGGCCGTCGTTTCGGTGACAAGCTCGACGGTCTCACGCGGCAGCTCATCCCGGCGAAAGCCCGTAGACTCCGGTGTCTCGTAGCGGCGTATCTCGTCGGAAATGGCTTTGTCCTGAAGCAGCGTGTTCAGAATAAACGTCAGCGTTTTCAGATTGGTTTTCGCGCCCGCCGCAAACGCTTCCGCCGCCGCTCGCCGCACTTCGCGCTCCGGCGACGAATACAGCGCTCCAAGCTGCGATGAAGTCATCTCCGGCGTCGTGCCGTCCGGCAGGGCGGGGCGGAACACCGTCGCCGCGCGTATTTCCGCTGACAGCCGGACCCAAGCCCCCGGCCCCGTGCTGGAAAACCGCGCCAGCAGCGTTTCTTCCGCTTCCGATAACTGATGCGGCCTGCCAACCCGGACCAAGTGAATATAGTAGCGGTAAGGCGCGAGCTTAGGATCGTCCAGCAGCGGCAAGATTATCTCGTCCGCGACCTGCGCCAGCTCCAGCCGATAAAACACCAGCGGCAGGGACAGCTTGGTCGTCCCTTCCTGCACTCGTGACACCAGCGCTCCCCGCGCCGGATCACCCGTATCGGCGGAAAACCGCAGCCGGGCATACGTTCCCGGCTTGCCCGCGTCCTGCCAGAGCGCTTCATAGTCTTTAATTGCCGCCGCCAGCCGCGCCGCCGTCAAATCCGGGCTGTTGATTTTGCCCTGATAGGCTGCCGCAAACGCTTCCGCCCGCTCTTTGGCAGTGTGGAGGGCCGCGTCAATCGCGGGGTCGTCGGGTCCGGTGAACAGGTCACTCAGGTCCCAAGCCCTATCGGTTTCGGCGGTCTTTATCATGAATACTCCTTCCGACTACTCCTGCCTGCGAGGGAACCACGGTTCGCAACCCTTCAGGGCCTAACAGTTTTCGCATGAAGTACACTCTTGCATATGCTTCCACGCCTGCGAGAAGCGCCCGCGCCATTTCTTCCTGCCCAGCGTTTGTGCGGATGAAGCGGTAATCGTGGGCGTTGGTCAGGACGCACATCTCGACGGTCAGCGCGGGGACATGCGAAAAGATCGAGCCGGTCAGCGCTCCCTGCTTGCTGCCGACGCCGGTTTTGGAATCGCCTTTGATGCCGGCGTCGCGCAGGTCGCCGTGCAGGGCGGCGATGACGGCGGGCTGGAAGACGCTGGCGGCAATGAGGCTGGCTTTAACAACGCTCAGAGAGGGGCCGGTGACGCCGAAGCGGGTTCCCTGCCGGTCCGGGTAGTAAGTGGCAAGCCCGGACTGCTCGCCGGAGTCGCAGTGCAGGCGCAGGAACACGTTCGCATGGGCGGCGTTTGCGATTTCGGCGCGTCTACGGTTCGTGACGACCTGCGACTCGCGTATCTTCGTGGTAACGACGGTTGCGCCGTCCGCCTTCAGCAGTGTAATCAAGCGCTGGGCGACGACCCAGTTGACGTGAAGTTCGGTCAGCCTGCCGTCCCGGCTTGTCGTCCCCTGGCTGGTTTCGGACGCATGGCCGGGGTCTACGCAGACGACGAAGCCGCGCAACGGGGCTTCCTGAGCGCGTGCAGGAGCAAGGGCGGCGAAGCCGCACAGGAGGAGAAATGTCGGCAGAAAGCGAGTGCGGTTGGGGTGAATAAACATAATGTAGGGGCAGGGCTTGCCCCTGCCCAATCTTGAAAAATTAAGAGAAGAAAAGAGGGTAGGGGCAAGCCCTACCCCGACATGAATGCGGCTACTTCTTCAAGTTGTAGAACGACTTCAGGCCCTTGAACGTGGCGGTGTCGCCGAGCGCTTCTTCAATGCGGAGAAGCTGGTTGTACTTGGCGACGCGGTCGGTGCGGGCGGGTGCGCCGGTCTTGATTTGCCCGGCGTTTGTCGCCACAACGATGTCGGCAATGGTCGCGTCTTCGGTTTCGCCGGAGCGGTGGGAGACGACTGCCGTGTAACCGGCCTGCTTTGCCAGATCAATCGCCGCCAGCGTCTCGGTGAGGGTGCCGATTTGGTTGACTTTGACCAGAATGGAATTTGCGGTCTGGGAGTCAATGCCGCGCTGCAAAAACTTGGTGTTGGTGACAAATAAATCGTCGCCGACAAGCTGGACTTTGTGGCCGATGCGCTCGGTCAGCTTGCGCCAGGTCGCCCAGTCGTCTTCCGCCAGGCCGTCTTCCAGGGAGATGATCGGGTACTTGTCCACTAAGTCGGCGTAGTAGTCTACCATTTGGTCGCCCGAAAGCGTCCGGCCTTCGCCTTTCAGCACATACGAGCCGTTTTCGTAGAACTCCGACGCCGCCGGGTCCATCGCAATCATAATCTGCTCGCCGGGCGTATAGCCGGCTTTGCCGATGGCTTCGATAATGACCCGGATGGCTTCTTCGTTCGACGGCAGGTTCGGCGCAAAGCCGCCTTCATCGCCGACCGAGGTTGCCAGGCCCCGCGCCTGCAAAACGCCCTTGAGCGCATGGTAAACGTCGGTTCCCCACTGCAGAGCCTCGGCAAATGACGACGCGCCAACCGGCATCGCCATGAACTCCTGCATGTCTACGTTTGAGTCCGCGTGCTTGCCGCCGTTCATAATGTTCATCATGGGAACCGGCAACTGCCGGGCCGACGTGCCGCCAATATAGCGGTACAGGGGCATCCCGAGGCCCCGCGCGGCGGCTTTGGCGACGGCCAGCGAAACGCCGAGAATGGCGTTCGCGCCCAGCTTGCCCTTGTTTTCCGAGCCGTCCAAATGGATCATCAGCTCGTCAATTGCGACTTGCTCGGTCGCGTCGAGGTCAATCAGCTCCGGCGCGATGCGCTCGTTGACATTTTCGACGGCCTTCAGAACGCCCTTGCCGCCGTAGACTTTTTTGTCGCCGTCCCGCAGCTCCACCGCTTCGTTCGCGCCGGTAGACGCGCCCGACGGTACGCTTGCCCGGCCTAAAGTGCCGTCCTCCAAGTAAACATCCACTTCAATGGTGGGATTGCCGCGCGAGTCGAGTATCTGCCGCGCCTGAACATTTGTAATTGCCGTAGACATAGTAATTCGTGTTTCTCCTAGTGGATGTCAGTGATCGCTTCTCAGTAACCGTCTGCTTGGGGATTTTGTTTTTGCTGCCGCGCTCCATGTCGAAAGTGTAAGACACGGACTTCCCCATCATTGTCAAAGATAGTAAACACGATGCGGTAGGTCCTGCGCCCAGTCCCATACAGCAATTGGCGTATTTCGTTGTTTGGGTAACTTTCATTTCCTCCAGCCAGAGGACAGCGGCGCGGAAATGTGGATAAAGATGCTATTGCAGCACGGGCACCCATGTACCACCGAATTGCAGCATCCGGCGATCTTTGCAGAAGGAAGAGATAGGCAGAGTCCAATTCCGCTTCTGCTTCATCGGACGTTTCAACCTGATATTCCATGCCGTGCCTCAAAGTCGGCAAAGAATTCTTTTGCTGGTCGGTGTCGCCCGGCGGCAAAATCGTCCAAACCGCGCTGGATGCCGGCGACGGAGGCCGCTAACTCTTCTGGGTCATCGTCGGGAATTGCTTCCATGTCCCCGAACAAGATTGCTTCGTCAAGGAGCGACAGCAGAAATGCTTCCGGGCCTTGACCATGCTGCGATGCAATCTCGCGCAGTTCCTGTTCCTGGCTGTTGGGTATCTTCAGCGTAATTGTCACTTCTTCGTTCCCCTCGCGCAAAGTTTCGCCGTTTTCCAAAGTTTCGCCTATTGTACCCGCTGCGCTTCATTTTCCGATAGCGCAGCCCGTGCCTGCGCGGCGAACAGCCCACGCAGGGCGAGGGCGATTTGAGTCTCAATCAGCCCTTCGGGGACACCCATGTCATAGCGTGCGCCGGCGACTTCGCAGGCCAAATACCGCTCCCGTTCCATCAACAGCAGTTGGGCCGAGGTGAGCTGAAACTCGCCGCGCTGCCGGAGGTCGTTTTGGATTAGCTCGGCGAGGCAGTCAAAGATGGTCGGCGTGAACGCATGAATGCCGAAATGGACCAAATACTGGCCGTCGGGAACGCCGGGCGCACGCAGGTTGGCCCGTGCATAGTCTACTGTCGGCTTCTCGACGAGCGCCTGAATCTCGTACACCGGCGGCTGCGTGTCCGGCAGCCGTGGCCCGGTCAAAGTGCCGTAGCGATGCAGCTCCGCTTCGGGGGCGTAGCTGACGGACGTGACGGACGCGCCGTACTGCTCAAACACGTCCTTGACCTGCTCCGCGCACCGCCGGTCGGTTTTGGACAGGTACACATGGTCGCCGAGCGTGATCAAGAACGGCTCGCCGCCGGCAAACTCCCGCGCCTGATAGACCGCATGGCCGTAGCCGTCTTGGGTCTCCTGCACAACAAACGTGAGTTTACCCGCCATGTCCGCCAGCGACTTCGTGAGCGCTTCCGCCCAGTCTTTTCCTATCAGAGATGCCGGGGGCGCTTCCAGAAAGTGCCGCCGCATCGGCTCAATGTTGGCTGGGTTGGCGACAATGCAGACTTCTTCCAGCCCCGACGCGAACAGCTCTTCCGCCAGTATCTGCACCGTCGGCTTGGCGAACCCATCTATATCTACCAGCGGAAACAGCTCTTTTTGGACCGTCTTCGATGCCGGATACTGCCGCGTTCCGCGCCCCGCCGCCGTAATCACGCCCTTGCGAATTTGCGTCATGTCTGCTGTTTCCTGTTGAGTTCATCAAATGGCAGGTGCCGGGGGTGTAGAAACCCCGGCAGGAAATGTCCTGCGGACACGAAGAAGCCTCATCTCGGCTCCAATCTCAGTCCGAAGGACGCTTCTTTGCCGGGGGTTTCCACACCCCCGGCATTCTACACCGTCTCGCTTCCAAACGCCATCGCACCCGGCGACAGCCCGCCCTCAAAGATTTGCGGCGTCCGCCCCGTATGCTGCTCGTAGACGTGCGCGATTCGGTCAATCGTCTGGTCCGCGTTATTGCCATAAGTTAAAAACGCGACTGTACCGCCCGACCCACCGCCGGTAATTTTCGCCCCGTAAATGCCTTGATCCGGGCCTGCTTGCCGGCCCATTTCAACCAGCAAGTCAGTTTCTTCGCAGCCTAACCCAATTTGGGAGTAGGAGTTATGGGCGGCGTACATTTTTGCGCTTACCCGCCTAAGATACTCACTGAGGCGATGTGGGCTATCATTTTTCGCTTCTTGCAGCTCCCGAACAAACCCAGTGACGCGCCTGTTTTCCCAGATGCCATGCGACGTTGCCGCGATCACTGCATAATTTTCGTTCGGGTCAACTTGGGTGACGGCATCACCGGTCTCGCCAAATTGAGCCAGGAACTCTGAGCCTTTGATATAAGTCGGCAGGGTGCTTTTGAGTTGATCCTCGTATTCCTGCGTTGACAGTTGCGACAGATACTCCACGCCTAAAATCTTGCGGCCCATGAAGGCGGCGACGCGGGCGCGGGTATAGGCGGAGCCGCCGATGGAGTGCTTGACCGCCGAGTTGATGCCGAAGACGCGGACGCCGTCCGGTAGGGTTTGCGTTCCCATAACTTCGTGCGGCTGGCACAGAATTAAGAGCAGGCTGTTCGGGACGCACAGGGCGCTGCTCATCTGGTCCATGATGCCGCAGGGCGCACCGACGACTTTGTTTTCAACGATTTGAGAGAGGCGGGCCAATGTGACGCCGTCCAAGTGGAGGCCATACGCGGCGTTGAGGGCCTGCATCGTCGCCACTTCAATCGCGGCGCTCGACGACACGCCCGCGCCGAGCGGAACGCGGCTGTCTAAAATGAGGTTCGCGCCGTAGGGGAAGTGGGGAATGATGCCTTCGGCCAGCAGGACGTAAACGCAGCCGAACACATAAGCCGCCCAGCGGGCCAACGGGGCACGGCACAGGCGCAAGTGAACCGTGGCATAGTCTGCAAGAGCGTCACCATTGTAGAAGTCGGCCAGGGGCAGCGAGACTTGCGGCGTTAGTGCTTCGGCTTCCATGCCCCGGCTCCAAACACGCAGGGTGTGGTCGGTGCGCGGAGCGAGGGCGACTAAGGCCGCTTCGGCAATGCTCATCTCGGCGACCAGCGACCCGGAGTCGTCGGCGACCCCGCCCATCACGTCCAAACGGCCCGGCGCACGGGCCAGTGTAATGGGCGCGTCGGCGCGGCTTTCGCGGAGGAATGCCTGCGCGTCCGGGTCGGTGCGAAGAAACTGCTTGAAGTCGGTGATGTCCGGCAGGTCTTGAAGCTCGTTGGTCATCCTGCCGCCATTATACTTCCGCCGAGCGGCAGGTGTCAAATTAACAGGCAGGCTAACTTCAACCTGGTAGGCTAACCCGGCAGTTTGGCTGTTCGGAAAGCGGCCTCGGAAAAAGCCGTTTTCTGCGCTGTCCTCGGCGCGGCCTCCCGCGTACCCGAAAACGGCAGTCCGTCGAGGGCGAGAATGGCCGGGTCGCCCGCCCCGCGCACCTGGTTGCGTCCCAGCCGCTTGGCGGCGTACAGCGCCTGGTCCGCTGCCGACACCAGCGCATCGCGGGAGGCTTCCTGCGGCGGGCAGGCCGCCGCTCCGAGGGAACAGGTGACTTGGAGGCCATCCGCCAGAAGCTGACCGGCAACTGCGGACCGCACACGCTCGCCGGCCTGCAGCGCGCCTTCCAAATCCGTGCCGGGCAGCAGAACTAAAAACTCTTCGCCGCCCCAGCGTCCGAGCGTGTCGTCCGGGCGCAGGCAGGATTGAGCGCAGGCGGCAAACTCACGCAGGACGGCGTCGCCGACTGAGTGACCATAGGTGTCGTTGAACTTCTTGAAATGGTCAATGTCTAAAAACAGCAGAGCACACGGCTCGCTTTCGCGGCAGGTGCGGGCGATCTCGGCGTCTAAAGCCGCGACAAGCGCTCGGTGGTTAGGCAGTCCGGTCAGCGGGTCGGTGGTCGCAAGCGCTTCCAGACGAGCATTCGCTTCCTGCAAGGCGGTGTTGGAGAACTGCAAGGCCGCGTTGATCTTGGCGAGCACTTCGGCCTCATGCCGGTGATGCTCGACTTCCATCTTAACGACCAGCGCTTTGGCCCGGTCGGCGGCTTCCTCAGAGAACACTTCTTTTTCCAGCCGCCGGAATGTTTCGTAGTGACCCAGCGCGGCGGCGTAGTCGCCCTGCCGCTTGCAGACCTCCGACAGCCCCTCGGCGGCCTGAAGCGCGGTTCCGCGTGCGCCGAGAAACGCGGCAAGGGCAGCGGCCTCGGCCAGACGCGCCCGCGCTTCGACCAGCTCTCCCAGATCGGCAGAGGTCAGGCCGATATGCAGCAGGACCACCGCTGCCATATCCCGGTCCTGGAGGGTGTGTGCGAGGTCGAGGGCGCGTGCAAAATACTCCAGCGCCTCCGCGCCGCGCCCCGTTCTGGCGCAGGCAAGCCCCATGTTGGTGAGCGCCACCGACACGTCACTGCGGTTTTCCGGATTTTCGCCAAGCGCCACCGCCCGGCGGCTGACTTTCAGCGCCTCCTCGTAGCGGCGCAGCGCGATGTAGCCTCCGCCCAGGTTGCACAGCAGGTTGATCTGCGAGTTGATGTCGCCGCAGCGCTGCGCGTGGTCCAGGCTGCGCTCATGGAAGGCCAGCGCCTGGACGTGGTCGCTCATTCTGCCGTAGATGAGGCCGATGTTGTTCAGAACCCTCGCTGCGCCGCTCTCATCCCCAGCCCGCTCTCGCACTTCCAGCGCCCGCGTGTACCAGTCCAGCGCCTGCCCATAGTCGCACAGGAAGAGCCGGATGTTGCCGAGGAGGATAAAGCCGGCGCTGAGGCCCTCCCAGTCTTGGAGGTCCTCGTAGATCTGGACGGAGGCCGTGGCATTCTCCGTCGCACCGGCGTAGTCGGCCAGAAGATAGCAGCCATGCCCGATGGCCCGGCGGCAGCGTGCCTCGGTGCGCCGGTCGCCGACCCGGCGGCTCAGGGCAAGCCCTTCTTCCAGGGCCGCATGGGCTTCCTCGTGCTGGAACAGAAGGCCGGCACTGCTGCCTTGTAGGCACAGGCCGGCGGCCAGGCCAGCTGAGTCGTCCGCCTCCCGCGCCAGGCGGACCGCCTCCTCGCCTAGGAAAAAAGCGCGGAGCGTCTCTGTGAGCCGCAGCGCCCACCCCAGAGCGTTGAGCGCCGCGATTTTGTCGGCGTCCGTCGCGGCCTCGGCAAGCCGCGCCTCCAGTTCTGAGATCGTTTCTGCCATGGCAATCGCTGTCAGCTTATCTTATATCGGGCATCGGGGCGTAGAGTCTCAGTGTCAACCGCACTCCGGACGGATCGGTGCGGCGGCCTCTAAATTATTCCACAGTTCGCCGATAATCGGGAGTAACCCAAAAACGCTTTTTCGACGGAGTGCCGTTATGCCCACTGCTACCAAAACAAAAAACGCCGAGCCGCAGACGGTCCATGAGGTGCCGCTGGACCAGATTGTCACCAACGAAAACCAGCCGCGCAAGTCATTTTACCAGGACACGCTCGATGAGCTGGCCGCCTCCATTAAAGAGCGCGGCGTGCTGGAACCCATTGTCGTTCGCCCGTTTGAGGGCAAATACCAGATCGTCATGGGCGAGCGCCGGTTCCGCGCCTGCAAGATCGCAGGACTCACGACAGTCCCGGCGCTGATCAAAGAGATGTCCGACGAGGACGCCCATGCCGACGCGCTGCTGGAAAACTTCCAGCGCGAAGACATGAATTCGATTGAAAAGGCCCGCGCCATTCAAGGGCTTTTGACGTTTATGTCGTGGGAAAAGTGTGGCAAAACCCTGGGCGTCTCGGAAACGACTTTGCGCCGCTCTTTAGAACTGTTGGAGCTGCCCCAGTTCGTCCAAATCGAGCTGACCCTTCGCGCCCCGCAGCCCGGTCAAATCCTCCTCACCGAAGGCCACGCCCGCGCTCTGTCCGTGCTTGCCCACGATCCCGCGTCCCAGAAGCGCATAGTGGACAAGATCAAGATCGAAAAGCTGAATGTCGGCGACGCCGAGCGGGTCATGGGCGCGATTGTGAAGTACCCGGAGAAGCGCGAAGCGTTCCTGCGCGTCTCGCTTGCCATCACCGAGCAGCTTCTGAAAACTCTGGGCGCACGGGCCGAAAAAGCCAAGCCCTACCGCCCGCAGACCGCCGAGCAGCACATGAAGGCGATCGACAAAGTCGGCCAGCAGTTGTCCGATTTGCTGGACGAGCGCGTCATCGAGTATCTCAGTGCCGTCCAGATGAACCAGCTTCTCGCCACCTGCGCCGAGCTGAACCGGGGGTTAGAAGAGTTCAACCGCAAAGTGCGTCTAGCGCTGAAATCCAAAGAATACGGCTTCCAGGAGACCTACATCCACTGCCCTTTGTGCGGGCGTGTCGAGCTGGTCGGCTCCATGCGCTGCTCCGTCTGCTGGACGATTTTGCGCCGCTGCTACGACTGCGGCAACTACAACCGCACCCAGGAAAAATGCGGCGTCAACTCCGCCCAAATCTACGTCGCCGACGCCGAGAACCCCAAAGAATACTCCAAAAGCTACAAATGCCCCGACTACAAGCCTAAGTACGAGGCCCAGGCTGTGAAGAACTTGAAGATTGCTGCGTAGCCGCTCATCATTTCAGCAACAATACCGGATTAGCCACCTTCCTAATCCAATATCAAGAAATCAAAAACTCGAAGCAAGCTATACACGCAGACAGGGACATACCTGATAACAACTTTATATCCCTCGCACGTTACAAGCATCTTATTCCACTTACTGACCTTGAGAAGACTCGTGCCGATAAGCCTGGCACTCAATAGTTGAACAAATATAAAGCGTAGACCAGTGGTGCCGGGACGTACTTGGTCGCCGCGCACTTCAACAACAGTGACTTGTATAAGCGGTTCCACTGAGGCAGGATGTCCTAGTGTGATTGTTTCGTTGATCTTACGAGTGAGAACGAGCATGGCTGTTTGCTATCATGGCAATTCGTGGGTTTTGGCCGTGCTTTGGTAGGTTTTAGCTAAAGATTATGGTTAGGCTTGCCGATGAA
>JAABUO010010414.1_pt1 | contig 10293 bp, 10 predicted proteins | sample 5559291 | NCBI WGS metagenome assembly JAABUO01 (sample SAMN10711878, study PRJNA513372) | rock metagenome | isolation source: Antarctica rocks | place: Antarctica: Victoria Land, Finger Mt sud
GTACGGCTCCTCGATCCCGGCGATCGGCCGTCCCAGCGCGCCGCCCCAGAACGCGAGGCCGGCGTCGAGGTCCGCGCAGTCGATGACGATTTGACTCAGCTTGCTCCGATGGGCCATGATACCCTCCTCCTCGTCCCCTCCTTCTCTCCTTTGACGTTAACCGGCTAAGATGACGACGATGGTAGCACGGAGGTGGGAGATATGCAACCCTCTTAATTATAGATGGTGATTATAGGTGGTTATATTATGTACAGATGACGGGAGCTGGCGCTCGGCGAGCGCGCTTCCCCGGCATGGCGCCCGGCCCCGGCGACACCGTCGAGCGCCTGACGCGGCCGCGGGACGACCTGGGCGGTGCTCGGCCTTGCGGCGTCGGGCTGGAGGACCGGCACAACCGCTGGCTGGACGATGAGCCCCCTCGTGGTATTCTACGACCACACGCGCAGCCGGACGAAGGTATGGTGCGGGATGCTCGCCGGCGGACCGGAGGGACGCGCGCGCGGGACAATCGCCAAGGTCAAACGCTACCGGCGGAAGCAGCGCGCCCTTAAGACAGGAGGCGCGGAGCGCACCCTGCCATGACTCGTACGGGCGCGGAAGCTCCCACGACGGGATGCGCGCTATGCCGGCGCGATCGCCGCCCCGCGGCGAGACACGCAAGACAGGGAGGGATGATAGACGTGATACCCATCGACCTCGCGGGCCACGTGGCTCTGGTGACCGGTGCCTCGCAGGGGCTCGGGGCGGAGATGGCCCGCACGTTGGGCGCGGCGGGCGCCGCCGTCGTCAACTACGCGTCCAGCCCGGAGGCGGCCGCCGCCGTCGTCACCGACATCGAACGGGGCGGGGGGCGGGCGCTCGCCCATCGGGCCGACGTGCGCGACGCGGCGAACGTGGAGGCGATGGTCGCGCGGGCCGCGCGCGAGCTGGGGCCGGTGGACATCGTGGTGAACAACGCCGGGCGCGAGCAACGTGTGGCCCCGCCCTTCGACTTGATGCGGGACGACTACCAGGGGATGATCGACTACAACCTGCACGGCGTCGTCAACACTTGCCGCGCCGCCGTCCCCGCCATGCGGGCGACGCGGTGGGGCCGCATCGTCAACATCGCCACCGTCGCGCTGGACACGCCCGCGCTCAACTTCGCCGCCTACGCCGCGAGCAAGGGGGCCATGGTCGCCCTCTCGCGCAACCTGGCGCTGGAGCTGGGGCCGGACGGCATCACGGTCAACGTGGTCGCCCCCGGCTGGATCGCCACGCCGCGGGCCGCGGGCGCGCCGCGCGAGGACCTGGAGCGGCTGATCGCGACGACGCCGCTCGGCTATCAGGGGCGGCCGGAGCACATCGCCGGCGCGGTGCTCTTCTACGCATCGCCGCTGGCCGATTTCGTCAGCGGGACCTACCTGCCCGTCAGCGGGGGGCACGACCTGTAGCTGTAGCGCGCGGACGGTCAATCTGTTTTCGCCACATCCACATCCACCCGGCCCCGCGACCAGCAGGCTGAGCAGGGCGCCGATAGGCGCTGTGCGAGGCTGTCCTGACCTGTTCGTGGAGCCGCGCAAATCTCGTCGAAGATCTCCAGCAACCAGGGCGCGCCTCACGATCGTGAGCGGAGCCTGCGACGTCAGTCGCAGGCTCACACACCGGATTCCACTATGTTGAGGCGTACCCGAGCAAACTGTCGAACTGGTGGTGTACTCGCCCCTTAATCAGCCTTTAACACGGTTATAACATTCTCTTAACAGCCGCGCCCTACAGTGGAAGGCGGAGGAGCGTAGAGTAGGCGGCGCGAGGAGGGAGGATCATGACGCAACAAACGATCGACCGGCTCGGCGCGAGGCTCCTGACTATCAACACAGGCTCATCCAGCCTCAAGGCGGCCCTCTATCATTTCTCCGCTGAAGCGGAAGAGCGCGAACTCGGGGTCGAGGTCGAGCGCATCGGATATCCCGATGCCCGGCTCCACGTCGAGGACACGGACGGCCGGTCCCTATTCAACCGCCAGGACAACTTGCCCGACCACGCGGCCGCGCTGCACGCCTTCCTCGATTGGCTCCAGGGCCGAGGCGACGGGGCAAGTCCGGACGCGGTCGGCCATCGCGTGGTGCACGGCGGCAGCCGCTACAGCGAGCCTCAGCTCATCGACGATGGGGTGGTGGCCGCGCTGCGCGACCTGATCCCGATCGACCCCGACCACATGCCGCAGGCGATCGAGGCCATCGAGGCCACGCGCCGGGTCTATCCCGCGGTCCCGCAGGTGGCCTGCTTCGACACGGCGTTCCACCGCCATATGCCGCGTGTGGCGCGGCAGTACGCGCTCCCGCGCGAGCTCGAGCAGGCCGGCGTGATTCGCTACGGCTTCCACGGGCTGTCGTACGAATACGTCATGGGCGAGCTGCAGAGGCTCGACCCGGCCGCGGCCGGTGGCCGCGTGGTGATCGCGCACCTGGGCAATGGGGCCAGCATGGCCGCGGTGCGCGCGGGCAGGGGCATCGATACCACGATGGGCTTCACGCCCACGGGCGGGCTGGTGATGGGTACGCGCACGGGCGATCTCGACCCCGGCGTGCTGCTCTACCTGCTCCAGGAGCGACGCATAAGTCCCGCCGACCTGAGCGCGCTCGTCAATAAGGAGGCCGGCATGCGCGGCGTGTCGGGCACGAGCGGCGACATGCAGGACCTGCTCGGGAAAGAAGCAAGCGACCCGCGCGCCGCCGAGGCGATCGCCCTGTTCTGCTACACGGCCAAGAAATACCTGGGCGCGCTCGTCGCCGCGCTGGGCGGTCTCGACGCGCTCGTGTTCACTGGCGGGATCGGCGAGCACGCCGCGCCCGTGCGCGAGCGGGTCTGCGCGGACCTGGGCTTCCTCGGTATCGACGTCGACCCCGCGCGCAATAGGGCAAACGCCCCGGTCATCTCGCGCGACGGCGCGCCCGTGGTGGTCCGCGTCGTGCACACGAACGAAGATCTGATGATCGCCCGGCATACCTATCGGCTGATTTCGCACGGATAGGGATAGGGGCAGCCAGCGCTCGAAAGAAACGCGCAGCCCTCTGGCTGTAGGAGCAACAGGAAGGAAGGAAGTATAGCGTGAGCGCATATATATTCGACGTCGCCATCTCCAGCGCTGTCTCGGCCGACGGGTCGGCGCCCGCGCCCGTATCCCCGTCCGCGCTGCAAAAGGCCGAGGGCCCGCTCTCGACTGGCCAATTGTCCAAGATGCAGCGCTATTGGGAGGCCGCCAACTACCTCACGATCGGTCAAATCTATCTGCAGGCCAACCCGCTGCTGCGCGAACCGCTGCGTCCCGAGCATATCAAGCCGCGCTTGCTCGGCCACTGGGGCACCTCGCCCGGCCTCAGCTTTATCTACGTCCACCTCAACCGGCTCATCAAAGAGCACGACCTGGACGCGATCTACCTGGCCGGACCCGGCCATGGCGGCCCCGCCCTCGTGGCTAACGTGTACCTCGAGGGGACCTACTCCGAGGTCTATCCCAATGTCTCGCGCGACGTGGAGGGGCTGCGTCATCTGTTCCGCCAGTTTTCCACGCCTGGCGGCATCCCCAGCCACGTCAGCGTGACCACGCCCGGCTCCATCCACGAGGGCGGCGAGCTCGGCTACGTGCTCGTCCACGCCTTCGGGGCGGCCTTCGACAACCCAGGCCTGATCGTCGCCGCGGTCGTCGGCGACGGCGAGGCCGAGACGGGGCCGTTGGCGGGCTCCTGGAAGGGTATCGACTACCTCAATCCCGCGCGCGACGGGGCGGTGCTGCCCATCCTGCACCTCAACGGCTACAAGATTAGCGGCCCCACCGCGCTCGCGCGCTCCAGCGACGACAACCTCCGCGCGCTGCTGGAGGGCCACGGCTACGAGGTCCACTTCGTCGAAGTCGCCGACCCGGAGCCGGACGAGCCGGCCGCCCTGGCGGCGGCGCACCAGACCTTCGCCGCCACGCTCGACACCTGCTACCAAAAGATCCGCGCCATCCAGCAGCAGGCCCGCTCCGAGGGCGTCACGGGCCGGCCGCGCTGGCCGGCCATCGTGCTGCGCAGTCCGAAAGGCTGGACGGGGCCGAAGGTGGTGGACGGCCTGCCCGTCGAAGGCACCTTCCGCGCGCACCAGGTGCCGCTCGAGGCGGTCAAGACGAACCCGGAGCGCCTCCAGGAGTTGGAGCATTGGATGCGCTCTTACAAGCCCGAGGAGTTGTTCGACGAGGGCGGCGCGCTCGTCCCCGAGCTCGCCGAGTTGGCGCCGCGGGGCGACCGCCGTATGGGCGCCAACCCGCACGCCAACGGCGGCCGGCTCCTGGAGGATCTCGACCTGCCCGACTTCGCGGCCTATGCCGTCGACGTGCCGCGCCCCGCCATCGAGCGGCGCGAGTCGACCCGCCAGCTCGGTGAGATGCTGCGCGACGTTTACAGGAGGAACCCCCACACCTTCCGGCTGACCTGCCCCGACGAGACCAACTCCAACCGCCTCGGCGCCGTCTTCGAGGCCACGGATCGCTGCTTCGTCGGGCCTACAATTTCCATCGACGACCATGTGTCGCCGGACGGGCGCGTGATGGAGGTCCTCTCGGAGCACCTATGCGAGGGCTGGATCGAGGGCTATACGCTGACGGGACGCCACGGCCTCTACGTCAGCTACGAGGCGTTCGCCATGATCTCATCCTCGATGACCGTGCAGCACACCAAATGGTTGGAGGAGTCGCTCAAGCTGCCGTGGCGCGACCCCGTTTCTTCGCTCAACATCCTGCTCTCTTCGACCTGTTGGCGCAACGACCACAACGGCTTCAGCCACCAAGGACCCGGCCTGATCGACGTGATGCTCTCCAAGCGCGGCCAGGTCTCGCGCATCTACCTGCCGCCCGACGCCAATTGTCTGCTCGCGACGGCGGACCACTGCCTGCGCAGCCGCAACTACGTCAATTTGATCGTGCAGGACAAGCAGCCGCAGTTGCAGTATCTATCCCTGGATGAGGCGGTCGCGCACGTCGCGCGCGGCGCGTCGGTCTGGCACTGGGCCAGCAACGACCTGGGCGGCGAGCCGGACGTGGTGCTGGCCTGCTGCGGGGATATTCCGACTCAGGAAACGGTGGCGGCGGCCGATTGGCTGCGCAAGAACGTGCCGCAGCTCAAGGTGCGCGTGGTCAACGTGGTCGACCTGATGGCCCTGTTCCCGCAGGACCAGCACCCGCATGGCATGGATGAGTCCTCTTTCGTCAACTTGTTCACGGCCGACAAGCCGGTCGTCTTCGCCTTCCATGGCTACCAGCGGGCGCTGCACGAGGTCGTGCACGGGCGCGCCAACGCCGAGCGATTCCACGTGCGTGGCTTCAATGAGCAGGGCACTACGACCACGCCGTTCGACATGGTCGTGCTCAACGGCATGAGCCGCTACGATCTCGCCATCGAGGCGGTCAAGCGAGCGACGCACCCCGGCATGCCTATCCCGCAGGCCGAGCTGCACTCGCTCATCGCCAAGGCCGTGGAATACTCGAAAGAGCATCTGGAGGACCAGCCCGAGATCACCAACTGGACCTGGACCGCGTAGCCTGCGGCCCATCAGCGCGGGGGGCGCATGGCGGATCTGGACGGGCGTCAGCGCACGCGCACCGAGGAGCAAAAGCGCCGGCGGCGGGAGTCTATTCTCGAGGTGGGCTGGCGGCTTTTTCAGGAGCGCCCCTATGACGCGATCACGATGGCGCTCGTGGCCGAGCGGGCCGGCCTGGCCAAAGGGACGCCTTACCAGGTCGACCCGCCACGGGTTCAGCACTGTGGGGACCGGCCCGCCCCCAGGTCCAAACGCAGCCGTGTCTCCGCCGGTCGCGCCGGGACCAACCGGCCGTCGCCCCTGCGCACCCTGGTCGATGAAGAGTGAGAAGGACCGTCCCGGCGGCGCCCCGTGGCACGCCGCCCCAGTGTCATACGCGATTAGCAGATGGGTCGCCCCGTACGCGGTAGCCCATGCGGCCCCATGGATGCGCGGCGGTGCGGGAATCACTTTCCATTACCGGCGCCAGGGCGTACTGTCAGGCTGTCAGGAACTGACCAGTAGCCGCTAAATGCTTCCAAACAATAGTCGCGGGATGCGAACCTCGCACGCAACGTCGCGCGACCGCAGTCGCCGTACGCTGCCATGCGACCGCAGTCGCAGGCTTATTCCGTACAGTCAAACTGGAAGCATTTAGCAGCGGACCACTTCGGCGAGACTAGCCTTCGAGACATCGCCGAGGTCCTCGCCGAATAGGCGTGTGGCGAGGCGCCGGAAGCCTTTCGGAGAGCCCGTAGTGTAGAGGGTGTGCGCCGGGTCGACGCCGGGCGGCGCGTAGAGCCCGAGATAGTCGAGCAGGGCGGCGGTCTCGGCCGCGGTGGTGTGCGCCGAGTCGACCACTTGCATGCGCCCGGCCACGACGCGCTCGATAGCCGGGCGCAGCAGCGGGTAGTGCGTGCAGCCCAGGATCAGGGTGTCGACGCCTTCCGCCAGCAGCGGTGCGAGATAATCGGCGAGGACCGCCTCGACATGAGGTCCGGCGGTCTCGCCCGTTTCTACCAAGGGCACGAGCCGCGGACAGGCCTGCTCGATCACGCGGGCGTGGGGCGCGAGGGCGTGCACGGCGCGCGTGTAGGCGCCGCTCGCGACGGTCCCCTGCGTGGCGATGACGCCGATGCGCCCGGCGCGGCTCGCCGCCACCGCCGCGTGCGCCCCCGGCCTGATCACGCCGATCACCGGCGCGTCGTATCCCCCGTCGAACAACTCGGGGGCGGCGGCGCTGGCCGTGTTGCAGGCCACCACGAGGGCCTTGACGTCGTGCCGCTCCAACAGGAAGCGCGCGATCTCGTGCGCGAAGGCTTGCACCTGCTCCCATGGGCGCGGGCCATACGGGAGGCGCGCCACGTCGCCGAGGTAGACCGTGCTCTCGGCCGGCAGGGCGCGGCGCAACTCGCGCAAAACGGTGAGCCCGCCGAAGCCGGAGTCGAAGACGCCGATAGCGCGCCGGTCGCTCACGCGCCGTGGCTTCCCCGCCGATAGCTCGCCGCAGCGTCGACAAAGGCGCGGAACAGGGCGGCCTGGCTGTCCTCCTCGCGGTACAACTCCTCGGGGTGCCACTGCACGGCCACGGCGAAGGGCAGGCCGGGCTGCTCGATGGCCTCGACGAGCCCGTCCGGCGCGACGGCCGTGGGGTGGAGGCCGGGGGCGAGATCGCGCACGGCCTGATGGTGCATCGAATTGACGGCCATCTCGCGCCGGCCCACGATGCGGCCCAAGCGCGACCCCTCGTCGATCCGCACGGTGTGCCCCAGGTAGTCGCGCGGGTGCAGATAGTCGGGGTGGGCGACGCCGTCGCCAACCTCGTCGGAGACGTGCTGGTGCAGCGTGCCGCCCGCGGCGACGTTGAGTACCTGGCAGCCGCGGCAGATGCCCAGGACCGGCATGCCGTCCTGCAGAGCGCGCCGCGTCAAGTAGAGCTCGACGTGCTCCATGCGCGCGTCGCCCCCGTCGGTCAGCGGGTGGCGCTCCTGGCCGTAGCGGGCCGGGTCGAGGTCAGGTCCGCCGGTGATCAGGAGGCCGTCGAGCCGCTCGTAGAGCGCGGACAGCAGGCTGTCGTCGGGGATCGAGGGGATCATCACCGGCGCGCCGCCGGCGTCGGCGACGGCGTAGGCGTAGGACTCATTGTTGGCAAAGCGCGGGACGGTCGACCCGGCGGGTTCCGTCGTTATCAGCCCGCTGCGCGCGGGGTATCCGATCAAAGGTTTTGATGTGTTCATGATATTGTTAGTGTCCAACCCACGGGCGGCGCTGTCAAGCGCGCAGTGCCTGTTGACAGCCAGGTGGTTTTTCTGTACTATAGTAATACCTAGATAACCGATGCAAAGGAATGACGGTGAATACGGGGACGGGAGCGGGGACCGGGACGGATCTCAAGCGCGGCTCGATGGCCACGCTCGTCTTGACGGTGTTGCGCGACGGGCCGCTGCACGGCTACCAGTTGGCGCGCGAGATCGAGCGGCGCAGCGAGGGCTACTTCGACTGCAAGGAAGGCACGCTCTACCCCGCACTGCACAAATTGGAGCGCGAGGGCTTCTTGCAGAGCGAGTGGCGCCCGGCCGGGGAGCAGCGACGCCGCAAGTACTACGTGCTGACCGCAGCGGGCGAACGCCGTCTCGACGCGGCCGTCGCCGAGTGGCGCACCTTTGCCACGCGGCTGCTGGCGATGATCGAGGCGTGACCCCATGAGTCACCTGAGTATCGACCACTACATGGTCGCGTTGCGCGCCCGCGCCGGGGCCGCCCTCGACGACGACACGGCCGAGGAGGTGCGCGGGCACCTGGAGGACGCGGCCCGCGAGTCGCAGCTGCGCGGGCTGGAGTCCGGGGAGAGCGCCCGCGCGGCGGTGCGCCGCTTCGGGCCACCCGAAGAGATCGGCCTGGCGTTCGAACGGGCCCGGCGCGTCCGACGGCCCTTCTTGCGCGGCCCCCGCCCGCTCCTCGCCGCCCTCGTCGTGGCCTCGTCGCTGGCCGCCCTCGGCGGCGGGGCCGTTGCCGCGGCGCACACGCCACAACAGGCCCCGGCCCGGCACGCCCGGGTCCATCACGCCTACTATTCCCACCCCGCCGCGCCTGCCGCGCCTGCCGCGCGTCGTCCCGCGACGGCGGCGACGGAGCGCGGCCGATGAAGGCGCGCGTCGTCCCCCTCATGCCCATCGTGCGCGAGACCCTGTCGACGATCTTGCTCGTGCTGCTGATCGGCGGTGCCGGCCACCTGGCCGTGCGCAGCGTCGAGGTCGAGGGCATCAGTATGCTGCCCACCGTGCACACCGGCGAGCTGCTCTTCGTCGATACCCTGAGCTACCGGTTGCACTCCCCGCGCCGCGGCGACATCATCATCCTGCACCCGCCCGTGGCCGAGCAAGAGAACTACATCAAGCGGGTCATCGGGCTGCCGGGCGACAGGGTCCAGGTCAGGGAGGGCGTGGTCTACATCGACGGCGTGGCCCTATCCGAGCCGTACCTGCGTTTGCCGGGCCACTATAACTGGGGCCCCGCGCGCGTCCCTGCCGGCGACTATTTCGTGCTCGGCGACAACCGCGACGCGAGCTACGACTCGCACATGTGGGAGCCGGGCAAGACGTTCCTCCGGCGGGACGAGATCGTCGGGCGCGCCATGCTGGCCTACTGGCCCCTCTCGGACCTGCACCTCTTCGCCGGACCCGCCTACGCCAAAGTCGCGCGCTGAACCGTCCGGCGTCCGGCGTGTCTACTAGGAGCGCCGGCTTCTAGCCGGCCAGTGGTCGACTGCGAGTGATTTGCCAATAGCAGATATCCCGGCCTCGAGCGTGCGCCGGCCGGCAGCGCAACGAGAGCTGCCGCTCCCAGTCGATGACGCCTGACTCCCGACTCCGGTATCCTCACGTAGGACGCGCACAGATGGGGGAGTTGGGGGAGTTGGGAGGACGATACAAAGATGGTTAGGCAGACAGGTTTGGGGGGCGAGCCGGACCGGCGGGTGCTCATCCTCGGCGGCGGCTTTGGCGGCGTGTACACGGCGCTGGGTCTCGAGCGCCAGTTGCGCCCGCAGGATCGCACCGAGGTGACCCTCATCAACAACGAAAACTTCTTCCTGTTCACGCCTTTTCTCTGCGAGATCGTGTCGAGCCAGATCGACACCAGCCACTCCATCAACCCGCTCCGCCGCATGTTCGCGCACACCCGCTTCGTGGAAGGCGAGGCCGTCACGCTCGACCCGGTGCGGCGCTGCGTCACCGTGCGCCACCCCAACGGCGCCATGTACGACTACCCGTACGACCACCTCGTCGTGGCTATGGGCGCGCGCCAGGGCTACTTCGGCATGCGCGACGTGCAAGAGTACGCGCTGACGGTCAAGACGCTCGGCGACGCCCTCCACCTGCGCAACTGGGCCATCCAGATGCTCGAGACGGCCGACACCGAGCGCGACGCCGCGACGCGCGCCCGGCTGCTGACCTTCGTGATCGCGGGCGGCGGCTTCACCGGGGTCGAGGTCGCCGGCGAGCTCAACGACCTCTTGCGCCAGATCCTGCCGTCGTACCCGACGATCTCGCAGCGCGAGTTGCGCGTCATCCTTGTCGAGTCCAAGGATCGCGTGCTGCCGGAGTTCGACGCGAAGCTGGCGCGCTTCACCGAGGACCGGCTCAAAGGGCTCGGCGTCGAGATCATGACCGGCGTGTCCGTCGCCGGGGCCAGTTCCGACGAGGTGCGGCTCAAGGGCGAAGACCCCATCCAGACGCGCACACTCATCTGGACTACCGG
>JAABUO010010416.1_pt1 | contig 10290 bp, 14 predicted proteins | sample 5559291 | NCBI WGS metagenome assembly JAABUO01 (sample SAMN10711878, study PRJNA513372) | rock metagenome | isolation source: Antarctica rocks | place: Antarctica: Victoria Land, Finger Mt sud
GATCTTTGATCACTGAGATGTGCCAAGCTGCCTGCAGAGCAATATTGATCTACGCCATAGCTTTGCTGCTCTCTTTTCTGTCATCAAACAACTCCCTGCTTTGCAGCAGGCTTCGAATGCTGACTGGGTGAGAGGCAGCATCAAGGTTGCTGACAATGAGCTCTGCTCCTGAGAACCCTTGAGAGTGAGATGAGTTGGTGTAGGTGATGATGCAGCGCATGCCTGCATCTACAGCAGCCTGCAAAAATAAATTGTGGCTTGAGCCCCATCGTTGATGATCTGCCTGATGACATCAGTGACCAACGTTTGATCTGAAAAGCTGCAGCAGTGCAGTGGATCACAAAGCTCAAGGCGTGCAGCGCATTGGCAGCTGGACTAGATGCAAGCAAACAGTCTCGGGACACATGCAGCATGATGTGATACTACTGTCGACACTCTTGATTCTGATTCATGGCACTGTGTGCACAGGCAACGTAGCATCAGTGCAGACTGGCCAGTCCAGCCTGATATCGGGCCCAACAGCAATGTCTGATTTTTGTGTAACAGAAGTATGACAAGAGACATTGCGACTTGAGTGAGAGTCACGCTGTTGTGAGGTGCCAGCAGCCCTGGCAACGTACACATAGTTTGTTTGAATAAGGGAAAGGCGTGACCTGCAAGCCAATAGCGCTGTCTTCAATGACTAGGCACTCACTGGGCTGTACCCCAAGCCGCTCAGCTGCCAGCCTGTAGATGGAGGGGTCGGGCTTCTTGGCTGGCACATCATCCCCTGCCAAAAAGACATCCAGTGCCTGCCACAAGCACCAGCTCTGTGTCAACACTAGTTCCAGTCTTGCTATGACAGCGGGTCCATGGGCGAGTGCAGATGTGAGGATGTGCAGCAACGTCTCGCTTGTGAGCATGAGAGTGAGCATGACAGCTGACAGGTGGGTCAGCACATCAGTGGGTCTGCACTTGTGCATTTGAAAGGTGGCCCAGTCTGCAGGATCCAACTGCGCAGACAGATCACCTCAAATCGCTCTTCACCCAGCAGGCTTTTGACAACATGAATGACACTGCTCTTGGTGGCAGCACTGCACACTGCCACCTTGATACTGGCTTGCCTTGCTTCATCCATCACCCGCATGATGCCTGGCCTTGCTTCTGCATCGCTGCCTAAAAACAAAAGTCATTTGACCACTCAGTACCTGCACTACCTACTTGCAGTCACCAGATGTTCACACTGACCGCTTAAGCTGTGATTACAAAGCATGGCATGCCTCATGTAGTTGCGTCATAAACAGATCTGAAGCCGCTGGGGAGGTCCCATTAATGACAGCACCCAGCCTCTGCATGCAGATGTTGCATGCAAGAACAAGTGTGCTAACAAGTCTGCAGGCATGCCACGAACTGGAGTTCTGAGGGTCTCAGCCTCCAAGTTTTGCATTGGCAAGTGGTATGCATGGACATGCTGCTGTGGTACTTCAGCAGGTGATTGATGCTCCTCAACATTGGTTTACACGGTGGTGCTCAGACAGCAGAAGGACACAATGCTATCAGTGACAGCATCTTTAAAACAAGTCAATGCATGACACTCTGCTTGATTGTATCTGACAAGGCAGCAGGAACAGAAGGCAGGCACAATGAGACATGAGCTTACCTACTATTTCCTGAAATTTCTTGGACTTCCATTCTTGCAAAGCATCTATAAGAGCAGTCTGCTGTTCTTCATTTTTGGGTGCTTCGCTAAACATTGTAGAGGAAGGCCATCCGTGCTCACCTGGATGCCACAATTGGTTCTAATTCTGTGATGAGAGCAAACAGAAGTGGGTTGAGTGTCGCAAGTGAGAGGAGGGATGAAGTCAGAAAGTGTGAAGCCAGGATCAGTGCACATGCTCTCTGAAGCCAGGGTCAGTGCACGTGCTGAACCTAAGGTACAAACTATGATTGCAGTCAAGCTGAGGCCATCATGATTCACAAGTCAGAGCCACTGCATAACAGGCGGGTGATGGGATTTGCATGCATCATCTTGCCGTTTGACCGGCAATGCAATAGCTCCAAGCAAGCCAGTAGGAGGGAGCAGTACCAAAGTACCAGCGCATCTTGGCTTTGCCACCGCCAACCTTGTTTTGCAAATCATCGTAGAAGTCTTCTGACCAGTCAATGACATCTTGCTTCCCTCCGATACAAGCTTTGAAATGTGCAAAGGCTGCATTGTATGCCTCTCTGTGCAAATCCTCAGACTCGACAATAACACCTGCACACCGCCATTCTTCCGTTGCAGGTAACACCCACAGTGTTACGTTGAAGTGATCAGCAAGTCAGACAGCGTGGCATCATGGTGGCATGCAGTATTTATGGTTAAACATTTAGTTTTACTATACCATCACAGTCAAGAATCAATGCCCTCAATTGGTCGCCTCCAGCAGCGGCGCAAGCACAGTTGCGACTGTGTGCAGTGGCCGTTGAAGCGTGAGATATGCGGCGCCCTGAGCTGCAAATGACAAACGAGTGCAGTGGCGATAGGCAGATGCTTGCACTTAACCCAAGCTCTTTACCTTTTGCTATGAGCTTGAGGTTGTGCTTGCCAAACAGGGCATCGCTGAGCTGCTTGTCTGCAATGGGTACAATTTGGCACCTTGACAAACTTGCTCGTAAAGGGGACCGGCACAAGTTTGTTGCCGATCATGCCTTGCATTTGGTGCATTTCCTGTAAAGAACGTAGACAGTCAAACGATTGCGGCACTCACAGCCTTCGAGAGTGATCAGTGTGCAAAATGAACGAAGCGCGCAGAGGAGCGAACGTCCATGATGTCTCGGATCTCGTTCGAGCGTTACATCCATTAGGTTTCAGCAAAGACTAGACCTAACGCCGCAAGCTTGTTAGCAAGGAGTTTGACCTTTCGCAGCCGCGCTGTGCGCGCACCTTCAAATTTGCTCCCGCAGCTCAATGCCGAACGGCGGGGGAGCCATGAATCGTTGTTCCTCTGTATTAAGCCCTGATGGAAAGTACTTGCTCGTTGCTGCGGCCTCCTCTGTAAGGGTGTATAGCTCAGTCACCGCTGAGATTGTACTCAGCCTTAATGGGCACACCCAAGAGGTCACAGCTATTGTGCTTCATCACGGCAGCAATGATCTGGTATGCCTGATGCCATACAAGCCCCAGCCCTGCAGCAAACACACTTGTATCAATGCTTGTGCACTTCCACTCACTGCCTGTGCTGTTGAGTCCCACCAAGGGCAAGTTCTTGGGGTTTGATCATTCTGAAACCCCATTGATCTGCTCAGGTGTATACTGCCTCCATGGATGGCACTGTCAAGCACTGGAACTTCATATCAGGCCAGCTGTCGAAATCCATGACAGTTGGGGATCCAATTGCGAGCATGGTAGGGACTGACTGGGAAGCTTCCTGTATGCAACCCAGTGCTTGCTCATTTCAACATAAAACGAGCCATGACCTTCCTGTACCTCATTTGTGTGCAGGTGATCCCAGCAGGTAGCAATTTGGCATACTTGCAATGTGACTGGCAGGCTGAGCAGGCTGGCAAGGTAAGCTTTGGACTTTGACAATGATGATGAGGAGGCATTGCAATGTAAATCTGAAAGCAACTGACACATTCTGACTATGGAGTGCAACAAAGAGGATTGACTTGAACACTATCACTTTGTTTTGCCAAGGCTGCTAAACTGTGATCTTGCTGGAGTCCTGACACCTGTGCCATGCCATTGGTGATGATAGCACAAGCATAGCAAGTCAATTTTGTGTTGGTGTAGATGCTATTTCTAGATCTTACGCTGGGTAGTCTTGCTCGATACAGCCTCAAGCTGCACTTCCCATCGAAATTTGTGGTAAGTCTTTGCATGTTCGATTACTGGTTTCACTACTCAGAAACAGTCCTGCAGCACAGTGCACATCGTGGCACACCATGTTGTGGTGCTTTGCAAAAAGATTTTGGGTGGCGCCTAGCTGCAACGCATTGACAGGCATAGTGCAGAAGATGCACAGTGCATGATCAGGGTACAGTGGTGTGCATGTATTTCAGCAGGTGATGCTTCTGCAGGTCAGTCAGTCAGGCCGCTTTGTGGCCACTTTCTTCAAGCACACGCTGTTTGTGTATTCAACAGAGAGACCAGCTATGACTCCTCTGAAGCTATATCACACTAGGGTCTTCACGGTGAGCTGCTCAGATTTGCAGCATTCAAACATGCAAAGGTCCACAGTTCACAAAAGTCTGCACGTTCAGCATTGTGGTGTTGTCATGCTCAAGGCTAGTGATGATACGTCGCTGCAGGACAATGCACAGAGAAGTTGACCATTCAATGCTTCATGCAGTCTGCAGCTCAATGTTGAACATCACAGTGGACTTGCGTGACATCTTGCTTGGATGCAGTGTGTGGCTTTTGACCCGACTGAGGAAAGAATTGCAGCAGGGGACGTTTCAGGTCGCATTCTTATCTGGAGCTCCTTCAAAGACAAGGTGCCGCAGCTGCAAAAGCCGAACACACAGCCGGGTTCAACCCCTGTGGCACCTTCCACAGCTGCAGCATCAGCCTCCACAGCTAAGGCAGACACCGTCATGCAGCCTGCTGCTGCTGAGCAAGATTCTGATACAGACTCAGACTCAGATTCTGACAGCTCAGACAGTAATGACGCATCTGCAGCACGCCAAACAAACACAGCAAGCTCATCGGCAGCCACAAATGTCATAGCTGCCAAGCAAGGTTTGGATGCCAATCAAGGCGAGCAGATGCAAATCGAGACAGTTGGACCAAAGAAAGAATCTCTGCCAGACAGATTTGCCAGAATGCAGAATTCTGTACGGCAAGTGCCGGTGACAACAGTGCATTGGCATGCACACCCTGTCGGTTGCCTCTGCTTCAGTGCTGATGGCACCTTGCTGCTGTCTGGAGGTGAAGAAGCTGTCCTGGTAGGCGCTATGCCAACATCACATGCAGCAACTGTCTGTCTATCCACCCACTCATCCAACCATATAATTATGAATGTCACAGCCACATGCTGCAATAGTTGAGAAGATTGTGCAGGAATGTGCGTAACACAGCATGCTGTCTGAGATGTTTGCATGCAGTGTATACCTTGACCACAAAGGTGACAGCTGAGGGTAACAGTCTACCCTGTCAGTCCAGAAATCACATAGCTCCTGGCATGGGTTATAAACTTCATGCTTTGTCACAGTCTCAGCAGCTGCATATATTTACAAACTGGTTTACCTGTTGGCATGGCCATTGTCGAGTGATGTTCATTGGCGCAGGTGATATGGCAACTTGACAGCGGCGCAAGGAGCTATCTGCCTAGGTTAGGAGGAGGCTTGCAGTCCATCACTCGCTCCCCAGTTGATTCAGCCTGCTATGTTGTCAGCCAGGCAGATAACACTGTGCGCACGGTGAGTGCTCACCTCAACCGGCCCAACCCTTTCTGGCCCTTGGCTTGCTGCGTGCATCTTGGGGGGATGCATTCCCTGGCCTACATTGCATCCATGCATCTTTGGGCTCTACAAACGTGGGCGGCATACGCTCTGCTGCTTTACCCTGTCTGTTGGCAGAATACATTTGTCATGGGGAGTGCTGTTGTCTATGGCATGTTCCACAGCTTTTGCAGTAGAGTCTGCAATGAATCAGGGACCGGCTGATATATGCATGATTGACCAACAAAGCTGTTCAGCTGCATGTTGCATCAATACCCTATGGCCTGTGCAGCGTACGGTAAGTGTGACCTATGCACGTCTGGTTGCATTGTGATTTAGCCTGTCACAGCTGCTAATGAGAGATGAATTGCTCAAACCCGTGGCTGAGCAGCTAGACTGATGCATCAGTGAGACCTGTTGCCGAGCGCTCTGATCTCTATGGTGTCGATGCCCTGGAGGTGCGCTTCTCAATCTCAACCCTGAACCGCCTTGAGTCTGAGAGCGTTCTGAGAGCGTGCCACATTTGAGGCGGTTCAGACTTGAGGTTGAGGCGCACCTTTCAAGGGCAGTCACACCATGGGGCTCACAGCAATGTCCATCCAGCCATCCAGAATCATGGACCAAAGAATGAGCAGGGAGTCTGAATTCCAGCTGCAGAGCTAATGGCAAGGCCAAAAGAGCACAGCTCCAAAAGAGCACCTTTTCAGAGAGGCGTGTTGTGAGGAATTGTGATACTGCAGGTGAACACAGCCACCATGAAGGTGCTAGTCTCTGTGCATGGTCTGCGACCGGCACCACGCAGTGTATCAGCAATGCAGTCTTCTTCAGCAGCTGTCTTGGCAGGCGGAGGTGGCCACCTGGTGCTGCCTGCAGACAACTCCCTGCTGCAGTTCTGGGATGCTGCTAGGGATTGTCATGTACACCGCCTGCAGGTGTGCTTGCCTGCCTCCACCACCATTGTCAGCCGTATTGAAAAGCATGTGTGACTGCTATTCAATACAGTTGGCATGCAATCCTCATGCAACACTACCATGGGTCTTGGTCAGTTTTACAGCTCACACCATTGTCAAGCTCACTCTCTAGCCTTGTCCCTGCATTATGCTGCCAGTCTTACTTGGCAACAGCTTGAGCCTGACACTGCCAGTCTGTTGTTGTGCTTGCTCTCAACTGACAGCAATGCTAGGCGTGTGATGAATCATGTCCACTGTCACAGGTTGCAGCCAGGAATACTGTCAGTCTGACTCAGCAGGACCATGAGCTGCAAGGTGGCGTATATGGCATCCCCCTAGAGCCCCACGTGTCCCATCTGGCCTTTAGTCACGAGGGCTCAGTCATGGCCACAGTGGATGTGAGGCCTAATGCTGGCAGCTTAGGTAGTGATGAGCAGTCTCTGCGATTTTGGGATAGGAGGGAAGGGGGTGTGCAGCTCGACTCTAATCAAGAGCAGCCATTCTACTCTACCAATACCTATTTGGATGATCCTCACAGGTAACATCCCACTGTTTTGCTAGCTTTTGCTGCAGCAAACAAAAGCAGCGGCAGCTGTCAGTCATGGATCATGGCACAGATACTGTGGAGTGGCAAGCATACCTCTCTGCGCGATCTTCACAGGCATTACCATCTGTCTGCCAAACAAATTATGCTGCAATGCTTCGAAATGCTGCATGTAGCATTTTGCCTGTCATACCTTCTGATGCTGTACCCTGTCTGGCATGTGCAGAAAGCTGAGGCTTGTCCGTGAGTCAATGCGCAGCTGCACTATTGGTGCAGGGGAGGCACAATCACAAGTCTGGCGTATCACCCCAATCGCCACATGGCTGCAACCACCAGCAGCAATGGCGACTTCAAAGTGTGGGTGAGACAAGACGAGCGCAAGGCAGGCAGCGGGGCTCACTGGCGGTGTCAGTCTGTCGGCACTCATACAGGTCAGACCACTTCTGCATTACACCACCAATGATGCTAACAACTTTGTCACTAAGCTTTCCAGATTACCAAAGCAAGAAAATTTTGAGCTGACTTCCGTTAAGGCTGGAGCGCTTGTGCATGCTAGCATTGGCATCTCCAAACATGATCAGCATGTGAGCAACTAAAACATTTAATACACCATTGCCCTCTCAGCCACAGTGAGATTCTATGCATTAAGATTTATGCCTGTCTTTTGATGGAAAACACCACTCCTGAGTGGTGCTGTCCTTGAAGGTTTGAGCAAATTGCACATAAGGTGCAGCTTGCCAACACAGGCCATATGATCTGATCCGTGGCTTGCTCTGGCACTCTTGAGTGTATACTGTTTACAGCCGCTGACTAATGCAGACATGAAAGCAACATTGACGTGGTGGGCGCAGGGGAAGCAATGACTGCAGCTGCCTTCAGCAGTGATGGCAGCATCTTGGGTGTGGCATCACAGGATGAAGTCACTTTGTGGGATCCCTACACCAACAGTATGCTGACTAGTCTGGCTAGCCCCCCAGGCAATCAGGGGTGCCCCATTGTGAAGCTGCTGTTTGTACCCAACACACATTTCCTGGCTGGCTACACTACAGGACCGGCCGCTTCGCTGATTGTCTGGAATTTGTTGACAGAGTCCATTTGGTGGTCATATGCCCTCACATGTTCAGCGCTTGCTGTGGACCCTGAAAGCAGCTGCATAGCTGTGGCTGTTGCTCCACAAAAGGCAGTTGCTGAGGGGCAGAAGGGGTCACAAAAGGCAGGCGCTGATGGGCACAAGGGATCTCATGAAGGGCAAGCTGCTGGCCTTCAGCAGCAGGCTCAGAATCCCAGGACCAGTGCAGATGTTGGTTCCAACACAGCAGAGATGCTACAAGGGCCTATGACTGTTCCTGATCCTGAAGGACAGCAGGCGAGTATGGGTACTTCAGCAGTCTTCCTGTTTGTCCCATCGTCTGGTCAGCCGCAGCTTTCTTGGAGTCTGGGTCAAGCTACTGTAGCTGCTTTGCTGTTTGCTCTGCCTGGCACCAAGTTACATTCTGCGTCCCTGGATATAGCTCCTGCTGGTGTCAGTCCCCTGCTCATTCTGACGGAGGATAGGCAGTATGCCATAGCCAGGTCTGCCACGCATATGCATCATGCAAGCTTTCAGCCAAGCACACCACTGCAAAGCAATCAGCCCAGTGCTTTTGAGGCAGCTTTTGGCAAAGCTGCTGTGCAGCAGCCTGTACAGCAAGCAGCTTTGTCAATGACCAAGCAGTCACAATCGCAAAGCCAGCTTCAAGCACTGTTTGATGCTCCCTCGCATGTACTGCCACCGCTAAAAGACTTGGCGCCAGCTTTCTTTGACAACTTGATCAGGCACAGTGGGGGTGCAGTCTAATCTTTGCATGCTGTCTGCATCTGCAAGCAACTGAAAAGGCTCAGTGTGTGCTGGGAGTCTATCATCTGTTGAACATTTTCTTGTCCATATTGGGCTTTTTGTCAGCTTTTGCATGTGTTATGACATGATGAGTTTATGCCCGTTATTTCTTCAATGCTGACAGTGAATGAATTTGATATTGACATACTGTTACACTTGTTGAATGCACCACCTTGCCACTTTGACTATAAGGGCATTGAGATCCTTGTTGCCTGCACTTTCAGAACTCACCACGTGTGTAGTGATACTGATCCACCAAAATCAGGTGCCATATACACAGGTGCATATGACTTCCAACTTCCCGGCTTATCAGTTGCTGATTACACAATTGCCATACACATGCATGACAATGAATGATATGACAATGGATAGCAACATCTTCTGTTTCAGCTACGGTAGCATTTCGGCTGCAGTTTTTGCCCTGTACATGCGGCAAGATTATTAGGCATTGCTGTTGGTGCGAATGCCAGTACAGGAGTACTGCCTCACACAAGTGTACATGCTGCGCACATAGAAAGATGAGAGTCAGTTGATTTCGAAACTCATAATTTGGAAGGATCAGCATACGCAAACGAGCTACTCTCACTGAGCAGCAGTCAAGTGATGCCAGCTTGGTCGCAAGCACTGCCTGTCTTGACATGTGCATCTAGAAGCCTGCAGGATCAGTCTGCAATACACACATTGCTTGACGCTATTTGCCGATGCAAAGCACGACCGCAGCATCCTGAGGTTCAAACATACACATACTGCTTGTCAGATAGTTGCACGCACCAACACCTGCCTCACCAGAGCTGCATCATGTCAAGTTCATAATATCAATGCCATACTCAATCTCATCTTGGCAAACCAATTTCAGACATGAAACGCTCATATTCACTTTGCACTTTCTCATCTTTAGGCAATGGAGGTGCAGAAGTATCTTGAGGGAGAGGCGGTTGTTCTGGCTGACCATATGCTGCTGGTGGTTGCTGTGCCTGAGGAGCAGCGTAAGCAGCTGCCTGTGGTGCTGCTGGCACTGCCTGCTGGCCTGCTGCTGGTTGTTGCCCATATGCCATGGGTGGACCATAACCGGGTGGTGGCATGCTGTAGCCTGCAGGAGGATACTGCCCATAACCTGCTGGTGGACCATAACCTGCTGGTGGCTGTGAATAAGGTGCAGGTGGACCGTAGCCTGCTGGGGGCGCACCATACCCTGCTGGTGCGCTGCTTTGGGGTGCGCCGTAGCTTGCGGGAGGGGTACCATAGGCTGCTGCTGGGGGGCCGTATCCTGCTGGGGGGGCTTGGCCTGGGTGGGGGTAGTGGGGCGCGCCAGCGGCACCTGGCACTGCCCCAGGACCGTATGGGGATGCCACAGCACCAGCTGGACCTTGGGGGCCGCCATATGGTCTAGGGGCTCCAGCAGCCCCAGGGTAGGCGGGGGCTGCCATGGGGGGAGGGGTGAAGCCTCCCATGCCTGGCATGCCTGGGGCGCCCTTGTTTGCTCCTGCCATTCTGACTGAGATGGTCTTGTCTGCCAG
>JAABUO010010420.1_pt1 | contig 10289 bp, 9 predicted proteins | sample 5559291 | NCBI WGS metagenome assembly JAABUO01 (sample SAMN10711878, study PRJNA513372) | rock metagenome | isolation source: Antarctica rocks | place: Antarctica: Victoria Land, Finger Mt sud
CATGGGCGCTCACGTCCCGCGCGAGTGTCTTGGGATCGTGGTGGTCCGCGCCATTGATGGTCAGCGCGACGTGCAGGTTGGGCGCGATGTGTACGGTCTGCGCGGCGTGATGGTGGACGTGCTGCGCCGCACGCGCCACAGGAGGGCGCTGCGCGACCGGCGTGCTCGTCGGCGTCTGTGCCGTGGGCCGGGCCGAGGCCGCGAGGCCGGGCCGAGCCGTCACATGAGGGAGTGCGAGAGCGGTTGTCAGCGCGGTATGGGCGCGTGCGGGTGGCATCATTGCTGCCCGCGACAACGGTGGCAGCAGGGCGCCGTGGGGACGCGTGGCGCTGTGCCCGGTGGCCACCGCCGGCATCAGGCGTGGATGCGCGGCCACCGTTGTCGCGGCCGTGGGGACGCGCCGCGGCACGGCGTGCGGGATGGTAGCGCGCGGCCGCTCCTTGGTGGCCGCGATCGGCGGCAGATACAGCGTCGTCGGCAGTCCCATCGTCCCGTCGTGGGTCACCGTCGCGTGCACCGACCCCGGCTTCGGGGTCGCGGGCCGGACCGTGACCGGATGCGCGCCCTTCTTGGGGCCATCGTGCAAGACGCCGAGCCAGCGCAAGAATGACTGCAACTCGCTGCCCGCCCAGCGGAGCGCGTCCTTCAGGTGCAGTGTCGTGTCGAGGAAGTGTAACCACGCCCCCTCCACGCGCACGAGCAGGGTAAAGAGCTTATCGAGACCCAGGTCATGCGCCAACGCCCCGCTAATCTGACCGAACACCCCCAACAAGTCGCCGGCCAGGCTGATGAACGCGCCGACCTGCCCCCCGACGCCCGACAGGACCCCGCCGACCCATTTCACGATGGTCCCCCAGTGTTGCCACACCCACACGCCGGCGGCGGCGGCCGCGCCCACCCCCACGATTAGCGCCGTGATGGGCAGGAGTTCCAGCCCGAGAGGGGCCGCGGCCAGGGACATGAGCGTGAGGGCGCCGGAGAGGGCCAGGACACCGCCGACAACAATCGCCGCCGCCGATCCAACCAGGGTGAACACCGCCGCGAACTGGGCAACCTGCTTATGATGGGCCAGAAACCCGACGAGAGCGCCGGTCATCTCGACGATGCCATGCACGATCGGCGTCAGGATCGGCAGGAGCTGCTGGCCCATGATGGCCGACAGGCTGCTCATATTGGTCGAGAGGGTTGCTGTTTGGCCCGCCAGGGTGCTGTTGAACACCTGCTGCATGTGGCTCGTCGACGCGATACCATGCGGCCCCAGGTCGCCCTGGATAGCCTGAAAGCGTGTGATAGCGCCAGGGGATGCAAGTGAGGATAGGGCCGTGCCACCCGCCGCACCAAAGGCGGAGGTGAGCAAGGACATGCGCTTACCCTGGTCGCCGATGTGGGACATCGCCCGCATGACCGTCGTCAACAGGTTGGTGACACCGCCCGCTTCCTCAAAGTTTCCGTTTTTGAAGAAGTCGCTCCCACCCAATCGCTCAATCCGGGCAATTGAACGATTGTGCATTGAGCCACGACTGGACATGAGGGGCGCGATAGAACGAAACATGGCCTGGATACGCGATCCACCGCCATGTCCACCCGTCAGACCCACGTTTGACGCAAGAGCGGCCGTGCTGATAGCGTCTTCTGCGCTCAGGTGGTAGGCGTTGACGGACGGGGCGAGGTACGACAAGGTGCGCGCCATCGACTCCGGGGTGTCACCCGATACGACCGACGCGCGGCCCATTAAGTCAAGCAGATTATTAAATTTCTTGCCGCCGTACGCCTGAAATTGGTGCGCCACGGCGACGAACGCTGGGACGCTCTGCGCGTAGCCCACGCCCTTCATTTGCAGCGCGACCTCGGCGGCGTTGGCGAGCGTGGGCAGGGCGCTGATGAGGTCGGTGCGCTTGTTCAGGCCGGAGGTCGCCGCGATTTTCTCGATGTTGGCGATATCCGGGGCTGAAAATCTTGTTTTTGCGGCTACGCTGTAGGTCATATCCTGCAAGGCTGTGAGTTGCGACGCCTGCTGCAACGCCGATCCAACACCAAGGGTCGCGAGTTGGACGCCGGCCATGGCGCTCTGTAGCTCGCCAGCCGCGCCGATCCAGCCCTTCATGACACTGGCGCCGGCCACACCTATCCCCACGAGGCCCGCGCCGGCGGCCAGGCGGCCGATACCGCCCATAGCCGTCCCGAGCGTGGCGTGCGCGGCCGTCATCGCCTCGATCTCGGTCGTGTAGCGCCCCATGCCCGTGGCCTGCGCCACGAACTGGTCGGTGGGCAGGTTGAACCGCCGCGCTAGCTTCGCCACGGCGGCCTCGGCTCCCGCCGCCTTCCCCTCCAGGTCGCCCATGAGGCGCATCGCCATCGAGGCCGCCGACGCAAACCCGCTTGTTTCCATCGAGAGCCGAACGGCGACATCAAAGGCCGTGTTCATGTCCGTCTCCCCCTCATCGTCGCCTACCCGTCATCATCGTCGTCATCGTCGTCATCGTCATCGTCGTCGTTCCGCTCATCACCACCCGCGACGCGGCGCCCCGCCTCCCGCTCCTGGTCAGCGTAGGTCAGCAGGAAGGCAGCGCGCTCGCGGCGCGTGAGGCTCGACGCCTCGGTCCAGGACAATCCCGCGCGCACGCACGCGACGGCTTCCTGGAAGGCCGGGAGCTGCTGGAGGTTCTCAACGCTCCGGTCGAAAGGCATCGGCATCGGTCTCGTCGCCCCCGTTGAAGCGCACGAAGGCGTCCAGAATCGTGGACATATCACGCCCCGAGAACATGTTGAGGTAGCGGTCGAACTGCGCCTTGTGCCTGAGCGGCGCTTCCTCGCGCCCGTCGATCTCCGCGATGCTGGCCAGCGCAATGGCGCGCAGGTAGCTCGCCTGCCCCACGCCCTCCAGGGACATGCCCTCGCCCTGCAAGATCTTCTCGATGGCAAACTCGTCCATGGCTTTGAGCTCGCGCAGCGTGACCAGCCGCCCGTCGCGAAGCCGGGCCTGGTGCGGCGGCAACGCAGGGGCCGTCGCAGGCGCAGACGCGGGTGCCTCCGGGGCGACCGGCGTGGGCGCCGACGGGGCTGCATTGGTATCGGCCGTAGGCAGCGCCGCAGAAGCGCCGGGAATCACGAGCTCGGAGCGTGCGTAGCTGTTGGACATGTGCGTTCTCCTTTATGGCTGAATGGGGAAAGAAAGCCGCCCACGCAACGGGCGGCAGTGATGGCAACGGCAGCGAACGGCGGCCGTGGTGATGGTGATCGTGAGCGGTCTTAGGCCGCCGGCTGCGGCCAGCCCAGCGTCTGTCTGTGGTGGTGTGGTTGATGGTTACGGCTGCGGCTGCGGCTGCGGCACGCTAGCCCATTCGGGCTATGGCCCCGGCCGCCCGCGTCGCCTACTCTGGCAACAAGCACAATGAGGTGCGGTCGCTTCCCTCTTTGATGCCCCTCAACGGGCCTTCCCAGCATGCCCGTTGAAGGGCTTTTCTATGCCCGCGCCGCGGCCGAACGGGTCGCGACAGCACACACGTCATTTTCTTTTTCTTTCCCCTCGTGGCCTCTCCTCCCGAGGCCACGAGGGGCTTTTGTCTATCTACCCCGCACCAGGTCACGCCGCGCTCCCATCGCGGCCACACGCATAGCCCGAACGGGCTATGGCCCTTCGAGCAGCCACCGTCTATCGTGGCCCTCGTGACGGGTTGTCTCTCGTCGCGGTTTCCTCCCGCAGTGGCGGGCGTGTGTGATTTCGAACCGTTCACACACGCCCACCATCTTTGTGTCGCGGCCTACGCCGCGCCCGAGCGCGCCATCTGCGTCTCCCTACTGGCCAGCGAGCACGCTATGCCGCCGGCAACGTGCCCACCCCACGCCCGACCATGCGCAACCTGATGAACTGCGCCAAGGAGTCGGCACCCTCTGCCCGCGCCGCACGCTCTAACGCCTGGCGCTCACTCTCCGAGTACGCGACCTGGATGCGGCACGGTCGCGCCGGCGCCAGCCCCGGCGGCCGACCGCGGCGCCGTTCTACCCCCTGCTCGGCTTCTGCTATTGCCATCTCTCTGGCCCCTCTCCCTATCGAGCAAAAACAAAGGGGCCAGCACCACCGCGCGGTGGTGCTGGCCCCTTGTGGGTACAAGCCCTCTACCTCAATAGTAGCACTTTTGTTACCGTTACGCAAGGTACCGATGCTATTTAGGCGACATGGGCGTGCTGCTCGGCGTCGGAGTGGCACCACTGTCGTAGTTTGTCTAAGCCTTTATTGTGACGGATGCAGACCGTCTTGGGACTAACGTTAAGCACGGGCGCGACGTTGCGCACCGTGGCCTCTGGCTGGTCCATCAGCACGACGGCGGCGTGCAGCTCCGGCCGCTCGCGCTCAAGGCGCGCCAGGGCGGCGCGTAGGCGCTGCGTGTCGGTCGGGTCGGCCAGGCCGCAGACATCGTTAAGGTGTGTGATGAAGGAGTCAAGCAACGGAGGCGCGGCCTTGCCCTCGGCGTGGGCGTGCAGGACGGTGAAGCGTGCTTCGGACTTCTCTCCGAGGGTGTCCAGGGCGTGTCGTTCGCGCATGCGGATCTCCACCGGGCTGTGGCGTTCGCCGGGCTTCATGGCCGGCCTGCTACTGTCGGCGAGGGTGTGATGGCTGTGCACGCGGCTAATGTCTTCGGCGCTGTAATGGCTCATGATGCCCTCTCAGCCTGCTGGCTACGATGGGGGCTCGAGCTCTCACTGGCCGCGCGTCGAGCACGACGCGAGAAGCTGACCGGCTCCTCGTCGACCCACTCAACGACGCCAGGCGCGAACGTCCACGACGCCCACCGCTCCAGCGCAGCGCGTTGGGTAAGCGGCATGCTCCAGCGGTGACGGCCAGCGTCGTAGCTGAGTTGGCTGTGACGGGGGAATGTGTCTTTAAGCGAGCGTCGGATGGCGTCCCAGTGTGCGGCCCTTTGCCACATCACGTAGATGCGACGGTCCTCTGCCCACAGGAACACGCGGGCGTCCCTTGGTCCTAAATCCATCGGTCCACCTCTCTGAATACAAAGAACCCGCCGACCACTGAGGTCGGCGGGTTCTACCTAACGTGCCGGTTTGCCCGGCCCCTTGCACTACGACGGCGAGACCGGCGCACCTCCTGCAGCAGCCTGTGCTGCATCAGCGCATGCAGCACAGGCCCACAACCACGCGCCGCCTACCTGCGGCGTCGAGCGCAGGCGCCAGCGACGCCCGCTGCACGCGGGGCAGACGGTTATGGGCAGCGGGTCATGGCTGAACTGCTCTTTAGGGCCTCGGCGACGAGGCGCTGCAGCTGGGCGCGGGCGGGCTTCGGGCGACGCTGGCGCAGTAAGTTCGCCCGCGGGTGCATCGAAGGTCAATTTAGAGCCCGCCGCCGACAAAACTACCCCGCGTTCACGCAAGGACGATAAGAGAGTAGATGCCGACATACGACTTTTTACTCCAGTTAGCCAACATGCGACCGGGTGACGGGTGACACAAGGTGACGCTTATTCTCTATAACTAGCTACGCGAAAGCGTTTATTGAAAAACTTTACTGAAACTAGCGTCACCTTGTGTCACCCGTCACCTTGTGTCACCCATCAGGGTTACAACTCTCCTGTTTCCCTTGGCGAGGCGGCGTCGAACGTTGTCAGGCCAAGGCCACACCATAGTCGAACACCTTTGGCCCCCCGCCTCTGTGTGAATCCCCGTTCTTTGAGGCGCGGCCCAAGCGCGCGTGCGCTTATGCATCGCTCGCCGTTGTCTTCACACCAGGCCGCGTAACTCTTATGCAACTCGACCGCTTTACATTCAACCGTGGGCGCTTCGACGCAGCAGTCCGCGATCCACGCCGCAACGAGGTCCATTTCGGCGCGGTACCCCTCCGTAGCCTGCTTTACTGGCTCGGGAACTGGTAGGCCGTCGCGCTGCCAGGCCAAGCATCCTGCGATCGCCCAGTTGAGGATGCCGGGAAGCTCCTCTCGGAGGCGGTCCAGCATACGCTTGTCTTTACAAAGAACGCCGTCCTCGCCGTCACCAGCCGACGCTTTGTCCTTGAATGTGACATCGAACGGGAGAAGCCGGATGCGGCGCCAGATGCCGTGGTCAGTGTTCTTGATCTGCGGCTTGTGGTTAGTGGAGAGCCAGACGGTGAACTCGGGACGCATGTCGAAGAAGTCGTTATACAGGTGGCGCACCGTTACGGTGTCGGAGCCTGTGATCTGCTTGAGGAACGCCTCACTGAATCGCCGACCCTCATCACTTTCGACCGCTGCGGCCAGACGCACGCCGCGCAGGCGCGCGATCTCGTTCTTGGGGCCATCATCCCCGCGCTTCACCATCAGGGCGTCCGATGGCATCGCGCGCGCGTAGTCGCCAAGCATCGCTATCAAAGTTTCGATGAGGGTAGATTTGCCGTTAGCACCCCCACCGTGCAGGATCAGCATGATTTGCTCACGCGTTGTACCGACGAGAGTGTATCCGATAGCGTGCTGTAGGAAGTCGACGAGATCGTCACGACTTTTCATGATGTCGTGCAGGAAGCGCAGGAAGGTCGGGCACGTCGCGCCTTCGTCATATACAACGGGCGCGATCTTGGTTAGGAGGTCCTCGTGTCGATGGTCCCTGCACTTGCCGGTACGTAGGTTGACAGTCCCGTTGCTCACGTTCAGCAGCCAGGGGTCGGCGTCGAATGCATCCGGCGCGGCCGCTATGCCTGGCTCCGACTTTGCAAGGTTGATCATCGCGTTGAGTCGTGACTCAGATTGGCTCTTGAGCGCGTGTTTGCCGAGGGCCTTCATGCGCTCGTCAGTAGGTGCTTTGGCGGCTTCGGCAAGCATGAAGCGTGTCGTCAACTTCGCGTACCGCATGACACCATACGTGTCGTCGACGACCCAGCGAGCTCCGTCCCAGACGAGCCAGCCGCCCAACGATTTACACCACCTGAACTCGCTTCCGTGCTCCATCACGAGGCGCTGCGCGTTCCACATGTCGGTGAAGTGAATCGCGTCGTCTTCCGTTGGTGGCTTCTCGTCAGTGTTGTCTCCGTTATCCTTGGAGGACTTACTGGTACGGACGAGGCGCAAAGGAGGTGTATAGAACTCAGTGCGCTCGGCGAGCGCCCGGCTAATGGTCAGAGAACCGTAGCTACCTTGCGGGCGTTGGCTGTCCCACTTATCGCGCATTAGGGCAGATTGTCGAAACAGGGTATCGACACGCGTGGGGTCAGGACCAGTCCAGAAGGCGATTAGCGAACAGAGCGCGAGATCGGCTGCGCTTTCGTCGCTGTTGTAGTCGGATGTGTCGCCGTTCCACAATCGAGTAAACTTGGTGCCATTGCTGGCCGCCATAGCGCGCTCAATGATGGAACGGTCATCTATCGTGGCCCCTGTCACATCGGCCTTGGGATCTTTCCTCTTGGCCTTGACCTCGGGGAATGTTTCCCGGTACAGTGCGTCGAACTCAGCCTGGCGTTCCATGATCACGCTGGCGGTATCGGGGACAAGATGTCCGGTTAGAGTGAAGTAGCGGCCCTGGTCGTACATCTCGACACTGGGTGTCTTGTGTCTGCTGGTGATCTGCATTACCGCCTTGACGATGGCTTTGACGCCCTCGCGGCGGGGCGAGACTTCCCAGTATCCCGGGATGTCCTCGGTGATCTGCTTGGCCCACTGCTTCAAATGTCCCGTTTGTGGATCGCGACAGTGGTCGAGATCGATACCTGCGTACGGGTCGTCGGTTGTGAACACGAATCCGATGCCGTCGTAGTCACCGCGCTCAACTGAGGCGCGTGCATCGTCGAACGTGCCCCAGGTCGCAGGGTTTGTGGTGCTGGCGAGTCGTCCCGTCTCTGGTGTCCGCGGCGCCTTGTTCCAGTCATTCTTGCGCTCGTCCCATTCGTAACGGAAGACGACCCACTGTGCTCGTGCCTTGAGCTCAAGAGGGATGGATGCGTAAATCGGGGGGAGGATGTGCGGCCGCGCGGGCTGCTCGTGTGGTAGCGCGGTCACCATTGCACCCCATTTTGAGGTACAATAGGGGTGACGACTAAGGTGAACATAATCACTCCTTGGTCTAGGTTGGGCGAGCCTAGGGGTGGGTGAATCCAATCGGTATAGGCAGTGCTAGGTGTTGACAGCACCTGGCGCTGCCGCTTTTTATGCAGTCATCGCGGTGCTGTCGTCCTTGTCGTCGTCGATTGATTCAAGCGCACGCAAGCGAACGAGCGCGGCTAAGGTTAAGCCAGCTTTATCAGCCGCCTTCTTGAGTCGCGTTTGCTCGTCGCTAGTCAGCCGGACGTTCAGGTTGTAGTCCCGAACAGACGGGCTTTTAGGCCGACCGGCCTGTTTAGCGTTGCTATTCTGTGAGCTAGTCATTACTGCATCCTTGCCGTGTCGTAGCCTTTTTATAGGCTCTACGCGCATGGTAGCATATTTATGAGCTAGCTGTAAATGGGCGGTAAAGGGTACAAAAAAACCGCCTACCTAAACGGCGGCGGTGTGGTGGTGGTGAGGCCGCGAGCGGGGTGCGGCGGGTGGTTAGGCGGGTACGCGCGCGTCGCGCATGGTGGCCTCCTCTACTATCCGCTCGATGGCTTGTCGAATGTGCTCTACCTCGTCATGGGTATAGACGCGATACCCGCACAGCGGATCACGCCGGGCCGAGGGGACGTGTCCGGCGCGTTCGAGCCGGCGCAGTGTCCACGGGCCGATGCCGACGAGTTCCGCGGCCTCCGCGATGGAATAGCGATTCCTGATCATCCGAACTCCTCCCCTGCTCCTGTACGCTAACTGCGCACTCTCACCTTGATAGCCTTAGCACAAACAGGACACAAAAAAACCACCGTCACCAACGTGATCAATGGTCGTTTTATGCTTCTAGAGACGCTTCTATACTTGTAGTCTACCCTGCTACAAGTCCCTCACGCAATGTTTACATAATATGCGCCGGGCGGGTTGTCACTAGATCAAGGCGGGCGTATGCGTCCACGCTCTCTACTACTCGGCCATTCATGCAGTTTTGGGGGCTTAAAAGTGGTACTGGGGGACGCGTTATCCACAAACGTCGCTTTTGACCACCGTACTTATGCGCGGGTCCACCCCCGACGATTGACGACGCGGCCGTCGTCTTGTAGGGCTTTTAGGTGGTTTTGGAGCTTACGGCGCGAAGTCCAGCCGAGATGCGCCAAGAGTTCACCAAAGGTGGGCGCTCGCTTGTGGTCATGGGTGAGGGCGTCAATAGCCGCCAGGATGTGTGCACGCGCCCCCTCGTTGTTTTGTGCGCGCCGGGTGATGGGCGCGGACGGCAGGGTGGCAGGTTGCTCCTTCGTTTCACCCCATGCGTGCTTACGCACGACGTGCAACTCCTGTGCGTAGATATCCTGCGCCGTTTGAAAGTAGCGGGTGATCGTGGACTCGGACACGGCGGCCTCCTGCGCGATATCAGCACTGTCGGCCCCATCGACTCGCCACCGTTCCACAAGCCAGGATAAACCGGGATGGTCCCCTTTCAACCACGCAACCATGGCGTATGTATGGTCGGCGCTCCCTGTCGCACGACCCTCCTGAATGGTGTAGCTAAAATCTCCCACGACGCCGCCTGGACGCGCATCGTCGTCTTGGCCGGCGCTATCACTGGTGTCCGCGTCGCTCGCCGGGTCGGCCTCCGAGAGAGGGTCGTCATCAAGGCGGAGGGGTGCGTCGTTGATGTCGAGCGCCTCATGGAAGTCGCCCAGGGTCAGGATGTCCTCATCGCCCGCATTCTCGTCCTCGTCCTCGTCTTGGCTGGTGTGAGGCAGCGCGGAGGTAGGGCCAGAGGCGGGATTGACGCCCTCCTGTTCTTGCAAGGCAGCCTGCAAGAACTCTTTTATCCAGTGTGTACTCGTGTAGGGTTGACCCTGCCACAGGACCGTCTTTAAGCGGTGTTGAGCGAAGCCGATGTGCAGCAGGGGGGCTAAACTGATGCCTCCCATTGCCTCGGAATAGCGTGCCGCCGCCTCATTGAGTGTCCAAAGCCCTACCGTGTCATACCGTTTCGCCATTGCCCTACCTACCAGATCTGTAGGGCCGTCTTCACACGCTCATCGGACCACGCCGCGTAGACCTGCGTGGTGCTGATGTTGCTGTGCCCTAAATGGCGCTGCGCGTCCTCTAGCCGACCGGTTTGGCTATACATCCGGGTCCCCGCCGCGTGGCGCAGGGCGTGGACGCCGCGGTACGTAACGCCGGCGCGCTTGCAGAGCGCCTGTAGTCGGTAGCGGGCGCTGTACGCCGAGCGGTAGGGAAGGACGTACTCCACACGCGACGCTCCCTGCATATAAACAC
>JAABUO010010423.1_pt1 | contig 10288 bp, 9 predicted proteins | sample 5559291 | NCBI WGS metagenome assembly JAABUO01 (sample SAMN10711878, study PRJNA513372) | rock metagenome | isolation source: Antarctica rocks | place: Antarctica: Victoria Land, Finger Mt sud
ACGAGACACGCGAACGCCGCCGCGGCAAGACCATGACGGCGACCGGCATCGACCGCGATCCGGTCCGCTCCAGCCACGGACACATGGTCAAAGCACGCGCCTTGCGCTGGGTCAGCCTGCTGCTGCGCGTGCCCATCCCGTGGGCCGGACGGACCTGGGCCCTGCCCTTCCTGAGCGTGCTGGCGCCGTCGGAGCGGTACGCTGCCGGCCAGGGCCGGCGGCACAAGGTCATCACCGTCTGGGCGCGTCAGATGGTCCGGGTCGTCCATCGCTGGTGTCCTACGCGCCCGCTCGTCCTGGTGGCGGACACGGCCTACGCCGCCATCGCGTTCCTCGCCGCCACGCGCTCCGTGGCGACGATCGTGACCCGCCTGCGCCTCGACGCCCGCTTGTTTGCGCCCGCGCCGCCGCGCGGCCCGCAGCACAAGGGCCGGCCCCGTGTCGTCGGGGCGCGCCTCCCGACCCTGGCCGCGCGTCTCGCCGATCCGACCACGACGTGGACGCCCCTGACGGTCCCCTTCTGGTACGGCGAAACGGACCGGGCCATCGCGATTGTCTCCGGCACGGCGCTGTGGTACAGCACGGGCCTGCCAGCCGTCCCCGTCCGCTGGGTCCTCGTGCGCGATCCCGCCGACGCCTTCCCGCCCCAGGCCCTCCTCTGCACCGACCTCGCCGCCTCCCCCGTTCAGATCGTGTCCTGGTTCGTCCTGCGCTGGCGCCTGGAAACCACCTTTCACGCGGTCCGTGCTCACCTCGGCGTCGAGACCGGGCGCGGCTGGTCGGAGCAGACCATCCGGCGCACCACGCCCGCCCTCCTCGGCTTGTTCTCGTTCGTCACGCTGGTTGCCCACGACGACGGGGGGCGCGGCACACCACTCGTCAAAGGCGCCGCCTGGTACCATAAGCAGGACCCGACCTTCACCGACGCCATCGCTGTTGTGCGCCGCTCCGTGTGGACACACCTGGCTTTTCAGACATCCTCATCCCCTGATGACCTGCGAAAAGTCCCCCGTGCGTTGGCTGATCACCTGTGTGAGTTGCTCTGCTACGCGGCGTGATTTGGCCAAAGTCTAGCTAACGCCTTCTTCGCCATCCCCGGCCGCCACTGATTGGGAGAGGCAACCTCGACGGCCAAATCAGGGGCGCCGTCGGCGATGGTATCGTACTCCAAGGAATCGAGCGGAGGGAGTCGATCGGCCCTGATGAAGCCAACATCCGGGGCCAAATCCGTACCGGGGGCTAGACGGTAGCCGCCCTGTTCGCCCGTCACCTCGCCCAGGCCGCGCTCATCCACGTAATCGCCCAGGCGCGCGCTCAACACGACGCGCGATGCGTGTCGCCCGCTTCCCGCTAGGAGGCATGCGAACGAGGACTCCCCTGACAAGCTCGTACTGCCAGCCATCGTCTGGCTGGGCGAGGAAGGCAGCCTCTGTCACTGGCTCCACGGTGGGCACGGCCTCAGCCCACGGCGCCACGGGTTCCGGCGGGACTGCTCGTACCGTCTTGGTCATGATCGACCCTCCCCATATCCTGGTCCTGTGCGCTCGACATGCCCTCAGTATAGCGGGCATCCCGCGGGGTATTGAACGTGGGCTACGCGCGGTTCTTTTGCCGATAGGGTGTGCGAGAACCCCGCTCGCGAGATCCCGCTCCATGGTCAGCGCGCCTGACGCGGCGCCGGTGGCCCCCCGGTGGCCTCGGTGGTGGAGACGCTACGCGGCGCGACGCGTTCGTGACACGGACGCCGGTGAGGCGCGTTATACGGCGCTGGCGCTCGCGACGGGGGCGGCGGGATGCGCGTGGGCGTGGACGAGCAGCGCCGCGATGTCGGCGGGGGTGATGCCGGGGAGCCGGCCGGCCTGCCCGACCGTCAGCGGACGGAAACGGGCCAGCTTCTCGCGCGCCTCGGCGCGCAGCCCGCGCGTCGTCGCGTAGTCGAGATCCGCCGCGAGCGCGTAGCCTTCCATGCGCGCGGCCCGCGCCACGGCGTCGCGCTGCCGCGCGATGTACCCGGCGTACTTGACCTCGAGTTCGACCTGTTCGCCGACCTCCAAGGGGAGCGCGGCCAGCCCCGACGACGCGAGGGCGGCGGCCGCGACCGCCGCGAAACCGACGTCGGGGCGGCGCAGCGCCTCCTCACCGCTCACCGCGCGGCCGAAGGGCTGACCGTCGACGCCGTGGACGCGCACGGCCCGCACGGTCTCCAGCGCCTCCGCGATCGCGGCACGTTTGGTCTCGACGCGGGCGTAGCGGTCGGCGTCGACGAGCCCCGTGGCGTAGGCGAGCGGGACGAGGCGCAGGTCGGCGTTGTCCTGGCGCAGCAGCAAACGGTGCTCGGCGCGCGATGTGTGCATGCGGTACGGCTCACGGTGGTCCTTCGTCACGAGGTCGTCGACGAGGACGCCGATGTAGGCTTGGTCGCGGCGTAACACAATGGGGCTCAGACCCTGGGCGTCGCGCGCGGCGTTGAGCCCCGCGATGAGCCCCTGAGCCGCGGCCTCTTCGTAGCCGGAGGTGCCGTTGATCTGACCCGCCAGGTAGAGCCCGGCCACGCGCTTGGCGCCGAGCGAGGCCAGCGTTTGATAGGGCGGCGCGAAGTCGTACTCCACGGCGTAGCCGGCGCGCATGATCTCGACGCGGCGCAGCGCGGGGATCGCGCGCAGCATGGCAAGCTGGACCTCCTCCGGCAGCGAGGTGTTGGCCCCCTGGACGTAGATCTCGCGCGTGTTCCGCCCCTCGGGCTCGAGGAAGAGTTGATGCGATTCCTTGTCGGCGAAGCGCACGATCTTGTCCTCGATCGAGGGACAGTAGCGCGGCCCGACCCCTTCAATCGTGCCGTTGAACATGGGCGCGCGGTGCAGGTTGGCGCGTATGACCGCGTGAGTCTCGGCCGTCGTATGCGTGAGGTGGCACGGGATTTGGTCGCGCCACGGCCGGGGCCGCTCCGGCAGCGCCGCGAAGGCCCGACGCGCCGTCTCGCTGAAGTGGAGCGGCGTGGGCGAGCCGGGCTGCGTCTCAGTCAGGCTCCAGTCGACCGTGTCGCGGTCGATCCGCGGCGGCGTCCCGGTCTTGAGACGCCCAAGCTCGAAGCCGAGGCGCAGCAACGCGTCCGAGAGCGCCGTCGCGGCCGGTTCGCCGGCCCGCCCCGCCGTGTAGACGCGCTCGCCGGTGATGCAGCGGCCGTTGAGCGAGGTGCCGGTACACAGGACGAGCGCGGCGCAGCGCAGGGTCTCGCCCGTGGTCAGGCGCACCCCGGCGATACGCCGGGAGCCGGCCGCGCCGTCCGTGAGCAGGTCGGCGACGAGGCCGGCCTGGAGCGTGAGACCCGGCTGCACGGCCAGGACGCGCGTCATGGCCGCGTTGTAGGCGTGCTTGTCGGCCTGGGCGCGCAGCGCCTGCACGGCGGGACCCTTGCCCGTGTTGAGCAGGCGGATCTGGATGAGCGTTTCGTCGATGACGCGCCCCATCGCCCCTCCGAGGGCGTCGATCTCGCGCACGAGGTGGCCCTTGGCCGGGCCGCCGATGGAGGGGTTGCACGGCATCAGCGCCACGTGCTGCGGGTTCATCGTCAGCAGCAGCGCGCGCGCGCCCACGCGGGCCGCCGCCAGCGCCGCCTCGCACCCGGCGTGCCCGGCGCCCACGACGATGACATCATACTGGTTCATACCTACTATGATACCGCCTCCTACGTCTCCTACGTCTCCCGCCGCCCCAGACGGCTGAACTGGTACGATATATGCACAATGAGCCGATCGTGACGAGGCGCCGTTATCTTTGGGAGCGCGTGGGAGTACGCATGAGCGTTGGTGTCCCTGACCACGGGGTCGAGCAGCAGCAAGGGGAGCGGGAACAGGCGGCGTGGGGTTTCGAGAACGCGAAGAGCCACGAGCCGCGCTGGCCGGCCACGCTGGCGGTGCTGGCCGCTCTTGCCCTCTACGCGCCCCTGCCCGCCCGCTACACCGCCGGGCCGCCGTGGGTGCTGCCCGCCCTGGAACTCGCCGTGTTGATTCCTCTGAACGTCACGTCGCCGCGCATCACGCGGTCGAGCCACAGCCACGCGTTAGGCTTCATTCTCATCGGCGCCGTCAGCGCGGCGAACGTCTACGCGTTGTATGTGCTCGTGGAGGACCTCTTGCAGAAGCACGCGACCGGCTTCCAGCACGGTTTGAACGGGCGCGCGTTGCTCACCGCGGCGGTGCAGGTGTGGCTGACGAACGTGCTCGTCTTTGGGTTGTGGTACTGGATGCTCGACCGCGGCGGACCGGGACAGCGCGCCGATCACCGGCACCGCCAGCCCGATTTTCTCTTTCCGCAGATGAGTAATCCCGAGTCGGCGCCGAAGCACTGGTCCCCCAGTTTCATGGATTACCTCTATCTCTCAGTCACAAACTCGGCCGCGTTCAGCCCGACCGATACGATGCCGCTCACGCCATGGGCCAAGATGCTCATGCTGGCTCAGTCGCTTATCTCCCTGCTCACGATCGCGCTCGTCGCGGCCCGCGCCGTCAATATCCTGGGCTAACCCGAGAATGCGTCGGCGGGGCGTACTCACGCCCCTGCGTCCCTTTTCGGTTGGCCGCGTGTCCGCACGGTATGATACGGTACGGTGACAATGAGTAATCAACCATGACGATAAGGCTCGGATCCTCTACGGAGATAGTTGGTAGAGCCGACCCTATCGGGCGGGACGCGCCCGACGCGGTCCTGGCGCCCGACGGTAAACTCCTGCGTTGCCATGTCTTCCTGGCCGGCGAGCGTGTCCTCGCGCCCGAGAATCTGGCCGACCTGAGCGAGGTGCTCAAGCAGGAACACGTCTTCGTCTGGCTCGACGTGGTCGACCCTGCCCCCGAGGATCTGGCGCTGTTGCAGGAGGAGTTCGACCTGCATCCTCTGGCCATCGAAGATGCCGTGCAGGCGCACGAGCGGCCCAAGATCGAGGCCTATGGCTCCTACTGGTTCATCGTCGCGCAAGGCGTCACCATGGGCCAGGACGAGCAATTGCGGTTCCACGAGATGGCCGTGTTCGCGGGCCAAAAGTTTGTGGCGACGGTGCGCCATACGCCGGCCTACCCGCTCGACGAGATCGAGCGGCGCTGGCTGGGCAACAGGCCGCATCTGCGCCACGACAGCGGCTTCCTCCTGTACACGATCCTCGACACCGTCGTCGACGGGTACCTATTGGTCACAAGGAGTATCGAGGATCGTGTCGGACGGCTGGAGGAGGCGCTATTCAAGCGGCAGCCGCTGGAGGACGAGGTGCTCCTGCGCATTTTCGACATGAAGCGTAACCTGCAGGAGTTCCGCGGCGCGGCGCTCCCGATGCGCGACATCCTCAACCCGATCATTCGGGGCGACCTGACCCTATTCCCTGGCGATGAGGTCGCCTACTATCGCGACGTGTACGACCACGCCGTCCGCGTTATCGACCAGCTCGACGCGGCCCGCGACCTCACATCGAGCGCGCTGGACGTGCATGCGGCGTTCCTGGCCAATCAACAAGGGGAGGTGTCGAAGCGGCTCACGATCGTCGCCACGATTTTCCTCCCGCTTACTTTTGTGACGGGGTTCTTCGGCCAGAATTTCGGCTGGCTCATCAGCCATATCACGGGTGACGCGTCGTTCTGGTTCCTCGGCCTGGGCGGCGAGATCCTCGCGGTCGCGGCGCTCCTCGTGTACTTCAAGCGGAAAGGGTGGTTTTAAGCGTGGGCGCGTCTTTTCTCTACACCGATGGCGCATGTCTGGGCAATCCCGGTCCCGGCGGCTGGGCCTATGTCCTGGTGACGGATAGGGGCGAGGTCGAGGGCAGCGGCGGCGAGGGGCGCACGACGAACAACAGGATGGAGTTGCTCGGCGCGATCGAAGGGCTGGCCGCCACGCCCGTGGGCAGCGAGGTCGTCGTGCTGACCGACTCGGAGTACCTGCGCGGTGGGATGACGAGCTGGACGCGGTCGTGGCAGCGCAACGGCTGGCGCACCAGCACGGGAGGGGCCGTAAAGAACAAGGAGTTGTGGCAAGCCTTGCTCGAGCTTGTCCCGCGGCGGACGGTGCGCTGGCAATGGGTGCGCGGCCATGTCGCCGAGGCGCGGGGCGGCGACCGCTACAACCACCGGTGCGACGAGTTGGCCCGCGCCGCGGCCCGCGAAGCGTCCACGACCTCGCTCTAGTAGCTTGTCAAGCGAACTCTGAGCGGTTACCACTGGGACCGCCGGCTGGAAGCCGGCGGTCCCAGTGGGTACGCGTGCATTGTCCCTGTTAGCCTTGATAGGCTGCTGTCGTATTCCCCCCAGAGGCGACGTTCGTGGCGCGCGTCTGGGGGGGGCACCGACGATCGGCGCTACCGGGTCCCGGAGGCCCCACCCGGGACGGCGATCGCGCTTCGGTCGATGATAGCGCAAAAGGGGGATAGGCCGGCCGCGCTGGTGTGAGTACTCTAGCCCTATCGCAACCGAGTCATAGTGTCGGTGGAAAGGCGCGCCGTCTCCCATGTCGATCCCGTTACAGCAGTCCGCGTCGACGGCGCCCAGCGCCCTGGACACGATCCCGCGGCGCGTCGCACTCCGGGGCTATGGGATCGGGTTGGTCGCCGCGCTGGCGGCCGACCTCGTCGGATCCTGGCCGCCGCTCAACCGCCTCGCGCTCCTGCTGAGCCTGCTCGCGGTCGCGGCATGCATGGGCGTCATCTCCTACGTCCCCTGGTACGTCCCCTGGCGCCACGGGACGCGCGCGTTGTATCTGGCGCTGCACGGCACGAATCTGACGCTGATCACCGGCGCGATGGCCGTGTCGGGGGGCTGGGCGAGTCCCTTCGCGGTGGCTGTTCCCGTCGCCGTCGTCTTCGCCGCACTGACGGTCGACCGCCGCCAGGCGTTCTCCATCGCCGCGCTCGGCGCGCTCGTGACCACTTTACCGTTTCTCTATATGCGCGGCGGTCAGCCGGCCGCGACCCTTATCATGGCCGCGACGGTCTACGGCGGCATCGTCTATCTCATCAGCTTCGTCATGGAGGGTGTGCGTGAGCGCGAGCGCGCGGTCGACGACGCCGCTCTGGCGCGGGCGCAACTCGAGCAGCGCGCGCACGGCCTCGTCACGCTACAGCGCGTCTCGGCCATCGTCGGCAGCCATCTGAGCATGGGCGACGCCATCGACGCCATCGTCAAAGAGGTCGGCCACGCCTTCGGTCACCAGCTGATCAGCGTGTACCTGCGCGAGGGCGAGGTCCTCGTGATGCAGGCGCAGGCCGGCTACGAGACGCCCTACGTCGAGATACCGCTCGACACCGGCATTTGCGGTCGCGTCGGGCGGACGGGAGAGACGGCCTTCGTGCCGGATATCCGGCACGATGTATCGTACCGCGCCGCCGTCGCCGGGGTGATCAGTGAGTTGTGCGTGCCGTTGCGCGACGGAGAGGAGGTCATGGGGATCCTCAACGTCGAGAGCGTGGGCACACCCTTGACCGAACTCGACCGCGAGTTGCTCGACCTGTTCGCGGCTCAGGTGTCGGTCGTGCTGCGCAACGCGCGGCTGGCGGGCGAACTGCGGTCGCGGGCGGAGCGCGACCCTCTCACCGGGCTGCTCAATCACCGTGCCCTGATGGAGGAGTTCGACCGCGTGCTCGCCCCGAACGACGCGCGCTGCGCCGTGCTGATGCTCGACGTCGACAACTTCAAGTCTTTCAACGACGGCCACGGCCACCTCGCGGGCGACGGGATCTTGCGGCGGGTCGCGACGGCCCTGCGTGAGAGCGGGCGCGAGAATGACGTGGCCGGACGCTACGGCGGAGACGAATTCGCCGTCGTGCTTCCCGGCGCGGGCCGCGCGGCGGCCGAAGCGGTCCTGATGCGTATCGCGCGCTCGGTGCGCGAACAGCCCTATCTGACGCGCGACGGGACGGCCATCCCGCTCGTCATCTCGGGCGGCCTGGCCGTCGCGCCCGACGACGGCGCGACGCGGCAAGAGCTCCTCGTCGTCGCGGACGCCGCTATGTACGCGGCTAAGCGATCACCGCGTGTCCCCATGGCCCCCCTGTTTCCGCATGTCGCGGGTGATCGCCCGGGCGCCACGCCGCCCAGTGTTCTCGAAGGGCTGGCGGCCGCCGTCGACGCCCGGGATCGCCATACCGGCGAGGGCGTGGCCGACGTAACGCGGCTCGCCTTACTGCTGGCCGATAGGCTTGGCTTGACGCCGGAGCAGCGGGAAGCGCTCTCGGTGGCTGGCCCGCTGCGCGACGTAGGCAAGCTCGATCCTTAACCCCTAGTGAATTCCTAGCGGCACGTCCATTGACCGGACATGCCATTCGCGAACATGTACCCCGCGACGTTCGCGGCGCCGTACGGATCCCAGTAGGAGCGCGTCTCGCCGATGCGCCCTGCATACAGCCAGTAGGTACCCGGCATGAATTGGAACAGCCCCGAGGCCCCGCTGGGGTTCTGGGCGCCGGGGTTGAGGCCCGACTCGCACGAGGCGACGCGCAGCAGCCAGTTGTAGTCGACGCCCCAGCGGGACGCCGCCTGGGCGATCGCGTCGGTGGCGCTGCCGCCCGCGCTCGGGGCGACAGGAACGGAGCGATAAACGGGGGCGGGCGCGGAGCGGTAGACCGGGGCGGGCGCGGTATAGACCGGCGCTGGCGCGCGATAGATGGGGTGGTACGGGCGCTGATAGCCGGGACCGGAATAGTACTGTGTCCCACGCGCCTGTACCGGCGCCAACGTCGTTAGGCCAAGGATGACGGCGCCCAAGGCCACCGCGACACGTCGTAAAATCATGAACCCTCTCTCTATTTTTCTATTGACTCGGTGTGCAGGGGGCACACAAGGGGGTAGGCTAACAAACGATGTACAGGAGCGTCAAGGGGTAATAAGTCATGGTAGGCCGATCACCGGCGATGAAAAGATGTCTCAGGGGACCCTGGCGCCTGCCCCGAGACGCGCCTTTTACGCCTGTATCGGGCCACCTTTTTGACGGCGCCGCCCACGCGTTATAGGTAGCATAAGCATATTAGCCGAGATCACTTTATCTTCATGAGATGGCGCTAATGTCACTATAAAAGCCGCGCTGTTGGGCCAAAAGATACCGGAACCGCTATTTTGTCAGAGGCTTGAGCCAGCGGGCGAAGACCCAGCCGGTCGCGTTTCCTGCCCTAATTCGGACCCACGGGCCGCGCCGGTCGAGCACCGCCACGCGCTGTCCATATGACAAAATATTCATCACCCTTTTTCTAGTCGATGGACCGGCGCGCAGGTACAGGATGGACGCCGTGACGAGGGCTTGCGCGCCGACTTGTATGCCGACCCGTGTGGGGGGCGTGCGGCGCGCGGCCGGCAAGAGTGTGGAGGATGTGATGGAGCAGCGCGCGAGATACGGCGCATCGACCCACCCGTAGTAGTCCGTCCCCGGCGTGCTGTAGACGACGTTGGCCCAACCATGCCGGACCGCCACGACGCGCAGGCTGACGAAGGGCGCGAGGCGGTCGATGCGCGCGTAGGTGTAGCCCGGTCCGCTGTACACGGGGCCGGAGACGTGCCCACCTATGTCGTCGCCGACGCTTATGCGCGGGGGCGCATAGGTAGGGGGCGGCGCCGGGGAGACGCGCGGCATGACGTGAGGTAGACGCGTGGTGCCGGACAGCGGGCTCGTCGCGCCGAACGCGGTGAGGGGACGTGTCGCCCCCGTGTAGTGCGCCGCCCAGTACGGGTCGGAGAGGCGCGTCGACTCGACGCCCGTGGCGTAGTTGTCAGCGCCGATGATGGCTCCGTCACCGACGTAGAGCGCGACGTGCGAGAGCCCGCGCCACACGGTGTTGCTGAAGAAGACGAGGTCGCCCGGCCGCAGGTCGGACGCGGCGACGCGCGGCCCCTCGGCGTAGGCGCCGCCAAGGTGGTAGGGGACGTCGATCCCGACCTGGGCATAGAGATAATGGACGAAACCGATGCATGAGAAGCCCGTGTTCGGGTCGTCGCCGATGTAGGCGTAGGGCGCGCCCAGGAGCGTATGCGCCGTTGTGACGACGAGCGCGACGGCCGCGCGCGGGTCGGCGGGAGCGGCGCGCGCCGGGCGGAGGGGTGGGCCAATCGCCGCGAGCCCGAGCGCGAGGGCCAGCGCGAGAAGGAGACGACAGGATACGGGCAGCGCGCGAGGGAGACGAGGACAGGATAAGGGCATGAACCCTAAAAAAGACATGGACGGGCGCGGCACGACGGCCTCCTACCTCCTGGCGCCGGCCGCGACGTGGTTCCGGCCGGCGAGTGCGAGAGGGGACGGAGGGGACGGAGGGGACGGAGGGGACGGAGGG
>JAABUO010010424.1_pt1 | contig 10288 bp, 14 predicted proteins | sample 5559291 | NCBI WGS metagenome assembly JAABUO01 (sample SAMN10711878, study PRJNA513372) | rock metagenome | isolation source: Antarctica rocks | place: Antarctica: Victoria Land, Finger Mt sud
GATACTAATGGAAACATGCTTGCTGCTCTACATCCCAGCCAAGCCAAACTAAAGCCGCAGCAAGCAAGGAGTTGCATCAGCCCTTGCCAAGTGTAATACCTTGCAGGTTCAAGTCACAAACACAGTGTGCCATGCTTGTTACACTGCTTGACAAACCTGGGAGGAGGAGGTCTTGGCAGAACTTCTTGAGTCCTAGGCCTCTTGAAGGCTTCTTGGCCTCTATAATCCTCCCTGTAACGATCTCTAGGGTCTTCTCGAGGCCTCTCTCTATCCTTAGACGACCTGTGATCACGTTCATCTCTGTGCCTGCTAGACTTGTGACTCCTGTGATCTCTGGAAGAGGACCTGTGCCCATCCCTCCTGTCACGATCTTCACCTCTGTCTCGCTCCTTGTCCCTATGCCTGTCTTTGGTGCTGTCCCGATCTCTGCTGCTTCTGTGCTCTCGATGCCGGCGCTCATCTGAGGACTTGCCTGGTGCAGCACTACCGTTAGCGTGCTCAGGCTTATCTGAGTCCTTACCTAGAAAATCGTACCTGCAGGTAAAAAATGGATATGAAAGCACTGAACTCTAGCCACAAAAGCTAGCAAAACATATCAACACTTACTCGTCAAATTCTGTTCCCATGACCGGCTTAAGCTCTGGTCGACTCCCGGATCAACACTTATTGGTGACTCAAGCTGTGAGGGCAGCTTTTGCTTGCACCATTAACTCACAGGGTCCGCAGGACAAGCTTGAGGCAACAAGCGCTCCAGCAAGATGTTAAGGGTGCAGTCGAATTGATGTCGAAGCTATAGTAAGCTTGAGCAGCCTTTCCGAGGCCTTTGATTCTACTTAGTCGTGTACATTCCATCAGACAGACTTGCTAAAGAAACCCTTTGTTGGTCATTAGGGCTTTTTGCTCGGTGAGAGGCCTCGGCAACTCTCCAAACATTGTATCTGTGCTTGCGCTGCCACAATCAATCACTGGGGTCAAGCCACACCATATAGTCATTGCAGCTGGTGCAGCGAGAAGTCATGTCGGTAAGTCTGCGTTAGCAAGCCACAGACGTGCGTTTGATCACCTAAGCCAACACCGAACGATGCTTGTAGGACGGTGATACTGCCGCAATTGCAGAAAAGCTCGATGATTTGCAAGGTAAATGCAACGTGTCAGGGCAGGGGACCCTGCCTCGTGTGTATGCATGAGAAAGACAGCACGTTCCGGCTTGTTCTGGCAGCAACATTTGATGCTTGCAGTTGGGGAGGACGGTGACCTGCTGAATCTTGGCGAAAAGAAGAAAAAGAAGAAGAAAAAGCAAACAAGTGAAGTTGTGGTAAACATAATTATTTACCGCAAACTTGCCTCTAGCCAGGGCCAGGCTCCCAAGGCAGGCTTGTGATTGTTGAGAGTATGTGGGTTGCTGCAGGAAGATGCCTTTGCTGAGGCAACAGCAGGAGGAGCTGAAGAGGAAGAGGTCATACCGGAGCTTGGCTTGGACAAAAAGAAGAAGAAAAAGAAGAAGCGGGAGGTTAGCTGTTGGCAATTTCTTGCTGTGGCTGTCTTACATATCTGCTGCACAGCATATCCAGCGGGTCGCAAGCCCCTCAGCAACAGCGCATATTGCTGGGCCTTAATTACCATTGATGCATTCTTGCAGGCCAGAGCCGACAGTGAGTTTGCAGCAGAAGCTGGTGCAGACATAGCTGATGGGGAAGAAGATGGGCAAGAAAACAAGCCCACTGGGCCTGCTTGGGAAGGCTCAGACAGAGATTACTCATATGAAGAGTTGCTGGGTATGCTGCACACCATCATCAGCTGGTCCCTGTGTGATTGCAGTGCCCAGATATGCATGTTGGTCTGCATGCAGGCATCACAGTATGCACCAATTGCACAAATGTGTACTGTACATCCTGAATTGCATGGAGCAGCCCTGAGAAAATTCACTATCAAGCAACATCCTGCAGGGTTGCTGCTCACAGTGTACATACGTTGCAACCACTATGTATTTTCGTATGTTTGTGACTATTTACGGTCAATGTTTGTGCGACGCATTTAACATTGTATCCACACTATGCGCACTATCCATATTATGGAGAGCTCTGCAGGATACAATGTTAAATGAGAGCAGGACTCTCAGCAACTGCACGGTGCGCATTGGTGTTGAGGACAGGATGCCCAGTACAGGTGTATTGTCACCATAATTTTGCGGTGGTGTCAGATTTTTACAGGATGACTGGGTTTTTGCAGCAAGTATGCATTTGTCTTAAGGAGTCTTCTGGATGCTGCAGACCGCGTGTTTGACATTCTGAAGGAAAACAACCCAGAGCTGACTGGTGAGAAGCGCAGGACTATCATGAAGCCACCTCAGGTATGCTTGTCCGGCTGACATTACGCTTGCACACATGATCCTGCATCTTCTGCCCTTCCTGCCTCATACATCTGACCAGATGCTAAATCACACCCACAGATCATGTCCGTGGCAGCAGCAACGTCAGAGCAGCCTCCACCTAGCAGGTTCTAGAAGTTTGCCTGGCCCATTCCACCCTCTGCGCATTGGGCTTTCAAAAACAAGATACATGTCCCCAGTTTTTGTGGTCTGTGAAAAAACAAATGCTTTTGTGTGTAGGTGGCACGTGAAGGTACAAAGAAGACTGTGTTCACCAACTACATGGAGCTGTGCAAGGCCATGAACAGGCAGCCAGAGCATGTGCAGCTGTTCCTGCTGGCTGAGCTGGGTACCAGCGGCTCCTTGGATGGACAAAGCAGACTCATTGTCAAGGGCCGCTTTCAGCCTAAAGCCTTTGAGGGAGTGCTCAGGCGCTACGTCAATGAGTGAGTCTTCAATTCCCTACAGACTTGTCGGAAATGCCACTTCACAGTAATCTGGCGCCTCTGTGTTGGCCTTCTACAGCTTGCAATGTATCTGTAGTTATGCTGCAATCTATCTGTGCACCTGCATTGCTGTGTGCCATGCTTCCCAAGACTGTTTTGTCCTGTTGGGACAGCTGCAGCATGGCCTTGACCAGTTGCTGATTACTGTTCTGCTTTGGCTGCAGGTATGTGCTGTGCAACAGTTGCAAGAGCCCAGACACATTGCTGGACAGGGATAGTGCCACCCGTATCATGTTTCTGAGATGCCAACAATGTGGTGCATCCAGAACTGTTGCTCCCATCAAGGCTGGATTTGTTGCGAGAACCTCTCGCCGCAAGGTCACCGGCCCTTAGGCTGTGCATCAAGACCATCACATCAGCATCAGGCCCTTCACTGTGGCTATTGCAGCGTCTGGTCACCATCTGGCTTGGAGTGTGTTGAACTATGCCAGGGGCCCGCTGTCTGGTTGCATTGGCTGCATTGGAGAAGGCGTTGCACTGCTGAATCAACACTGTCTCGACAGGAATTTATGTGAACCTGTCATACATTGTGAGTGTATTTTGAATTTTATTCTGTGTGTGTATACGTATACACTGGCTGTAAGAAATTTCCCGTGGGTCTGGTGTATGTGTGGCCAGCTGATCATGATTGCAAGTCAGCCACAATCTGGACGTTGTCTCACACAAATGTCGCAGTTTCTAGTGGATAACAAGTGTTGTAAACAATTGTTATCAGCAACCTGGAGCATCAAAACTGCAACCATGAATGGTATGATCGTTTTGTTCCTTGAGTAGACATTAATCAGTACTTACTTAATATCCCAGCAGTTATAAAAAACCAACAGCTGTGCACCACTCAACATGGCTGTGATGCAGCGGCAGCTGTAAAAGTCATATGCAAAGTCAAAAGCGCGCAGATGCCAAAACTACCATGGATCCAAGACAAAACGCACCTGCATGATGCTGTATTTCAGCCGCGATATGCATTATAAGGCAGTGATGTGGGTCAAAAAGGTGTGTCATCCATTATGTCTTGATTCATTTGCTTGTATGCCTTGTCTGGTGGCATTTGGTGTATAGGCACATGCATCTACCAGCCCTACAACTCTCCGTTGCCCATTGGCTTGCGTGAGTCATCACCAGACGCCCAAAGTTCATAGTCCTTTTGTAATTGTTTGAGGAACTTGGGAACAGCACTATTGAGGACAGTCTGCATCACTCTGCTGCCAGTTGACTCTATTGCAGATGTAGGCATGACTCTAGCCCAGCGGGGCACCTCCAGAGCAACCTGTATGCTGGTTTCACTGCAAAGTTGCTTGATTTCTGACCCCTCGTCACCGTCCCAGGTGACTACATTTGTCATGGTGGCGCCAAAGCGATCATTGGCTGCCATAATTGTCTTGGAGCCTTGCAGCTGCAGAGCAGCAGCATTCATAAGAAACCGCTTTCAGTGCATGTCACTTTCTGCAAATACAGCATTGAAAGATGGTTCATCTGCTTGCGTGCAAGGTGCACTTGAAAGCTACCTTGGTGTCAAGAAGCTTTACAACCGGCCCTCTGTCTTGCACTATCACAGACACCGTCAAAACAGGCTCAACTACAAAGCCAAGGAAGTTAAGACCCCCAACATAGCATATAAAGGTGTCATCATCCAGCCGCTCTATCTTCTTTGCATCAAGCACCGAGTACTGGCTTGCTGGTAACCTCATGTAATCCGCTGCAGCAGTGAACTCCTCAGTCCACATAGCGGGCAAAGACAGCTTTTCTGCCGCTTAGATAGGACTGACAGGCTTATATACCTAGAGGCTTTTGTTTCTCTTGAACCGGATGCTTATGTTCTTTCTTAGCCTTCAGCACAGCCACGTACGGCAATGACTCGTCGAGCTTGCTTCTGGTCATTTGTACAGGGCTGCCGGCTGAAGGGTCCGACGGGCTGTCCTGCAAGTCCGATGAATGCAGATGGGACTCGACTTGGTCAACATAACTTCTTGTGCACGCCGTCAGCGGAGCGATGCGGCGTGCTTCTCTAGGCCTAACAGTTTGGTATTGCGAGCTGGGTTGACTGATTGCCCAAGTTGCGCAGAGTCTGCTGTGTCGAAAAGTACAGGCAGAGTGCATGCGGAAGCGGTACGAAAGCCCAAACAGCTTCCGTGACAGGTGACGGTGCGCGGGCGCGACAACGGCTGGCAGAGGCACCGAATAATGTACTGCACAATCGCTTTAGTTCGTCACACAGGTGCGAGTCTAGTCAAGCCTCTTGAGGATCTTGAAGCTCAGATCACGCTACAAAGCACACGCTATGCGTTACGTTTTTGTAACGCCAAACGGAACTCATGTCGGCCTTTAGCGGCCTGCTTTCATCGGTGGTGGCAGGCTGTGCAGAAATAAGACATGGAGGACTTGCGGGTCGCCAAGGCCTTTTTGGCCAAAGTCTCTGTCTACGGGCGCCAGCGTGCTCTTGAGCATCAGGCAGTCAGCGAAAACGCTTCCGAGACCGTCCAGGCAGCAGCGGCTCCAGCGTTTGACTCGCCCAGCACTATGCGCACCGTCAGGTTACAGGTGAGCACATGTCATGGACAATCTGCCGTGGTCCAGTTCACCTTACCTTGTCTCTTGATGCTGGGCCCCGATGGAAAGCAATGTTGGACAACTTGGTTGTGGACACCATGCCGATCATTGTTCTTACGGTAGCAGGCCTCTCATGTCATGGCTGTGAGATTCGCTAGTCAGCAAGAGCACCATGTCGAGGAGCAGCACCAACTTGCAGCAACAGCAGCTTTGCAGCCCATCCTAGCAGCCAGTTTTGGTCAGACTGACACAGCACTGGCACGGCAGCAGGAAGTGATCAAGGTGGCAGAATGTATTGTAGCCATGGCAGCTCAGAGCCTGAGCTCCACAGATGCTGCCAATCAAGTGCAGCATGCCTTTGCTAGCATGTTCACTGCAGCCTCATTGCCAAGATTAGCAAGCCTTTCATCTCGAGACAGAGCAGCAGAACTGGAGCATCTGGCTGAAATTTGTATAGGTGAGCCCTGCATATCAGCACGCTACCAGGGCTAATGTCCTGCAATTTCCCATAAACATCTGCCCACAATGCTTGTTGTGGGACTCACCAACCTTAAGTGAGCAGCAGCAGCAGCATCACCCTGTCAAAGGTTTTTCTGTCTGGACTGCATGAAATATAACATCATGCAAGAATCTACACCCACTGCATGTCAGCAGCAACAGCAGGCAGAACGCCGTCTTGTGTATCTCCTTTCAGTGCAGCCTAAGAAAGGTTGATGATGTCACACTCATGGTGCCATACATGGACCTGTATCGCAGTTGAGCTCCCTATGATCCAGGCCAGGCCAGGCTTTGTATTAAGCATGCCTGCCTGTCTGCAGGTATCTGCTTGTTCAGTGATTGCAATACGGAAGGCCTGTCCAATGAAGCCCACATAGACTTGGAGCAGTACATGCAACTGCTTGATGATGTCAATCAGAGATGCAGCATCCTGCAGCATGACCTGCGGGACTATATGGATGCTGTTGTGCACAGGCAAGGCGTGACTGTAACGTCAGGAATCATATACAGTGTGAAAAATGCATGCAGCAGCCAAGAGCACCTTGTACAGAGACCTGCTCACACCCTGAAATCAGCGTAACATGTTGCGCAAAGCTGTGCTACCCCATGCTGTGTGCGCAATTCAATATCAACCATTCCTCTCTTGAAGAAGACACCAGCAATTGCATGCTCATTCGTCATTGACCTGCACCTATGTCTTCTGGTTTGTGGCAGCACACATGTCATTCATTCATGCATCCTGAAGCTGCAAGCTCTGCTAGAGAGACATCGAAACACATGTCAGCCATAGTGACAGTGACATGCTTATAGGAGCAGCAACGAGTCACCACAGGAGGCTGTCATGGCACAGTTGACTGGCGAGGTGGCCTACCTTCATCAGGCTTGTGCCCTCTGCTTTGCCATGCGTGACAACCTGGCTGCCGCTGTGGTAAGCACCCTCCTCTGTGAACCGATGTTGCATACAAGGGAGGGCGGCAGCAGATTGAGCCCCAAAGATTGCTTGTTGTTGTGCAGCGCCTGCTCTCCAGCTGGAGCTATTCCCCGCACGTGCTAAGCAACACCTCTGCGACTGCAACGTGTGTTCCACACCTCCAATCTGTGTTGTTTCTTGGCCGCAGGATGTGTTCACAGCGTCAGTCTGCGTTGTACTACAAGTGTGACTGAGCTAGTTGCATGAACTGTTTGTCTTTTGAGCTATCACCTGAGCTTGATCTGTGAGATGAGCTGTGGTGCAAGTGCCACACGCTGCCAGTCTTGACTGCCTGTGTTTTGGGCAGCGTTACAAAGCAGCGGGTTGGACAGAAAGCAAGGCTGAAGGACACAATGCAGCGCTGATGTGACTGCCTTGCATATGCACGAGACTGTCACAAAGCGGCATGCCGACCAGAAAACAGGGCTGAAGAACACTCGTATGTATATAGTGATGTGATTGATTCTGGCTCATTGAACTGGAACTCTTTTACGTGCAGGAAAGCCTCACAAAGCAGCAGGCTCAACAGGAGGCAGGACTGAGAGAGGTGCAGGGGCTGGTTGGGGCAGCCCTGGCAGTCCCCAGGGAGGTGGTGCAGCCAGCTTTTGCAGCTCTGGGGAAGCGTCACCTGTCCATTCTGAAGCAGCATGCCGGCCTGCAGCACCAGCCAGCACTGGTGGCTGCAGTCATGGGATGTATAGGTGAAGCAACAACCTGGATCATTGCAAGCAGCATGGAATTGCAGTAATTGCAAAACAGCATGCCATGCTGCAGCAGCAGCCAGCATTAATGGCTGCATTTTGCAGCAAGTGCTAAGATAGCACCTGTGTAACCTGTGTCTGCATTGTCTGCCTGATCATGATGTATCTGAGCAGCAGATGTGCTGCCCATCCTCATGTCAAAGTGGGGCTCAGTGGAAGAGTGTTTGTTCTGGACCAGCTGCTTGGACCATGTGTTTATCACTCAGCAGCAGCAGCAGCAGCAGCAGCAGCAGCAGCAGCAGCAGCAGCAGCAGCTGCCAATAGGACTGGTTGAAAACCAAGGTCTGAGGTAGCATGGCAACATGTTGCTGTTACCCAAGTTGCACAACAGCTGGCAGGAGTGACCATGCTGATGTGCAGATGCTGACAAGCCACAAATACCAAAGGAGCTGAGTGCACCTGGAGCATCTAGCTCCATATTGCCCATGGCGCCCATCATTGATGACAGCAAGGGTCCCAAAGATCCCATTGACCTGGCAGCTGCCTCGGCAGCTTCTGGTGCTGTCAGGGTTGCAGCTGCAGACACGGCTGTGAGTCATCTCGGCTTGGGTGCTTTTTGCCCGGTCAGCTTCGTGAAGAGGGCAGGGTTGCTGATGAAAGCGGACAACAAACATGGTTTTGTCAGGTATCATCTTTGTTGCAACTTCACTACATATGGCACAGTTTGCATTTCTTGCCTGCCCACATGATATATATATATATATTAGGTGATACAAAGACAGAGACAAGCCAAGCGAAAGACAGCGCAGTTCTGTGCATGGCTTGAGGTGTTGCGTCTCTGCTGGTCAGGACATCTGTCATGGCATGCAGCAGATAAGCAGTCTTGCTTGGGCTTGCAACAATCAATCATGAGTTGGCATGCAAGACTTCTGAGAGCAAGCAGACCCCATGTCCCAATACTTGCTGCGCATCCCCGGTTTCGTACTTCAACAGTATATACATATATATTCAGATATGCATATGCTGATATACAATGTCTGACAATGACCACAGGTATGAGGACCAGCTGTTTGGATTTGCCAGCCAGGAGTTTCTCAACTGGTTTGCAGCCTCACCCCAGGAGTACATGGACGCAGTCATGCTTCAAGCCATCCAGTATCCAGCCTGCATTGCATTACTCAACTTTCAGTCCTGCTTCCCAGAGCTGTCGCTGGACAAGCTGATAGCTTCAGTAGCTTTGGAGGCTGTCACGTGTGACGGGGAGTGTCAGACTGAGGTGCACCCTGTGGACAAGCACATTGACAGGAAGTATGAGTGGAATGAGTGGGAACACAGGCGCAAGGCTTTGGCGATGGTGAATCTGAGGCAGAAACGGACGCATGGATCTCAGACCATCCTGAGTCATTTCAGGCGGGAAAATGCTACTCAGGTGTGGCTTCTCGTTGCTACATTTGCTTGGAACTGTAGCAGTACAGCTGCTATAAAGGGATGTCACAATTTGAGCGGAGCTCTGAGGCATTGACCTTGCCATGCATTGATCTAATTCAGCCCCTGACATGCTCAACATGCCCCAAAACAGTTTGACCTCTTGCAGTGCCTACGCCGCAGACAAATTCTGTACTTGCAGCCTGTTTTGTGATGCTCTGCTGAACAGCCTGTTCCTGATGCATGCGTATATTCAGCTGAGGTTTTTCGCTGGTGGAGGACACATACGGCTCTCTTACTGGCATCAGCAATCCCATTTGTTTCTCCAGCTGCACAGCAAATGAACATGTACAGCATCAACCTTTGCTGCGTGCCATTTGCACAAGATGGTTGGATGGTGGTATCAGCTGTGTACCAATGTCGGTCACATGGTGTTGTGCTTCTCCAACAGGTGTGGCTGCCCAAGGGCGTTGCCAGTCAGACGCATGTCAACAAAGGGCAGAGCATGCCTCGCAAGCTGCGTCATGTGGCCGGCCTCAGAGGGCCTCCTGGCACTCAGATGACTGTACTTAACCTGGAGCTGGATCTTGGCCAACCCTATCAACATTGAGCCTTGCTTAGAATGCAATCAGGCTGCCTGTTGTATGGCAGAGTCTTTCTTGACGTGCTTGCACAAAAGAGTCTGAGCAGCGGCGCCAATACAGATGGTGTCTTCATAGCATACACATTAATAGGCAATTTACTTTTAGTCCACTGCACAGTAGTACATGCGTCTGTACGCAGCTGAAGTAGTCATGACTTTGTTCAGCATGATAGATGTGCTAAGGCAAGCCCTGCCTCTGGGTGTACCATCATGCAGAAAACTTCTCTCTCATTGGCACTTACAGCTTCATGTTGATAACATCAAAGGTCCTTCTTTGTACGGCAGTGGCATGCCTGCAGCGCTCATGACACGGCAAACATGGCAAGGAGTCATCTGAGCAGAAATCAGCTCTTAAGCCTGCTTACATCTTACATAGATAACAGTCATGCGTGTGCTATCTGAAAACAAATTTCTTAATTCCTATATATATATTTGTGTGACTGACTACTGACCACATTCAGATTCCTCAGGTTTCCTGCGATTTGTCATGGTTTCAAATACAAACAGGTAGGGTTAGGTGTGGGGTAATGCTTACATAACAAGGGCATTAGTCAGGCACTGTTTTATGAATTCAAACTACACCTTGCTGCTGGCTTGCTGACATAGTTTGGCTCAAACACTTTGCTGTTG
>JAABUO010010425.1_pt1 | contig 10288 bp, 13 predicted proteins | sample 5559291 | NCBI WGS metagenome assembly JAABUO01 (sample SAMN10711878, study PRJNA513372) | rock metagenome | isolation source: Antarctica rocks | place: Antarctica: Victoria Land, Finger Mt sud
TAGAGAGGGGTCGAGATGTAGGGGGGCGTGGGGGTAGAGGGGTTTTTCTTTTCGGGAGGTAGTATGGAAGTATTCGTGGGGGTAGAGGAGGGTTCCAGATTTGAAGGGGGCTCGGAGGACGATTTATCTTGGGGGGGAAGGGTGGGCGTGGGCGTATCAGGTGCGGGAGGAGGGTCTGATGGTGGTGCTTCAGAGGGTGGAGGAGGATCTAGAGGTCCTAGCCACCCCTCATGTAGGCCTCGGATGTACTCTTTCCAAGTGTGTCTGCCCAGGATCAGATCCCCTTGCACACCATCCCATTCTCTCGTCCCCGTGTTCTGGCGTAATTGGTTCACCAAATCTTCTTCCGGAGGCACTTCGACTTCCGCCTTCTCCCCGCTCTTTCTCCTCAATTTCCTTATCTTCTCCGCCAAGCCAGCCCTCACGTCCCCTTCTCTCCTTCCCTCAATGACATCCCAATCCAGTGCCCCCGCCACTAGTATCGGCTTCACATATTCATGGAAATGCTCTCTCGCCACCCTCAACCCATCGCCTGGGGGTGCAGAAAGCAAAATCGTGATTTTGCGGGGCATAGTATTGACGGGGAGAGTTTCCTGCGCCAGATGAGAAACAAGGTTACACCATCTTTTTTGAGCACGCTTTTTGTGATGACGGTCGTAGAGGAGGGCGGTGGTGAAGGAACCGGTGATGGAAACGAAGATGAGCCAATTACGAGATGGGAGCTTGAGACGAAAGTTAGGGAGGCCTGCAGCTGTATGAGATGAATGGTAGAGCTTTTCGGAGGGGGTGGTTTACCCATCATGCGGAAAACGGGGTTTTGGACGGGCTTGGGCGTTGCTTTGGGGACACTCTTTGGGGAAGAAGATGCCGAAGCATCATTGACAGCTTCTGCTGACGCAGGCTTCGGCGTTTCTGCCATGGTGTAAAATTGTTGAGCTTTGAGAGCTTGCTATCCTAAAGTTGTCTCGCCTATCAACTTTTTCTGGACCGCCCTCGGGCCAGCGCCTAAACGCTCGCGTGTCAATGCCTAATCAAGCACATTGTGTACATTTGAGCTTGGATGATGCCTTCGTTTCTGAGGCCAGGTACCATGAAGTTCCACCTGTCGACGCACAGGAACCTCCATAATGCAGCGAGATAAATTTGGAGAGTCATATATGGACCCATAGCTACACTATTTTATCTGTTCCACACCAACCAACCCTCCCGACTCATATTCACCCTCTTTTACCCTGTCTTTTCTACCTATCCATGACCGCCTAAACATCTTCATGCGTTGCTCTCCATTGAAGCTTCTGCTACACTTGCAGAATGCGCCGCCGCTAAGAAATAGATACAGCATATCGAAACAGATGTCTTATCTCACTTACAGTGTCATGCCTCTTTCTTCTCAAAAGCATTAGCTTCAGGCCATCGTTCGTGTGCGGCATTAATATAATCATCCTGGATTCTCTGCTCGCCTTTCCATGCTTTGAGCAGCTCTAGCCCACGGACTGCTTCCTTCAAAGAAACCGATCCAAGAGCTAATGTTCTCAGGATATCTTTGCGGTTGTCCTCATGAGTCTTGGGTTCCAGGAAATGTCGAGTACAAATACTGGCTTGAACATGGGCGGCGCTGTGGTTGTGTTTTGCAAGATAATCTGAATTGTAATTCGATAGATCGGCGTTTTTAGGAAGAATTGGTGCAAATTCCAACTCTACGATCTCGGATGCTTTCGGGCTCAACGGCTCAGATAGGGAATTAATGGTGTGGCGAAATCGAATGGTTTGTTCGTGGGTTGTAGGGTTTGAGCTGTCAATAGATCGAGCCGCAAGCAGGCATCGGAGGGCAAGGAGGTACTTCCCTGCAAAAGTTTTCAGGACATTGTCTTTGATACTGGATGTTCAGGTGTACTTACTTCTTCGGATGAAAACCTCGAAACCTGCGTGTTGGGCCTGGACGTTTTTTGAGCTATATTCCAATAGTGGCGTTACAAACTTCATGGCGTCTATTAGAGGTTCCGATGTTTGCAAGAGCTTCGTGCCCTTAGGATCCTTATCTTCTTTTTTGATTTCACCATCCGGGTTGCCTCCGGCAGTCTTCTTCGCGTCCTTTTTCTCTGCTTCTATCTGCTCTTGCTTCTCCCTTTCCTTTTTAGCCTTTTTCTGGGCTTTCTTACGTTCGGCAGGGTCCATTTTGTCAAGGCTACCGTTCATACCATTTGTCATACTTTCATTAGCGAGATGTGGATGGTCATGTAGCATGACATATATTTTGGCAGCAGAAATTGCAGAGCGAGAGAAGAAAGGATCCTCCCTAAGTCGGTCCTCCCATCTGATCATATCCACGTATGCTCGGATCTGACCTTTCCGTAAGGAGAAGGTGTGGAAGTCAAATTGGTCTTCCTGCCATATCTCGAAGATATTGTAAATAGATGTGAATCGCTTTAGGGCCACACCAAGTTTACCTTGGCGTAGATACGCTTCTCCGTCCTCCGTGATGAACCACACACATTGCATGTCATGGAGGTCTCCAAGGGGGCCTCCTACGGCCTCGTTCCTCGTGAATTTACCCATATTAATAATGGCTGCTCCATTGTCATTATTTCGTAGTTGGTACTTCGCGGCTTTTGTGTTAATATAACGATCCCTTTCGTCCAAACTTCTTGCCTTTTCCATTGTCTCCGCAGCTTTGGGGATATTACCGAAATGCTTCCAAATCCTGGCTTTCGTCATATAAAGATCAACAGACTTAGGCTTCGATTCTATTGCTTCGTTGACAAGCTTCATAGCTTTGGGCAAATCCCGACTGAGATGGTAATTGTAGTGCTGTGCAAGGTAATATTGTACAGAGTCATCAAATAATGAAGCGTCACCGTTGACTTGCTTCTCAGCCGAGCCGTTAGCTTGTAGAGCATAGGTGCCAGCTGCATAGCCCTCCACCAGACTTTGTATCATTTCCCTTTTCCTTTCGTCGGTATATAGAGCTTTGATGTTCGCAAATGTTGACGGTATTCCCTTGTGGAACATATGCTGAAGGTACGTATCGGCCGCTTCTCGAAAGTTATCACCCTCCAGGAAATCCAAAGGAATCCTTCTTGCTGCATCGCCCCTGGGGTTTCTCTCCACAAATTCATCGTATATGCTTTTCAGAGATTTGACATCCGTCTCTTCTAAGTCGAGAGCGGCATGAAGCCCTTCGTAATATGGCCGATACTCAGCATTCCGAGTCAGCAATGCTCGGTACGCTTTCTGTGCGTCTTCTTTCCTACCCATTCTCAGCAGGTACTGTGCTCGCATTTCCATGATCGCTGTTCGATCTAGGTTGTTCTTAGACACAGCGTTCAAATGTTCTAAAGCCCGCTCCGTCTCTCCCATCTCTGCAATAATAGTATTTTTGTACAAAACAGCCTCGGAATGCTCGTTGTCTGTTTTGGGTGGCAGGGACCGGAGGGTTTCTTCGTATGTAGACAAAGTCCGTTCGGCATCTGCTAATTCTCCAGCCAAGTGTTGCGCTATTGCCAGAGCTGTCCAATTCTGCCGCAGTCCACTCCTTGATTGTAAGATTGTCCGCCGGCTCTGAATGTAGCCCTGGTAGTCCCGCATCTGCATTTGTAGTAAAGCTAAGTCTTTTTGTATCTGCTGCGACTCTGGTTCCAGCTTCAACGCAAATCGGTATGCTTTGATAGCCTCCTCGAAATTCTTAACATATCGCCATAACAACCCATACACATGCCAACATATATGCGATTTCATATCGTTCTTCAGTGCTACCTTTGCCAGTGAAAAAGCTTCCTCCGAATTGCCCTGGGAGTTGATAATGAGGGCTTTCATTGCCTGGGTATCTCCATGATTGGGAACCTTGCGAAGAATTTGATCTGCTGCCTTGAGACCTTTGAATGTCGTTAGTTCGGGTCCTCAAGTCACGAAGCGCACAGAATTACCTTTCTTGAACTGCTTATTTTCATAATTCTTGACCACTTGAGTGAAAAGCGAGCGCTCCTTCGACGGCAATTGCAGAGGCATGATGGCTCGAGGTGCAGATTATGCTGATATGTTTTCGGGTCGAGTAGAGGATTTGGTGGGCAAGCAATGGCTTCTCAAAAGCGAGTGGTATGCGCCTGTCAACTCGGCGAACTTCAGTACTTCATCGTCCCAATAGCTGGAATAGGTTTCAGGAGTGACACGTAGAAATTCTGGCTCCAAATACAGTTGCGCAAATACTTCGCTTTAAAGATCAACGTGTTGGTTGTGTATCACTGTGATAAGTAGGCCTGAGATGCTTTATTTACGAGGCAGATCTCGGACACGAAATACGAAGGCCGAGAGAGTAAGGTAAATCGCGGCGGTGACTGCAATTCGGACAAGGGCTAAATTCCCAACTATACTTTACATGTTCTGTACAACTATTATTACGTCTATATGACTATGACGAGCAGTCTAGGCTTTTCTGCAAACAGAGGAACCAACAGCGAGTCCGGATTGGATCCTTGGTTTCTCATGGATTTTGACAGGTCTAACCACAAAGTAACCTCAAGAGACCAATTCCTGCCACAGATTGCAGACTGAAGTTCCAATACTGATAACAATATAGCAACATAAGTCATATACCTTCAATGGCCAAATGCAACTCTCATGGGGTTTTTGGTAGAATGGAGAAAAAAGGAAGGGGTCTTTAGAAATAATTCCGTGCCAGCACTGCTTATTGGAAAATGAGTGGTCCTGAATTTCACAAGTTGGGAAAATAAGTACCTATTCTGTCCTCGCCACGCTCTTGAACAAAGCCCCCTGATTAAAACATTGACTGGTGTGGTTGTAGAACTCGAACGCCCGTGCCTCATGCTTTTTGATTGTATGCATGTTGTCGTGACTGGTTTTACAATTCATCGATGGCCCTCTCGACATGCCCGCCATCTGTTAAGAGCCTCTTCCCAGCTGACACCATTATCGCCACACCTTTCCGTAACTAAGCCCCATGTTCTTGCTCTTATAATGTTTTCGACGCTGCGCTCATTCCTAATAAGGTTTGCCAATGACTCAGTTCGAGCTTCTCTTGGAAAAAACCGACCGCTATAGGGATCGAGGCGCTCGTTGACGACCCTCTCTCGATCTTTGATAGACTCAGCCTCCTTTAGGACCAGATCCGGGTCATTTGGGTCTAGAGCTACGCTTGCGCAGTAATTCAGCACATCCGATCTCGTCTGCCAAGACTGATAGAGCACATCAATCTTGAAGCCTTTACACGACTGAGGATCTATAGGTCGTCGACCTGTAGGCCGTATTTGCCTCTCTGCTGTAGATGAGGGATCGAAACCGGCTTTCGAGGGGATTACCAAAGCATTGAGGTTCTGTACTATCGAGTCATCGATCATACCACGAGATATCCGGAGAAAGTCTGCTCTTGGGTATACGTTGATTAGCTCAAGATTACAGATTGAGAAATTATCAGTAGTCCCCACCACGTAGCGCTGTCTGGTTGAAACAGAATTGTGGCGTCAAGAACGGTGCGCTTGACGGCTGCGACATTTTGTCCGAAGCCTTCTTCGGAGCTAGATGTTTCTCCTGTCGTGCCTGAGCCCAGAGAAAGCCCGCCACCGTGAAGTAGAATCGAGGGGTTTGAGCAGCAGTAGCAATGGTTTCTTGTATATATGAAGGACTGATTTGATCGGCAGACGTGTAATAGTTGATGGTGTGCAAATATCAATCTGACTTAAGGCTTTTCGTTGCGCTTACATATACTTCAAGCAGCTGGTTTGGTTCAAGAAAGGCAAAGACTCGGTGATCGTCATCTTCGAACCCTTGCAAGAACACGCCAACACGTGACCTGGTGTCTTCGTCGACTTCAAACTTCACGTCCTGTTCTGTCCATCACCAATCGATCCCGAAATTGAACAGTTGTAGCATCCTGAGCTATACTGTTTTGAATATTGAAGAATTGCGCTGATTAAGTCGCCTTTCATTACAGCTAGAGCCAGCTTGCCCTATCGTTTTCTCGCGCTCTACTACATACGCGCTTCACTGCACCTGGTTCATTATCGACTTTCCTGTTGAATAAATCTTCAATTTTTGTCACAACCGATCTCTGACCTTGAAACTACACGCTGTTTCAGGTTCAACAACGCAAAGCTTTACGTTATGCCTGAGATAGGAGAAGGTGTTAATACACTTCATGTTTGACTTGGTCAAGGCTGACGAAGTATTATCAGTTGCTCGCATTGTCCACTACATCCATGAGCATCTTGTTGGCAAAACTTTAGCTGTGGTAAAGGCGCAACATGACGAAAATGTCTACGGAAAGGTCGGGACTTCGGCTGCTGAATTCGAGAAGGCCTTGACTGGCAAAAAGGTCCTCGATGCCAAGCAGCAAGGCAAATATTTCTGGTAAGAGAACGTCTGGAACTCTTAGTTTTCGCCACCTTAGTTTCATTTGCCTGTTATCCTTAATTCAAACCCTCTGCATGCTGTCTTTGTTCCCTCGGGATAGCTATAGCTTCTATCCATATTATCGAAAGTGCAAATATATATTGTTGGGTTGTAGCAAGGCAGAAAGCCTGGAGTGTTCTTAGGCTGGTTTTAGAGAAATCTTTCTGCGGCTTTGGAATCTTGTCATGGAAAATTAAGGATGACGATGAGTGTATACGCCATCTGTTGCCCATGTAATTGAGCACTACGCTGAGTAACTTGGCATGACCTCGCACCTTGTGGGGATATGGTGATGATATTCCATCCAAACTTATTCCTTACTTTTCATTATCACTTCTGATTTCCTCTCTGTCCTCGATCGAGACGGCTCCATTAGCCTAATGAGTTCCCAGGCTTGTGATGTCCTCTCCACCGCACCCCCTCTTTCACCTTGGCATGACAGGATGGTGGAAAATCCGCAACGAAGAAACAGCCTATTATAAGCCTACTAAACCCGAAGAGCCGGTATGGCCGCCTAAATTCTGGAAGTTTATCTTAGAAACCGTCGAGCAACCAAAGACTGAAGCTGCTTTTGTTGACTCTCGACGATTTGCAAGAATACGTCTCGTTAATTGCGCTGCCGGAGACATGCGAAACACCACCCCACTGAAAGAGAATGGTCCCGATCCGGTAATTGATAAAGATATATTAACGGAAGAATGGCTGACAGAAAAGCTGGGAAGTAAGAGGGTCCCAGTCAAAGCATTGTTACTGGACCAGGCGAACATCAGTGGTATAGGCAACTGGGTTGGCGATGAATTGCTTTATCATGCAAGAATTCATCCTGAACAATACAGTAATACCCTTTCAAAGGCACAAATTAAACAATTACATGCCTCTATCCACCATGTCTGCGGCCTTGCAGTCTCGACCCTATCAGATAGTAGCAAATACCCTGAAGAGTGGCTCTTCAAGCATCGTTGGGGCAAAGGCAAGAAAGATGATCCGAAGAAGCTACCAAATGGTGCAAGTATCAAGCATATCACTGTGGGCGGGAGAACAAGTGCCATAGTGCCAAGTGTGCAGAAGAAGACGGGACCAGTGGCGGGAGACCTTAAGGGAAGTGAGGCAGAGGATGAAGAAGCGGATGGCGATGAAGAGATCAAACCCGAATCAAAGCTACGTCGTGGAAAGAAGAGTAGTGCGAAGAACAAGGAAGAAGAAGCTGATGACGAAGAAGAGGACGCAGAAGCCGCACCACCAGTACCGACACCAAAAGGCAAAAAACCTGCCGTCAAGCGCGAAGACGAAGAAGTCAAACCCACAGTCATCAAGGGCGACCATCACGAGGAAGAGGAAGAAAAACCACCGAGCAAGAAGAGAAAAGCAAACACCAATGTTGAGACGAACAGCGAAGTTAAGGGTCAGAAAGGAAAGAAAGGGAAGACGGTTGGCAAGGAGCCAAGTAATGAACGACTAAGATCTGCAAGGGTGAGTAGGAACGGAACGTAGTGTGTCATAATGAGTGGACGGGAGCTTCTAAATGTGCATTGTGACGAGCTTTTGGAAGCGAGAGCACGAAGTGTATAAATTAATTACAAGAAAGGCGTTTACGGATTCAACAATAGTCTCAGAGTTTGGAAATTTGACATATATCACCAGAGAGGCCTTTCTGTATATTCCTCGATCCCAAGTCTGTACTATATTTGGTTTAGAGGAGGCTAATGTAGATGCAGGTCATAGGGAAGCTTTGGCGCCCATGAGTATCAGGTAGACCCTGTGCACAACAATATTGCATGCAGACTGGTTGGACGTTCCGAATACTAGAACGCTCAATCATCCTCTCCAGAGCCTACTTTAGCAAAGAAGACGACAGGCGTGCAAGATCCCAATATAGCTAACCGATGCCTGACGATTTACAATAGACAAAGCTGTGATGCGTTTTCTTTATATAAGGAATACTCTTGTGTTCTGTCGTGGTTGGACCCAGTACTTTGTGCCTGCAGCGGCTATTGAGCTTTTCTCCTGCTCCTGCATGATGCAGATATTCCAGCATTAAGGTAGAAGCGTAATATGTAGATACAAAAGGTCCCAAGGTTTCTCTCCATCCTATCAGAGTGTAAGACTGAGGTGTCAATTGCCATGCCCCGCACTGCAGTGTCGCATGCTCTACAACGCCGCAGGGTCCTCTGTCAGGGGTATTCCTTGTCTGCATGACAGAAGATTCTTGGGCCTTTCTGTTTGCTTTGATGTAGATAATTGTTGTTGTGCCGCCGTGATGTAGGCCGTAGTAGAGATCGATAATTCTTTGACTGGCGATTACTTCTAGACCTCTCAACGACCCCGCATTACACTGTTTCCATTGGCTGGTTAAACGAGAAATCGTCGGTCCGTGCCGTCGGAAAGATAGCATGTAAACAATACCGACCCCAAGGAAACTTACAACCTCAACTCACCTCCTGTCTTTGTGTAGCTGCCAGTCACTACACCACTGTCTGGCCGCTGCTACTGCTGCGTACGAAGTCCAAGCCCCCTTTTTAAGATCTAGCCATATAGTGCTCCAGTCCTTTCATGACGCTCTTTCCGTAAATCGACCTCCTGTAACCAGACAGGCCGAGGATCAACAAGCTCTAGAAGAAAAGTTTTGACCCACTCTTCACCATCATGGACCCTAACAATCGTCTGCATTTGGACTTTGGAGTTGGAGGGTACAACAACGAGCGTAATTACCCTGCGACCAACGAACGTGTCTTTCCAACTACCCCTTCGACCTTTCCCCAGCCTGTTTTCCCAAACCAGGGCGGCCAGGCCCCTCAAAATTATGGTACCGGTCAGATGCAGAATCCTGGTGGCTATAGTCCGGCAGGCGGGTATTTTGGCAACAGCCCGTATCAGCAACAGTACCAAAGCCAGCAAGCTCAGTATCAACAGTACCAACAACAGAACCTTCAGTCTCCGCAACCATCTTATCAACAACGGCAAGGAGGTTTCACCACCAATGATCCTACTTCCGTGCTTGCCCATCAGTTCTCCAATCAGAATCTAGGAAGTTCACAACGTCAAGGAAGCCCATTCAGTCGTCAACCCTCCCCCAACCAGAAACCCCGCACAGGCGGTGCTCCACCTCAGCAGAGCTACGGAAGTCTCCTAACGCCATCCCTCCCAGGATCTAGCTCTCAATCTCAATATGATGACCCACCTGAGAAAAATCCCGAAAAATACTCGTCAAATGTTGCTAAACGTGGTCAGGGACTTCATGCGCTGGTGGAGGCATTTTTCAAGGAAAACATCACTCGTGCTCGTGATCGTAATGTTCGGTAAGAACGTAGATCGCCATAGACTGCCTAAGGGTATCTGAATTTGCTGACGGTCATGATAGTGCTCGAGAATTGGAAGATTTCATGAGAGATCCATTGAAACCAGAGTACTTAAGGAAATCACGAAGGGAACAAATGCTAAAGGCAGAAGCTCAGTATCTCCGCTTTTTACGTACAAAAGAATCGCCAAGTAACTTCTCGACGAAGAAGGTCATTGGGAAAGGAGCATTTGGAGAGGTCAAGCTAGTCCAGCGTAAGACTGATGGAAAGATATATGCCCTTAAGTCACTTGTAAAGACGGAGATGTTTAAAAAAGACCAATTGGCACACGTGCGTGCTGAGCGTGATATTCTGGCTGAATCTGATAGCCCTTGGGTTGTCACGCTCCATACCACATTCCAGGACCCAACTTACCTGTACATGTTGATGGAGTTCTTACCAGGTGGAGATCTGATGACTATGTTAATCAAATATGAGATCTTTTCGGAGGATATAACGAGGTTCTACATGGCCGAAATCGTACTGGCGATTGAAGCTGTGCACAAGCTTGGTTACGTTCATCGGTGAGTCTTGATACATTTTCTGCTTAT
>JAABUO010010426.1_pt1 | contig 10286 bp, 4 predicted proteins | sample 5559291 | NCBI WGS metagenome assembly JAABUO01 (sample SAMN10711878, study PRJNA513372) | rock metagenome | isolation source: Antarctica rocks | place: Antarctica: Victoria Land, Finger Mt sud
TCGTCTGCGTCTTATCGCGCTTTCGTTTCGTCTTCGTTAAACGCTTAATCAGTTAAGTAATCTCGCGTTAATCACGTTTAATCGCGAGCTAAGCTTTATGTACGATGTTAAAGATGTATTCGTTAACGCGACGTCATTTCTTCATGATTATTATTAATCTCTTTCGTTTATTTTTCACGCTTACGAAAATAACACGTTAATGTTAATCTGCGCGAGTAAATTTACGAATAACGCGTTTCGCATCGTTTCGAAAGCGTTTAATGAATTAAATAATTCTTAACAGCTGTCGCAGCGTTAGCGAGATAAAATTTATCGTAATGTAACGATTCGAGTCGTAACGTTAAGCTCTGCACGATTTACAGACACTTAATTCGCGCACGCACTCGCGTCTGTTAATACAGATTATACACGAAAGATCTTTATATTTTAAAAAGTAAAAGATTAACTTTACACTTAAATTAGCAGATATACATATATCGATCGTGATCATTATCTCGTTATTAATTCGTGTAATCGTTAAGATTATGTTATGTTTATTAATATTAAAAAACATACACATAAGTCTGTACAACGTTTGCTTCTTGTTTTTAAATATATACAAATTTGTTAAATCTGTAATACTTAGAAACACACATTAACATTCGTATTATTTGCTCGCTGTTATTAAGTACATATAAAAAGTGTTTAATTAAAAGATAAAAAGAAAAAAAGAAATAATAACATTATATATGATAAACAAGCGTCATCGCAACGATAATGTTAAATAAATATCGAGTTTACGTCATCGTAACGACAGCGCGCGAATAAACATTAAAATAATATTAATTAAAATCACAGTTTCATGAAATTCCATGAGAGAGTTACAGATTATAATCGATTGCAAGATAATATTACATTTAAAAGACTCTTTTTCTTCTATTAACTTAAAGAGATTTAAAAGGTTTTTAATGAGCTTTAAAAAGCTGCGCTTAGCAGACGCGATTAATAACTGTCTTCACTTTAAAAGATTAATATAGCTTCTTTGCACTGAAGATCAGTGCTTTAAAAGAGAAGATAATTATAATAATAGCAAGCGCTAGCTTAACGTCAGCGCTCATTAGAAGCAAGATTAAATAACTTATTAAATGATTTAAAGTCGCTTAATAAGTTAACGTTTCTTATGACGTATTAAGAATGATTTATTATAATTAAATAGCGAGATGTTAACGATGAAGTCATTAAGAATATTAAATAAGCTGAAGCTCATTTTCTTAATGTTCTTTAGCGATTAATTTTACATATCAGTATCATAATAACTAAGTATAATCATAGTAAATTTATTATGTCTTACGTCTTCTATATTTAAACGCGCTAGCGAGAAGCTAACGAAGTCGACCTTACATCATGATAATTAAAAATTATGAAAATGTAACGCTTTTTAATTCGGCGAATAAAATATATGCTAGTTTAACGATATTATAACCTTTATTAGAATTAAAAGAAAGCATGTAAAGTTCTTTAAAAGTATGATCTTACTTGTTTCTCTTAGCTTTTCTGTCTCATCTCATATATTACGCTCGCTTTCATACAGACTAAATGAGTAATATATTAAGAAAATTATTCACATTTATCTCGTACTCTTAAACTCAGTACATTTAATAACTTGCGGTGAACAGATAAGCTGAACGATAAAGCATCGACAGATTCTCGTAGTAAAGAAATGATATTAAATATTGCTATTATCATGTTTCGTGACATGAAATATTATACGCAGAGCAATTTAAAATATTACTTTAAAGATGTTTAATCTTGTAAAAATTTACATCGCACTTATTTAATAATTAGATCTTCGTAAATACTGCATAATCTTACTTAACGTTAAATTACATTAAAAACATAACACTTTTTATAACTTCGTCATTTTACTTATTTAATCTTCAGCTTTCTTATTATTCAGCATTTAATATTTCGAGCTTTCTTTTTATCATCGAGCATTTAATGTTTTAAGATTTATTCTCATCATTAAGCATTTAATATTCTTAATATCAGTTCAGACGAAAGTTAATAAATTCTTAATAAAGATGTTCATTCACGCACAGTTAACAATGTTATATTAGAATGACTTTAGTCGTAACGTAAATCTTAATTCAGCCTTTACAGAACTGATACGATTATCTTTCTTTTAATATTATAAGTAATATCTGTTAAAAAGGCTTTAAATGAGATAAATCGTAATTAAAGATCGTGTAAATCGTGATTCATTTTAAGATAACGAAAATTAATTTACTAAATCTTAAAATACGATTCATCTTTAAGAACTTTAAAATAAAACTGAAATTCATTTTAATTAATATCATCACGAATCAGGCAGAATGACGAATATTAAAGAACTAACGAATGAAAGCGCTGAAGATCATGACACTGCGTATATTTAATGATCTTAAGCGAATTAAAAGTAAGTTAATGAATGTTCAGTCGCTCTCATTAATCGTAAAAAAGAAAGCTTCTTTTAATAAAGTCAGCATGATGACATCGAGATTCTTTAATTCGCAGTTATTCGTTTCTTTTAAATTACTCATCTTAAAGATAAAGGCTCACGAGCAAAAAGTAATATTTAACACAGAAGAGATTATTAAGAAGAATGTTAAGAAACTTAATCGACTCATTTATCTCGATTATTAAAGATTTCGAACGATCATAATCGAACGTTTACGATCAGAAAAGAACGATTTAATCTGAACGAAGTGAAAAGAAACATTAACATCGATCTTTAACGAGATGTTTTAAAAAATTATCATCGAAAGCAATCATTAAAATGATTTAAAAAAGATTCTTTTCATTATTTAAGCGCAGAAACAAATCGCGTCGTCTTAATTCTTAAGACTAAACTTTAAACGAAGAAACATAATTTCATTCAAGAAAGAAAAAGAGAAATTAAGATTAAACTTTAAACGAAGAAGCGTAATTTCATCTGAGAAAGAGAAAGAGAAAGATGTTAAATCTTTAAGCGTTTTAAACGCAGATAATAATGATGATAATGATTAGCAGCGACTTTTCTTCATGTCGTTGTTATTAAATTCAGATCATGTTTTACACGACTTAATAAAAAAGAACGATTCAAATTATCTGATTATGAAGAATAAATGCGTGTCACGACATTTGTGTTCTGTATAAGTTATATTTAATAAGATGCGTTAAATTAATAATCATAGCAGTCTTAAAAGTATGCGAGCAGTTAAACGAAGAACGAATGAGACGTTACTGTAAATAATTACAAATAAATTTAAATGAATAAAGTTCGACAGTCACAGATAAGATAATATTAAAAATGAAGCGTAACTCGTTTCGTTATCAGCTATACGTCGTCTTTTAAATGTTAAAAAGAAATTACTCGAAAGTCGATAATAATATTTTAAAAATGAATATAAGATACGATAAGATATGAATCGTTTTAATTGTAACAAATAGTGTGATTTAACTTCGTTAAAACTTTAAACATTCATTACGTTTACTCACATAATACTGAACCGCTGACTTTATATAGCTAGAAATATCATTAGAAAGGCGCGGAAAATCCTCGAAGATCGTACGCATCTCGCTAAGAATACTATTAACGCGTTTTAGAATTAAGACGCGCGCTGCTCGTCGAAAAATCTTTAATCGTTTAAGTGTTCATGTAAGAACGTCTCGACGACGACGATCTGAATAAAGACTTTAAAGAATAAATCAGTGTTAATTCTCGTGCTTAAATTATTAATGCGAAATTAAATTAAAGAATAAACGATTTATATGAATGTGAATAACAAAACGACGATCATAAGATATTATTTAACGCATAATAATGATAAAGTAATTAATAAAATAATCTCGAATGAACTGAAATGTCTGTTATTTAATGAGAATCATGATGCATTACTCGAACAGAAGCGTTTTGTAATAATAATCACGTTAGAATCATATTTAACATGAGTAAAAAAAATCATTCGTAAAAACGAACTTAACAGAATATTTAATTAAAAAAAATTACACTTATTAACGTTAGAACTGAATTCATCTCATATAATGTGAGATATGAAGTATCTTCTGTTACATGAAACTTTTTTTATCAGAATGAATTCGATCGAGATCATAAAGTAACGACTGAATCTTTTAAGATTTTGCTAGAACTTTTACGTAATAAATACTCGAACGTTTAGTTTTTATCGAAAACTTTAATGTCTCGAGAATTAAAAGATTTAACAGAATTTATAGCTTGTTTAAAACGACATTTCTGAACGAAAGATTTAAAGCTATCTCGATGTACAGTCGACGCATTAACGATACTGAAAGTCACGTATAAGAAGTTAAAGAAGGAAAATGAACAAGTCGTAAAGATGAAAACCTGCGCTTAAGCATTAACGATTATCATAATCACATTCATGATTCGATTTAACGATCGTATTATTTAATCTTTAAATGATAAATTTATTCTCGATCTGTTAATACAACATTAATACGATATTAAGATTAATGTTAATGCTAAATATTTAAATCAGAAAAAGAAAGAAATGAAGAAAATCATTGCAGATCTGAAGGCCGTTTATATTAAAAAGCTAAAAGATTAAAACAAGAGAGACTTTAATACGAAAGAAATGAAGCCGGCATTAAACATAACAGAGTATAAAAAGAAAATAAACGATGTACGCAGCGTTGTAACGTTATCTTAATTATTAAAATTACTAAAGTCAGATTTAATAACTGAGACTGTTAAAAAGATCGAGATAAACGGCTAACGCACAGTTAATCTGAACAAGAACTCTTCATATTACAAGAATCTCGATAAACTCATTAAGAAAAGTTTAAAAATTTAATAATTAAACAATTTTCTTTAAAAACATTAAATGAACAAGAGTAAACGACGTAACAAGTTCTTAATCTTCTTAATATGTTTCGTTATATGTTTCGTGATCTGATTAATAAGTATTTTAATTTCTGCTCGTTATTTATAAATTTTATCTTTATTATTTATTACGCACATAACTACATTTTCGTTAGCAAAGAGATTAATCTTACAACAGTAATTTCTGAAGATTAAGCGAAAAGCGATATGAATGCACTTTTAATTAAGCACGAATGATTAATAAAGGCTCGTAAATATCTTTCAGAAAGAGAATGAAAATGACGATGAAAGTTTTAATATAATCGTTAAAGACTTTTAAATGATGAGAATAAGCTATATCATGCATCGTGCTCGATATGTAATTATTATGAAATCTCAGTTCACTGTTAACGTGAAGAATTAAGTTAAAAAACGAGCTCATCGAATTAACATTACACGAGAAACATTTTATTATTAACTAATTTGTCTTAAACATTCAGTAAAGAAGGCGATAATTCGCAAAGTAAAGATTAAAGCATAATTCATATTTATAACCGCAGACGTGCGAAAGAACGAAGAATTAATTGCGAGCAATACGAAAGTGTCGCTTTACATAAAGATTTAGTGAATTATTTCGATTACTTCGAAAGCGAAAGCTCGCTAAGCTTATTAATGTTCTTAATTAACTGCAGAATAATAAATTAGCACATAAAACAGAATGAAAACAGAAGTCTCGATCATATCTTTATACAGCATATAAAACTGAGTAAAGACGATAATTTTCTTGTTTAACTTCTTCGTTAATCACAGCTTAATCATAATATTCATATAGCTTTTAATGTCGATTAACGAGAAAAACGAGAAAATATTAAAATCTTAAGAAAAGCAATTCGAATGCTCATTCGAATTATTAATTATCGCTTCAGTAATTTATATCTTAAAGTATTTATTTTTCTTTAACTTAAATGACATATTAACTCAGATCTTCTCTTTTTACGATATATAATTATTAAACTCATGTATTATTTCTATCTTCTTTTTAAACGTCTTCGTCGTTAGCAGAACTAAGTTTTTAATCGTTCTTTTAAGCAATTTTTTATTAAATTTTTTACGTTGTACTCGACAGAATGCGACGTGTAATTTAAGATCTCTTACTGTCGTATATAATTTTTCATAAATTACGTAAACGCGATTCTGTTTCATTCTTAAGAGATAATCGTAATACTTAAGTAAGAAGATAAATAATATTCTCGAGCATGCGATGCTTACTAAGCTGCGAACTAGCGCACGTGACTTTTTAATTACTTATCAGTAATGTGTTAAACTAACGTTATTATAACGTGAACTAGAATAAAATAAAATAAAATTCTTAATCATATCTTTATTGTAGCAGTTTATTATATGTCAGCATTAAAAAAATTTAATGATTTATTTTACGATAACAGACATCTCGTTCTTAAGTAAACACAGCGCAGATCGTATACTTCATGATAAGCTATAAATTATGAAAATGCGACGCTTTCGAATTTAACGAATAAAATATTTACTAGTTTAACGATATTTTAACGATATTTTAACGATATTTTAACGATATTCTAATCTTTATTAAAATTAAAAGAGAACATGTAAAGCTCTTTAAGACTGAGTTTTACGATCGCATGTATTCCTTTCTTAAGTAAGAACAGAGAAAGTTAAATGCTTCATGATAATTAAAAATTATGAAAATGTAACGCTTTTTAATTCGACGAATAGAATATTTGCTAGTTTAACGATACTTTAACGATATTTTAACGATATTCTAATCTCTTCTAGAATTAAAAAAAAGCATGTAAAGCTTTTTAAGACTGAGTTCTACGATCGCATGTATTTCTTTCTCGAGTAAGAACAGAGAAAGTTAAATGCTTCATGATAATTAAAAATTATGAAAATGTAACGCTTTTTAATTCGGCGAATAGAATATTTACTAGCTTAACGATGTTATAACTCTTACTAAAATTAAAAGAAGTCATATAAAGTTCTTTAAGAGCATGATCTCGCTTGTTTTCTTTAGCTTTTTTATCTCATTTCGTATATTGCGCTCGCTCTTTCGTGCAGACTAAATGTATAACATAATGAGAAGATTAATCACATCTGTCTTGCATTCTCATACTCATTACATTTAATAACTCGCGATGAATAAGTAAACTGAATAATGAAATATCGACAGATCAGAGCACATCTGTTAAAAATCTTCGCCTCATAAAGCTGAGCTCGTTTACAGAGTTTTCATCTTTTAGCTAAACTTTTAAAAACAACAATTAAATGTTTTAATTAATTTACTTCTTTAATAACATTTAGTTAATATAGCTTTAATTTCAGAATTATTAATTAATCTTACTCATTTCTTGTAACTTCTTTACAGCATCGTTAGCTTACTTCTTGTATCTTTCGCTAAAACATTATTTAGCTTCTAATATTTAAAGATTTCTTCGTGACATTAAAAATCTAGTCTCATTAGCTTTTTTCCGCTATTAAGCAATCGATATCATTAGCTTTAACTCAGATGAAAGTAAGCAAAATCTTAATAAAAACGTTTATTAAAGCACAGTTAGCTAATTCACATTAAGATATTTTTTACCGTAGCTGAATTCTTAATGCAGTCATCACTGAGTTAATATAATCATTCTTTACGTAATGTGAATAGCGATATTTATTAAAAAGGCTTTAAATGAAATAAATCGTAATTAAAGATCGTGTAAATCGTAATTCATCTTAAGATAAGAAAAGTTAATTTATTAAATTTTAAGATATAACTCATTTTTAAAAACTTCAGAATATAACTGAAATTCATTTTAATTAATATCATTACGAATTAAACAGAATGACGAATATTAAAGAATTAACGAATGAAAGCGTTAAAGATCATGATACTGCGTATATTTAATGATTTTAAGCGAGTTAAAAGTAAGTTAATAAATGTTCAGTCGCTCTCATCGATCGTAAAAAAGAAAGCTTCTTTTAATAAAGTTAGCATAATGACATCGAGATTCTTCGATTCGCAGTTGTTCGTTTCTTTTAAATTACTCATTTTAAAAATAAAGACTTACGAGTAAAAAGTAATATTTAACACAGAAAAGATTATTAAGAAGAATGTCGAGAAACTTAGTTAACTCATTTATCTCGATTATTAAAGATTTCGAGCGATTATAATCGAACGCTTACGATCAGAAAAGAACGATCAGATCTGAACGAAGTGAAAAGAAGCATTAACATTAATCTTTAACGAGATGTTTTAAAAAGTTATCATTAAAAGCAGTCATTAAAATGATTTAAAAAAGATTCTTTTCATTATTTAAGCGCAGAAACAAATCGCGTCGTCTTAATTCTTAAGATTAAACTTTAAACGAAGAAACATAATTTTATTTAAGAAAAAGAAAGAGAAATTAAGATTAAACTTTAGGCGAAGAAGCGTAATTTCATCTGAGAAAGAGAAAGAAAAAGACGTTAAATCTTTAAGCGTTTTAAACGCAGATAATAATAATGATAATGATCAGTAGCGATCTTTCTTCATGTCGTTATTATTAAATTCAGACGATATTTTACATAACTTAATAAAGAAAAACGATTCGAATTATTTAATTATGAAGAATAAATGCGTGTTACGATATTTATGTTTTGTATAAGTTATATTTAATAAAATGCGTTAAATTAATAATCATAGTAGTCTTAAAAGTATGCGAGTAACTAAACGAAAAACGAATAAGACGCTGCTATAAATGATTACAAATGAATTTAAATGAGTAAAGTTTAATAGTTACAAATAGAACAATATTAAAAATGAAGCGTAACTCGTTTCGTTATTAGCTGTACGTCGTCTTTTAAATGTTAAAAAGAAATTATTCGAAAGTTAATAATAATATTTTAAAAATGAATATAAGATACGATAAGATATGAATCGTTTTAATTATAATAAATAATGTAAGTTAACTTCGTTAAAACTTTAAACATTCATTACGTTTACTCATATAATACTGAATTATTAACTTCATATAACTAGAAATATTATTAAAAAGACGCGAAAAATCTTCGAAGATCGTACGCATCTCGCTAAGAATATTATTAACGCGTCTCAGAATTAAAACGCGCGCTGCTCGTCGAAAAATTTCTGATTATTTAAGTATTCATGTAAGAACGTCTTAATAACGACGATTTAAATGAAGACTCTGAAAAGTAAATCAGTATTAATTCTCGTGCTTAAATTATTAATGCGAAATTAAATTAAAGAATGAACGATTTATATGAATGTGAATAACAAAACGACGATCATAAGATATCATTTAGCGCATAATGATAATAAAGTAATTAATAAAATAATCTCGAATGAACTAAAATGTTTATTATTTAATGAGAATCATGATACATTATTTAAACAGAAGCGTTTTGTAATAATAATCACGTTAAAATCATATTTAACATGAATAAAAAAAGTTATTCGTAAAAACGAACTTAATAAAATATTTAATTAGAAAAAAATTACACTTATTAACGTTAAAACTGAATTCATCTTATATAATGTAAGATATGAAGTATTTTTTGTTACATGAGACTTTTTTTATTAAAATAAATTTAATCGAGATCATAAAGTAATGACTAAATCTTTTAAGATTTTGCTAGAACTTTTGCGTAATAAATACTCGAACGTTTAATTTTTATTAAGAACTTCGATGTCTTAAGAATTAAAAGATTTAATAAAATTTATAGCTTGTTTAAAACGACATTTCTGAACGAAAGATTTAAAGCTATCTCGATGTACAGTTAACGTATTAACGATACTGAAAGTTACGTACAAGAAGTTAAAGAAGAAGAATGAATAAGTCATAAAGATGAAAACCTACGCTTAAGCATTAACGATTATTATAATTACATTCATGATTCGATTTAATGATCGTATTATTTAATCTTTAAATAATAAATTTATTCTTAATTTGTTAATATAATATTAATACGATATTAAGATTAATATTAATGTTAAATATTTAAATTAAAGAAAGAAAGAAATGAAGAAAATCGTTACAGATTTGAAGATCGTTTATATTAAAAAGCTAAAAGATTAAAACAAGAAAGATTTTAATACGAAAGAAATGAAGTTAACATTAAACATAACAGAGTATAAAAAGAAAATAAACGATGCACGCAGCGTTGTAACGTTATCTTAGCTATTAAAATTACTAGAGTCAGATTTAATAACTGAGATTATTAAAAAGATTAAGATAAACGACTAACGCACAGTTAATTTAAACAAGAACTTTTCATATTACAAGAATCTCGATAAACTCATTAAGAAAAGTTTAAAAATTTAATGATTAAACAATTTTCTTTAAAAATATTAAATGAACAAGAGTAAACGACGTAACAAGTTCTTAATCTTTTTAATATATCTCGTTATATGTTTCGTAATCTGATTAATAAG
>JAABUO010010427.1_pt1 | contig 10285 bp, 15 predicted proteins | sample 5559291 | NCBI WGS metagenome assembly JAABUO01 (sample SAMN10711878, study PRJNA513372) | rock metagenome | isolation source: Antarctica rocks | place: Antarctica: Victoria Land, Finger Mt sud
CAAAAGACCACCGAACTTCAAGAGACAGGAAGCAGGCTGGCTTTCTGTGTGGCTGCAAGGGTCGGGGTATGAATGCCATGGAGGTGTGTGTGCAGGGCTTCTGCTATGTATATTATGCCAGTGCTGATGCAGCAGCTGCTGCTATGGATCACCTGAACGGCGCTGAGTTTCCCCCTAATTCAGGCCACCGCCTCAAGGTCAGCCTCATATGCCCCTGCACCATGATAACTCATTTGTTGTGGAGCTGGGTTTGTCCCCTTGCTTTTGTGCCCTTGCCACATTGGTCACAATCTGCAATAAACAGAAACATTTGAGACTGCAATGAGCATGGAGCAGCCAATTGCTGTTGTGAAGTATTCATGCAGACACAATGAAGTACATGCTGTGAAAACGCCCCACACCATGCCTTGTCTGGCCATTCTTCTACAGCTGTGGGCGAGCTTGCAGTGGGTGTTGCAGGTGATGTATGCAGAGCCAATGGGCAGCAAGACCCCCAACAGCCGTTCCCCACAGTCAGGCATGCGTATGGACCACCACACCCTGTCTGATGATGGTGAGGAGGTTCTGCAGCCCTCCCCACCCGTCCCAGGTACCTCTTACCCCCCAGCCCACATCTAGAGGCTGGCAAAAGCCAGCATGTCTGCAACATCGCCTGATGCATGTTTCCCAACCATGACAAAGTTCCTATTATGGCTATTCTGTTTGCCAGCAGAAGAATACAGCATTGACTTTTTTGTGGTTATCCTGTCTGCCGGTAGATGAACATCGAAGCAACTTGTGTTTGCAGGCTCGCACGTCAACACCTTATCATTGCTTCCTTGTTTGGCCATTAGACTAGCTGTGACATTGTGCAACAGCCTTTTGTATCATACTGAGGTTGTAGTGGCTGGTTCACTTAGTCACAAGATGGTGACTGGATGCAGGGTTGGATGATGTGCACACACCCAGGGGGTTGTCACACTCCATGCCCAGTGATGACAGCCAGGTGGATGCACTGGAACACAGTGTGGACGTGGCAGCAGTCCAGAACAGCCTAGCTCACATGTCCATGCCTCAGGCTGCTGTCAAGAATGCTCGCCGCCCCCAGGCCAACTCCCCAGGTATGGGCTTGTGTTGCTCTGTGACATTCAATGTGGAAGCTTTTTGTTGTGTGTTGCTGCTGCCAGCTGCTGTGTCATGGTTTCTGAAAGTGGCAGTCGCTTTCATGCCTTTGTCCAGGCATGTGGCTTGCTGTTCAAACTGCGTGACAAAGCGTTGATGGTGCATGTTAGATACAAGGTGTGATGCAATGTGTGACCCACCCTATCTTATGCCTTGGTGCTTTTGCACATAGCACTGAGACATGGCCTTGATGTATGCTTGTTGTGTGCTATCATTACTGACTGTCAGACAGAGAATCATATGTGTTCAATGCTGCGTACTGCCCTGCAGGTTGCGAAAATGAATGGGAGGCTGAGTCGCCAGCAACAGACGAGTGCCTTGTATACACCATGCTGACTAGACCTCTGCCGGATTATGCTCTTCAGCACACCTTCTCTCAGTATGGTCCTGTTGTGTATGTCAGACTCCAGCGTGACGCACGCTTTGGTATTGTCAAATTCACCAATGCTGAGTCAGCTAGGGCAGCTCTGGGAGCCCTGAATGGGACCAACATATGTGGGCAAGCCCTGGCTGTCAGTCTGGTGGACCCACTGCAGAGTTCCAGAATCTCCAAGAGGGCTCGAGTTGCAGAGTGACTGGCGTTTCGTGCAAATGCTGTTTGTTTGCCTGACAGTAATGCTGCATGACTGTTTTATGCAGCATGCAAAAAATGGATCTGTTGTGGAACGGCTGAGGTGGCACATCACCACTTGTGTACTTTCAATGTTTGCTTAGACATGCACTCCCCCAGTATGAACCCTGTCTGACTTACTCTCAGAAGTGGCTCGACATACAAATTTTGCGCATCTAGGTTTTGGAGGGCTGTATTTGGACATTCAGAGTACAATGCGCTTGAGTTGTTTGAGTTTACACTAACTGCTCTTATGTCTTGCTTGACCGAATTATCCAAGAACCCCCGTAGATAGCTATTTCCTGTCTTCTTTGCAGTGATGCACCTTCCTCAAATAGTATGTATGGTGTTGTTTGCATGTTGGCAAAGCCGCATTAGGTTAGCTATGCAGGTCTGATGCAGCTGCTCTGTAGTCCGTATTAACTGAGTGCTCACTTTTGTTTTGACAACCTGCAGCAGCAGCTGGTCTTTGATAAGATGTCGTTCAGCACATCATGGACTGCCTGTAATTGAACGAACATGTTAGCATCAAGTACAACACATGCATGACAAAACACTCCATCATGGCATCTTTGAGGTGGCTCACATCTGTGTCCAGAACCGTCCGACCCCTTGCTGTGATTCTCAGTTTTATGACGTAAGACGCATGCGAGATGACGGCCTGCACCTGCTGATAGCTTCTTCAAGGTGCCATCACCGTGTTCATGCATTCATTACCATATCGGACTCACGTGAAGGCATGCATTGTGCGATGTGCGAATTTTTGTAGTCTATGTGATTGACTACCCACAGGTTGGTTTCGGAGCTGAAGCGGCGAACCCTTGGCATCGCTGGCAGCGTTGTCTAACAGAATAGGCCGGAGGCTTCGTGCGTTCCGTCCACTTTTGGCTTGGATGCTGCACGGTCACTGAGCGCATCTTGTCCTTGTGCGAAGTTAATCATGCTAGTGCTGGGAATCGAGGGTTCGGCTAACAAGGTTGGAGTTGGCATTGTAAGCGACGACGGGGTGATCCATGCCAATCCCAGACACACGTAGGCTTGCAGTGTCTAAAGCAGATCATTTGTTTGTGCGGCATCGTCTTCACAGCATATTCCGAAAATAGCATGTTTGCCTACAGCTATATTACACCTCCCGGGCAGGGCTTCCTTCCTCGTGAGACTGCCGTCCATCATCAGGTGAGAACAGCAAGCATATCATTGTGTATGTTAGGACTTCGTCCCCGTAAGTCACGTCGAAAGGTCCTGTAGTTGCAGTGCTGTCAAGGGCTATACAGCCGAACTCAGCCTGGTGTTATGCAGGAGCACATTCTTGATCTGGTCAAAGAAGCGCTGCAGATTGCAGGCATCAAGGCAACAGACATCTCATGCATTGCCTACACCAAGGTACTTCAGCACAACAGGGCTTGAGAAGCAGTTGCTGCACATCAGTTCAAGAGGGCTGGCACAGCCTTATTGTTGACCAGCAGTATCTCTTTCGCTGCTCTTCATCAGCACACTGTACCTGAACTGCAGGGTCCAGGCATGGGTGGGCCTCTGTTGTCATGTGCAGTAGTGGCACGCATGCTATCTCTCATGTGGAAGGTGCCCATTGTGGGTGTCAACCACTGTGTCGGCCACATTGAGATGGGGAGGGTCGTGACAGGAGCGCAAGACCCAGTAGTGCTCTATGTCAGCGGAGGCAACACACAAGTGATTGCTTATGCTGACAAGAGGTACCGTATCTTTGGAGAAACTATAGACATTGCTGTAGGCAACTGTCTGGACAAGTTTGCAAGGGTGTTGCACCTGTCCAACGATCCAAGTCCTGGGTATAACATCGAGCAGCTTGCAAAGCAGGGCAGCAAGTTTGTTGAGTTGCCTTACGTAGTCAAGGGAATGGATGTCTCCTTTTCTGGGCTGTTGAGTTTTGTATCAGACGCAGCAAGCAAGATGATCAAGAAAGGAGAAGCAACGCCCGCTGATCTTTGCTTCTCTCTGCAAGAAACAATCTTTGCCATGTTGATAGAGATAACTGAAAGGGCCATGGCACACTGCGGCAAGAAGGATGTTCTGGTTGTGGGTGGAGTTGGGTGCAATGAGAGGTTACAGGACATGATGAAAATCATGGCCAGTGAGAGGGGTGGCATGCTGTATGCCATTGATGAGCGATATTGCATAGACAACGGTGCCATGATTGCATGGCCTGGTCTGTTGGCATTCAAGGCTGGTCAAGTCACAGATTTAGCTGACACAACATGCACACAGCGGTACAGAACAGATGATGTATATGTGCAATGGAGGGATGACTGACGTTTCTCAAGCTGAACATTTGTTCATAAAACCTTTCCAGCTTGCAAGACTATTGCACGAACAAAACATGGCCATGCAGCATCACGTTCTGGCCTCGCTGTCATTCGGTATACTATGATGGCTCAGTAGACAGCTTGTGTAATTGCCAATGCTGCTGTGCCAAGGCTCAACTCTGCTCAAGCCATGGAACAAAGAACAGCTGTGCTCATAGGCCACTGTCAACCAGATGTAAAATCAGACCACAGCAGCAAGAAACACGCGGGACCTTGCATGCGACTACCCCGCAGTCGCCTCAACATTGTACAAGCTATGCAAGCTGATCCATCTGTAAGCGTTAGCATCCTGCAGTCTCCGAATGGCTTGCAGCCCTGCGGCAAGTGCTGCTTTGACAGGAGCAACCCTCTCCAGGGCTGCCGCCCTGTCTTGCTCCTTCTCAAGTTGCCTTGCAGCCCGGTCCACATCTAGCAGCCGTGCAAAGTGTGCAAGCTGTGTGTATAGATCAGCTTCTGTGTACCTCCTGGACATGTGACCATGGTGGTTTGTTGCAGGGGGCGCAGTTCCAGGTTTTCCATCAGGCTGTGTCCTCAGGCTCACATTCCTGGTTTCTACAGGAAGCAGCTCATCATCCGACTTCAACCAGCCGTCATAGTACTGACTCACAAACTCGCGCGCTCTGAGCTGGACTTGGTTTGCCAGCTGAGCTGGGGCCAGGGGTCTGAGGTCTGAGCTGCCTGCTGCATCTGGAGGCATGAGGGCTGAGTCAGCAGAGACTGTGCCTTTCACCAGCTCTGCTGCTCCCACAAACTTGAAGGCAGAGCCGTCCTGTGCCTTCAGCCAGAGGGGTTGGCAGTCCTACAAAGCAGCAAGAGGAGTCCCGCCAGCAAGCAAATGCCACAAGAACCCCTGAGTAATCTATGAAAGTCTACGGTGATGGTCAGAGACAGTGCAGAGATGCAAGTGTTGCAGCCAAGCTTGCAGTGTGCATGGTTGCCCACCTTGTAGCGGTCATCATCATCAAAGACTGAGGCAGCGGCCAGCTGAGCCTCCTCCCTTGCATTGCCGGCTGCTGCATTCACCTGCTGCCTGAATTTGGCTGGGTCCAGCCCCAAGCAGTCTGCTAGATGAGCAGCATCTGTGCCCTCAATCGGAGCACACAGACGTGACACTACAGGGTGCACCTGCATCATGCTTATACGACACTTGAGGTTTGGGATCCCACGAAGTGTTTTGGCATGTTGCCAAATTCTTCTCTAGATCTTCCTTGAAATCCAAATTGATGTTGTTTCCCTAGCATTTTTTTCTCATGATCACACTTTTGTGACACAAGCCTTACACTGTATAGACAATAGCATGAACAAGAGATGTGTGCCTGCATTGGAGGACAGCTATCACACAACAACAACTGCCCATGGGCTGGGGTTTGATTGTTTGCTGCTGCAGCTGGCTGCAGGAACACATTGCACACCCTGGCGGCTGCAAAAGCAGCAGACAGGCCTCATGCATGTCTTTGCTCAAATTCAGACAGCTTATGCTTTTGCCGCAAAAAGCAGCCAAAGCCTTGTGTGGCGCAGGTGTACCTGTTGTGTGAGGTAGTACTCAGCATCAACAGCCAGATTGGAGGCTGCATTGATCTCCTCTGGGTGATGTGCACGCTCTGCCAAGCCCTTCTGATTGGCTGTTACATGCCCTTCGCTGTCCTTCTCCACACATATGATGTAGGGAACTGTCTCACCCTGCATCAGCAATCAGGTTCACTCTGCAATGTGCTGAATGCCACTGCAGCAAGCATGCCGGTGGATCTTGCACAGAAAAGGAAAACCTACGCCAGTAGGCGTCATAATGGGAACGTGCCAATTGGCTTGAATGTAGCCCAAGGCAAATAAGCCCGTATGATGTCAAACATTGTGGAGTGCCAGTGGATCTTGCACATTCGGATGAACTTTCAGGGCTGGCTTAATATTTCTTGGGCATCCATTTCTTTGGAGTACATGGCAAGGCTACAATTGAGCTTTGCTGACATTCCTTGCTTGGCTGCTTGATACACCATGAAGAAGCCTTTGCTTGATGCCACCTGTGACTGAGAGAGTTTATTACAAGCTTTGGCTAGCCAACAGGTCTACCAGCTTGCGGCACAGCTTCACCAACTCTGCCTTATGTCATTCCTTTGTGTCAAACTCAATCTGAGCGACCTCCAGACACACATGCCCATCATCGTGTTGCTTTACGTCGCTGCATGTCTGGGCTCAGGCAGATGCATGGTGCAGATGCATGGTGCAGATGCATGGTGCAGATGCATGGTGCAGATGCATGGTGCAGATGCATGCACAGCAGGAGGCAGACCTGCATGACTCCATCCCGTTTGGCAGCAGCTCGGCGGCGCAGGGCCACCTGCACATGAGCCTGGTTCCTGGCATCTGGGTAGTCCTCTGGCCTCTTAGTCAGCTGCTTGGTAATGATGTACTTGTTCATGGGCACCAGCCCAGCTTTCACCTTCTCTTGAACCTGCCAAGCAAAACGCCATCTGTTCAGAGATTTCGCTTCCATTGGAATGGAGAGCTCGTGAGTAGATGCTGGCTGCGCCAAGCCAGTGTAGGGCATTGAGCAGGTGCAGTGCATGGCTATTCATGGCACACACACTCAAGCAACAGTCCAGCATCACTTAGCAGGATTGTGACAATAGCTAGCTTACTGCAATGCTGCCTTCATACCTGCTGTGGCAGGTGCCAAGTACTTCACATCTATCTTATTGCCCCAACATAGAGACGCGTTTCTACTGTCCCCAAGCGTTTCTTTATTCAAATTTACACTGCAAAATGGACGGTTCTGTAAATACTTTATGTTACCGAATCCCACAGAGCTGTTGCACACCATGTAGTCAGCAGAGGCACATGATATCATATCATGCACATGATATCGATGAACAGGTGGCCAGCTGGCGCCTCATCAAGTCCTGCAAGTGTGTGTGGGCTGCAGGACACCTTGTTGAGGTGGTCATGAATGGCAGTGACCACGTCCTCCTTGGGCTTGGCTGACAGGATCTCCCTCAGAGCAAAGTTGCCCACATCCTTGGACAGGGGGCACCAGTCCCGCCGCACCATGTCCAGCCCCTTCTGCTCTTGCACCTACACACCACCTTACACTTGTGTATGCTCCCATGAACAGCCATGCATATGCTACTCTGCATGGTGAGCAGTGTCTTCATTCAGCAGTCCACCGCAAGCTTTGTGTCCAGCCTTGAGCTGACTTGGTGCATGATGCATCACCTGGCAGTGCAGACACACAAGCAGCAGGACCATGTTACTGCCAAGCTTGCTCGCAACCCAATTCAAGGTCACAGACTGAAACTCCATGGCATGGCTGTGAGTCACTTGTGCACATGAGTCATGACAGACTGACCTCTGCAGTCTGTCCATCTCTGGTGCGCTCCAGCTTGACTGCAGCATACTTCTTTTTCTTGAGCAGCAGCATGCATTTGAAGATGCCATCTATCTCGATTTCTAGCATGCGGTAGCGCTTGTTGACCTGGCGCTTCACCTCCCCACCCAGCTTCATCACTTCTTCTATTGCTGTGCTGTTGGTGTTGATCATGATGCTGTCAGTGTCACCATATATCACCTGCAAGCCATGACTTTGGTTCTTGATGACACATTCGTGACCTGCTGCGAGATCTGACAGTTCTGTAACAGTATTACACAACACATGCTGCCAGAATGCAACATGCTTCACCAAGCATTGCACCATTGCTGTGAGGCAGCTTTAGCTCAATGCTGCACCCATATGGCAGGGTCTTACAGGCAATTGGCAGCTTGTCAATCAGCTTGTAAGATCACGTACATCAAGCAGAGCCTGCCTTGTTTTGATGCTCTGGTAAGAAGAGCAGATTGTGATGAGAAGGCAAGCAGGTTGTCTTGAAGGGGATGTACATGCCTGTGGCACGCCATGGGGCACGGCCGGCCCAAAGATGATTAGCACTATCACAAAAGGGAGCCACAAATGACAGCACGCATCACACCTCTAAGCCCACTGACTGCTCAACCATGTCCACAGTGCTCTGCAGGATTTCTCGGCCCTGAGCAGTGATCAGCTCAGCCAGCGGCTTGGCATAGAAGCGACTGTTGGCAAAGCCCAGGCAGCCATACATGCTGTTGGCAGTCAGCTTGAGGGCCTGCTGTCGCACGTCCAGCTGCTGCCGCCTCACTGGATCCCGTTCATTCTTCATCATGTCCTTCACCTGCACACACATTGCTCCTGTAAGACTACTTCTGTCTTGATACATCACAAGCACAGGAACTTTCTGGCCTGGTAGTCTGCTGTGTCTGGGCACAAAGAATGCCTTGTTGCAGCTTCAGGCTTTTGCCAAGCGCTGCACCACGCATGTGTGTATCTGTTCAGGCTTGACACATAGGCTGCAACTGCCAAATGTCACAGCTACAACCTCAGCTGCCAGGCTGCTACCTGATGCCAAACCATGGTGCTCATGCAGAAGCAATGTCAGGCAACTGGCTTGGGTTACAGCAAGCAGAGGAGCAATGGTCCACCTGCCGTCTCCTCTGCACCAGCTGGCGGATGACCTTGGGCAGCAGTGCTAGGTCAGCTGGTGTGGCGCCAGTGGTAGGAAGGGCTGGCAAGCTGCCATCCTCGGGCTGACTGACGGTAGTGAAGCAGATGTTATACTCCTGAATGATGGAGGGGTACAGGCTGTTGAAGTCCAGCAGCAGCACAAACTTGTCGTACAGCCCTTTCTTGGGCTCCAGGACCAAGCCCCCAGCATACTGGGGGGCACCCCGCTTCTTGCTGCCTGTGTTTCAAGGCACAACAACTTGATGCATTTGGCAAGTTTGAAGCGCATCTCCTTCAGAGGCTGCTGCTTCTGAGGAACATGTTGCTGACCCACCATAGGAAAGAGTGCTCCTGTCTCACCAACTTCCTTCTGGCAAGCAAAGATGTACCTTTTCCGCATATAGCGTTTGTGTGTTGCACCTGAGCAATCAACACCTGTACTGTAAGGTCCAGCTCATGTCTAACACTTGAATTACTGTCAAGTGTGGACTTGACAGTAGTTCAAGTGTGGATGTCAAGGTGGCATGTGTGAACATACCTGCAGCTGGTTTGTCTGCATGTGTTTCGTCCTCATTAGCTTCGCCTTTGTTGGCCTTTGCCAAACGCTCCCTTTCCTGTGGTCATGTATGCACAGGCTGATCTCAGATGCTCAACCAGCATCCAAGGCATGATGCTGACGAGAGTCATGGACAATGAGGATGTGATGCTACAATACTCTGAGCCTTTTGGATACCTGCTGCATGTGCGTCTGAACTTTTGGCATGTCTCACCCACAGCTTCTGCACAGCTTGTTGCCACAACATATGGCAAGCTTGCAATACAGCAAATGCAGCGTGTCTGCACAAGAGCAGATGACACATGTTTGCAGCAACAGCAGCCTATGACCTTGATGGACAGCTTGTCTGGCAGCATGAACTTCTGCTGGTGGAACTCATGCAGCAGCAGCATCTCAATGCGCTGAGCCCGCTGGCCCTGCAGAGCCTTGGACCACAGCGAGCCTGACAGGTTGCTCAGCTGGCGAGTAAGTGGCAGCACATTCAGGTAGAAGCAGAGGCCCAGTGCTAGCCAAGCATCACTTTCAGCGTGCTTCACCAGGCTCATCAGCTTGTCACTGCTCTCATACCGCCCTGCATGACCATACAGTCTCTCATGATATTCACGCTTTGTGTAGGGGTGCACATAGGCAACGTGTGGATGGCCTCTGGTTTGGAAGAGGGGCAACAGGAGCTAATGCTGAGGACGGCCATTGTATGCAGCTGGCTGTGAAGCATGCTGTGCACAATATGCATTTCCAGCACTTGAAGGCTTGGAACAATTTGTGACTTCAGCTAGAACACCAGGCATCTGTGACATCACTTGACCAAACATGCAGCGTAGAGTATGTGGCCTGCACGAAGGCATAGACCAGCAGCAACCACAGACTGCCAGGCTGGCCAATGGCCACCTATGTGTTCTTCATCAACAGCAGCAGTGCAGGTAATAATAATAAATATTAATAATTCAATGCTTTCCAGCTCATGATGAGCTAGGTACGTGCAGGACAAGATGCTTGCCTGGTACATCTGCTGCAGCCAGATCCTGGCGCTCCTGGTTCAGCAGGTTGCGAGACAGAGTGGCGAGTGTATAGTCCACCTCTTTCACCAACTCCCTTGCCGACAGGTATGT
>JAABUO010010428.1_pt1 | contig 10284 bp, 7 predicted proteins | sample 5559291 | NCBI WGS metagenome assembly JAABUO01 (sample SAMN10711878, study PRJNA513372) | rock metagenome | isolation source: Antarctica rocks | place: Antarctica: Victoria Land, Finger Mt sud
GAGGCATGCGTATCAGAAGGGCCCCAAAGAGGTCATATTAGCTACGTAGTTCATCGTTTGAAGCAAAAAAATGAAATGTGGATTTTCAGCCCTATAGGGCCTGCCGACTGCTAGGTTTTGCCGACTGCTAGGTGAACCCTTCTACAAATGGTACACGGGCGAGCAGGGATCTCTCATTAGCGCTTTTCTCCTGACACGACCCCAGGGGCGTAGGTTCCGTTTGTAAAGACCTCTTCTATTCATCGCTCCTTCTGACACCTCAACAACAACTTCACTTTCTTCTTTAATTGACCACAGTCGCTCTTTAGCACTACCACATCCTTCTTTCACGCGCTTAGTTCTCTTTCTTCAAATACACTCACTCATATTTTCCTTTGGAACTACAACCAAACCAACTCTTCAACTTTCCAGCTTTCACAATGTTCGCCAAGTCAACCATCCTTCTCGCGCTTTTCGCTGCTACTGCACAGGTGGCTGTTGCTGCTCCCCCAGCATGTCTTATGGCAGCTTTGAAGTAAGAAACTCGCATTCCTTGAAGAGTTTATTTTAACATGTAATTCAGCACGTTCCAAACCCCTGCTGATCTCCCCACCCTTTGCGGCACGGACTCCTCCAAAGTACAAGCAGCCATCAAGAAGGTTTGCGGTGACAATACTCAAGCTGCTTTGGATGCGTACGCAAGCACCTGCAAGGACGCTGGCAAGACCGTCTGTAAGTTAAACCCTCATCAACTTCCAGACGTCTTGATCCTCGACTTATCAAATGATCTTATAGCAACTGCCTCCTCATCTGGCTCCTCCACAAGCTCCTCCACTGCCTCTGCATCAGCGTCCGGTTCAGGCTCTGCTTCTGGAATAGGGGCTCCCTACCCCATCGTTTATACATCTACTTATTACGACTCTGTCTGCTCTTGCACAAAAACCGCAGCAATCAGGTAGGAGATAATATCTCACATCCGTTTGAGGCGTATGGAAGACTAATATTTCGTAGCTCTACTGGCGTCGCTGGCTCCACGGGTTTCGCAACCGGTACCGCTGCTCCTACTGGAACTTCTCCATCTGGCTCAGGCGCTGGCTCCGCGACCGGGCCATTGGCAACTGGCTCGCCAATCGTCCCCTCTGCAACCCAAGGCCCCGGAGGATCCTCAAACCCCCCTAAATTCACGGGTGCTGCCACAAAAAACACTGGATCTTGCGCGGTTGTTGTTATAGCAATCGCCGGTCTTGCGGTCGCATTGTAGATTTTGCGATCGTTTTTTGGTGGATACTGCAAATTGTGTATAGAACATCTCCAGAGGTATCGATTTGATGGAAGTCTTATGCATCTTTGGCGACAATGCAATGCCATGTTTTCATTCTTTGCTCTTCCTCGGGAAACGGCTTGTGCCATGAGCAGCTACAGACGTTATAGACTTGTGTTTCAAGCCAATGGCGGAAATTATGGGGCATCAGATGGCGTTCTCTGTTAGACACATCCTACTATAATATTAGTACCAATTAATTCTTTCGTGTGACCTATCTATCCCCTTGACTACACTACAAACCCTCATCTATCTACTTCTAATGACTTGAATCTATCGAGAATACTGTAAACTGCTGTCTTCAGCCCGCATGATACAATTGAAAACACCGAGACGAGAGATCTACCACACGAACTACCTGCTGTATCTCCTGTATGTAACCGTTGTAACATTATCGGACTGCCTCAACTACAAACAAGATCTTGAGGTATTGTTGTCACTGTTACAACCTCCTAACATAGCTATCGATGCTAAAATGTTCTGAGTCCCGACTGCTTATTGGAAGATACACTTTATCCCTTGGACTAGAACTTGTCAGCACAGATTGGCGAGCTGAACTCGTTCCTAGGTTCTGCTCTTTCCGCCGGTCATACTATAGCGTGTGCCCTTCTATATTTGATGAAAGCAAGCAACAAGAATCGGTCTTCCGCGTTTCGAGGGTGCTGATAGATCAGAATATTCTGTATAAGATTATCCTATCATCTAGAAGGCTTGTTCTATTCAAAAGTTTGCAGCATGAATGGTAGCAAGGATGGAAATCCACATATTTGTTTTGCTATGTGGCATAGCTAGGATAAGTGTCGATTTGATCAATCTTCTCAATTCATAAGAAAAGGCTCATATGCACAAGAAGGATTCGGGTCTCTTCCTGGAGCGAGCCAAACGATAGCTCAGTCAAAGCCGTCACAGAAAGAAAAGACTCCGTGGTTGTCGCACCACTACCAATGGTAATGCGAAGAGAAATGGATCTGCGACACCATGAAATTTATCATCTTCGCGTATCTACCTCCATTTCTCGCCAATCGTCTCATGTCTCTGGCTCTTTCTCACATGTATCATGGTCTTGCCCTTCACCAACAACGACGCCTAGGGTCTTTCCTGGGAATGGTTGACATGTGATGTTCTATAGGCACAATGAGGATGACTCTCGTGAGGATACTAGGCAGGATATCTGGCAGAATACCTAGCCGGATACCCGGACTTGACATGTATTCCTTCACAGTTTTCTTTCCTTATCTATCTTACCGCCCTTCACTTCCCCCTGAGTCCATTCTATACCAACAGAATGGGACAGGTCACACGCTTCCACCCCCCTCATAACATAGGACTCACTTCATGAATTCTTGCAGACCTTCAGTAACTCATACTCTTTAACAAAATTGACCTTTAATACTAAAAAAACATAATTTAGTTTGCTGAACTCCCTCCCTAGCCATATAAGCTAAGATGGCTCTATCTTGGGCATGTTTCCTTCTTCAACTGTTCACCGTTGGGCTCCTTCTCCGTCCGTGCTCGGCCAATCCACCGTGCACTGATCTGGTGATATCCATTACGGCTGAAGCGTCGAACGAAGTCTTCCCAATCCCCACCAATTTCAATTACAGCGATCCGAATTTGGTGGACGCTTTGATTCACAATATCGGTGCCAACGGGCCCTATCCAGTCCAAGCTACCAGCGGTACTGTCCTCCCCAAGTCAGCATTGCCAGCTGGGCAAGTACAATTTAGTTATTGGTTCATGGCGTTACTTATAAAAAACTGTACTGGTCTGGCTTGAGCTACCCTCTCGGTTTGACGCCTACTCTTGGATCGCCTATGCATCCTCGCAAGATTATTCCACGTTGTCGATTAATCGCCTTAAAGACGGCAATTCTACTCATCCAGACCCCATAACTGAGTTATAAATTAATCTAAAAGAGGCTGTCCTTTACTAGCTAATGCTGGTGTTGAAGTTGGGAACAGCGATTGTAGGGCAAACATCCACAAACGTCATATTCGTTAATCATTCGTATGATTTCATTCCCGGGGATTATAGAGTAGCCGATTATCTCAGCGACATCGCTGCCTTTATACTTACTGCCTTTAAAAGTTGCTTGGCTTGCGCTGCTGCTGACCTTAATCAGACTGTCTTATATCCTGCCTCAGAGTACTCACCACGATTTTCTGGGCTTCAACTGCCCTATATCGTTATGTTGTCTCAGGACGGCCGGCGTAGCTATTTTTACGGTCCACCTGGCTCATATGACGGACAACTCTTCCTTCTGGATTTTTAGAACGAGGATGACGTGGGTCTTGGGGAGATTCTCTCGCTTCATGGAGGGCTGAAAACGGCATCGACTTACACTGGACCAATCTTCGGAGTGACTGGCGCCGAGGACAATGCTTGGTGCTAACGCTCAGTGCGGTATTGGACCTAGCTCGTCTCCAGCCATGGCAGCCGGCCTATTTCCGAAGACGTCTAGTTTCTTGTACTTCGAGCTTGCCAATACAGGGCACTCAACCAATCTTCACTATTCCGCTGCGCAGTCCTTCCAGGCAGCATTCGATTTTTTGGCCAGCCAAGGCTTCTGATGCTGAAGACTATCCGCTGGCTTCGTTGGGGCTGGAGATTTAATAGCGCCTTTTTGAGAGCCCCATCTGTAGATTAATGGGAGTCAAGAGGGAACCGATTGGGCATTTGAATTTTTGATGGTCTTTCGATTTTTCTAGAGCGGAAGTGGTAAAGATGTTTCGTAGGAAGGGAGAAAAATATACTCATTGGTAGTTTTCTCTGGAATGTCACTGGATACAATCTTAAATTTCTTTTGCAACCTAACTACACATTATGATACACAACTGGTTCATGAAGTCACTCAGGAATGGCAAATCGTCTTATCTTGATCTTACCTTGCCCTCTAAACTTTGGCAAGGTTTCTCTAATCGTATTCACGAACACTCTCCTATTGTGCGGTCGCGCTAGGTATCTTTAGCCCGATGCTAGCCCTGAGCAGGGCACGTTCTAGCCATATATGGTTAAAATGTTCGGGTAAGGGGTTTGTTCGAGTTCTAAGTGAATATGAGTATAGCCGACTTTTCTCCGAACTCTGATTTAACCCGACCTTAATCATGCAGCTGTTGAGGGCGCGGCTCAAGTCCACTTCTGTGCTGAAAGTATGTCAGATCTCTGATACTGAAAATTGTAATACTATGCCACTAACAGTCTCTAGAACGCCAAATATGCCCCTCTCAACCATGTCCTTCAGCGACGGTTTCTCGCCACGGAGGCAGAACCAAGAACTCCCGCCTACTCAGACATTGCTCTAAGAACACCGCCATACTCTAAGCTACTCGGGAGGTTGCAAGAAGTCCGCAATATTCTGGGCACAAGTCGAAAATTGACTCTTGCTGAGAAGATCTTGTACTCCCATTTGGACAACCCCGAAGAATCTTTATTGTCCAATACACAGAATGGCGCTCAAATCAGGGGTAACGCCACTCTCAAGCTCAAGCCGGATAGAGTGGCTATGCAAGATGCATCTGCACAGATGGCACTACTACAGTTCATGTCGTGTGGATTGCCGTCCACAGCGGTTCCAACAAGCATCCACTGTGATCATATGATTGTGGGAGAAAGAGGCGCAGATGTAGATCTGCCAGCGTCAATCATTGGCAACAAAGAGGTCTTCGATTTCCTGGAGTCAACAGCCAAGAAGTATGGCATTGAATTCTGGCCACCAGGGGCAGGCATTATCCACCAGACCGTGCTAGAGAACTATGCCGCACCCGGCTTGATGATTATTGGAACAGATAGTCATACGCCGAATGCTGGTGGTTTAGGTGCCATTGCCATTGGGGTAGGGGGCGCCGATGCTGTAGATGCTATGGTCGATGCTCCTTGGGAGCTGAAGGCTCCAAGGGTTCTCGGCGTGAAGCTCGAGGGCCAATTGAGCGGCTGGGCTACCCCAAAAGATGTAATAATGAAGCTTGCGGGAATCTTGACTGTACGAGGTGGTACGGGTTTTGTAATTGAATATTTCGGCGATGGGGTTAGGACGATCAGCTGTACGGGTATGGCTACCATATGCAATATGGGCGCTGAAGTAGGTGCCACAACATCGATATTTCCTTTCGCACCGAGCATGGCTCCCTATCTACACTCAACACATAGAGCCCCTATAGCACAAATTGGTCTAGATATTGCTTCTTCTGCAGCACCTACGAATCTCCTTGGCGCTGATAAAGATGCTCCCTACGATGAACTAATCACAATTAATCTTTCGACCCTCGAGCCTCATATCAACGGTCCCTTTACACCTGATCTATCAACCCCAATCTCAAAGTTCAAAGATGCAGTCAAGGTCAACAATTGGCCGGAGACCTTCGGTGCCGGTCTTATCGGCAGCTGCACCAACAGCTCCTACCAAGACATGACCAAAGCGGAAAACCTCGTTAAGCAAGCATCAGCCGCCGGACTCACTCCTAAAGCAGAGTTTTTTATCACGCCTGGAAGCGAGCAGATCCGCGCCACACTTTCCCGCGATTTGACCCTCGACACGTTCGCTTCCGCCGGTGGTACCGTCCTGGCCAACGCCTGCGGTCCCTGCATCGGCCAATGGAAGCGCACTGATGGCGTCAGCCGTGGAGATTCGAACGCCATCCTCTCGTCCTACAACCGTAATTTCAAAGGCCGCAATGACGGCAACCCTGCTACGATGAACTTCCTCGCGTCCCCTGAAATTGTCACCGCAATGTCATATGCCGGCTCCACAACCTTCAATCCTCTGACTGACTCTCTTACCACCCCCTCTGGCACTTCCTTCCGCTTTTCTCCACCCCAAGGCTCCGACCTTCCCTCGTCTGGCTTTGCCCTTGGTTCTCCGTCCTTAAGTCCTACGCCTGGCGTTCCCTCGCCTTCCACCCCTGTCATCATCTCCCCTACCTCCGAACGCCTCGCTACCCTCGAGCCATTCGCTCCCTTTTCGAATGGGGACTTGGAGGGGCTCCGTGTCCTATACAAAGTCCGCGGCCAATGCACAACAGACACCATCTCCGCCGCCGGCCCCTGGTTGAAATACAAAGGCCACCTCCCCAACATCAGCGCCAACACCCTCATCGGCGCCGTTAATGCCGAGACTGGAGAGACAAACGTAGCTTACGACCATTTCGAGCACGGAAGCCCCAAGAGTGGGATCCCAGAGCTAGCGGAGAAATGGAAAAGCCAAGGTAAGGAGTGGTTGGTCGTTGCTGAAAGTAACTACGGCGAAGGCAGCGCGCGAGAGCACGCTGCGCTCCAACCTCGATATCTTGGCTGCAGGGTCGTACTGGCGAAATCCTTCGCTCGCATACATGAGACGAATCTTAAGAAACAAGGAGTCGTACCCTTGGCGTTTGAGAACGCCGACGATTACGAGAAGATTGCGGCGGGCGATGTTGTAAGTACCGTTGGTCTTTATGAGATGCTGAGGAATGAGGGACAATGGCAAGTAGGGTTGAGGGTGAAGAGGAGAGAAGGGGGAGAAGTGATGATAGCGACGAAGCATACGATTAGCAGGAACCAGGCAGGGTTCATCTTGGCGGGAAGTGCGTTGAATCTGCTTGCGAAGAAGGGGAGGGGGGAAGCTTGAACAGAGACATCTTTGGAGAAGAGGCGCAGTGACAAGAGAGCAGAGAAAAGGTAGGAGTCAGTGCAGGTACAAGGGAGCAGTAAAACAGCGGCCAATATGTGGGATGGCTCCAGGAGGTGTAGGTTGGTAAAAGTACTTATTGAAGAAAGGCATATATGTGTATATAGGATTACAAAATTATTATCATCTTCCAGTCAGGCACTTGTAAGGTAGACCATGATTGAAGTTTTAATGAAAGTCTCGGGCCCTAGAAAATCAAGGAGCGAATGAATCGAATGGAGGAAACTTTTCATTTCTCGTTGTTCAGATATTTCTTGCGGGATACTAATCGTTCCCATGCATGTTGACAAGTATTTCTACGCTTAGATTGAAGCGGTCGATTATAACTTCTTGGTAATGGAGACAAGTATTGTATGAAATACCTCAGAACAAGTGCTACATAACGCTAAATTTCGTCTTTAGTGTTCATCAGATACCATAACGCATATCGTGGTCTTCAGCGGCGCTCCGACACCGCGTAGGGTCTGCGGAGCGCCTAAGTGCTTGACTCTATGATTGTTATATCATCACCTGAACAGCGTTTTAAAGTCCGGCCTGTCTGACCAAGCATTTCTCACCATCTCCTTTCACTGGCTCCATTCCCATTTGAGACAATTCAGAACCAAGCATAAGAGAGACCCAAGAACGGACTCTGTGAAAGAAAAAGAAGCGGACTCCTCGCCTCAAGAATGAGCCCCATTGAGTTGCCCTCCGCCACATTCCCGGAAGGAAGGGAAGAGGGTAATCGCATATCTATCCATCTCGACGAAATGCTCCTTCAACCCACCTGATTCCCTCTCCTCAAACCCAATATGTCACAACCCCAGCCTCCTCCCCCCGCACTCCAGTCAAGTCATCAAGAGCAGGCAAGGTCCCAAAGCGCGGACTCATATCGTCATCCATATGGTCTTCAAGCAAGCCCAGCTAATGCGAATCGAATAGAGGCTGGGAACGGGAGTACAGACGGCTGAAAGGGAAGGGGGTAGGAGGGTGAGGGAGATGGGAGGAAGGGTAAGCCGCGTAGGTTGCTTTTATGGCGGCGCGTTTCCGCGTTCTCTTCTCAAGAAGAGGTGTCCGGGGACTTTCTCCCAAAGCAATCTGTGAGGAATGATGCTCCCCGGTGGGAGGGAGATCTGTTTGTGAACTTTGATTGCGATTCTTTGAGCGAGGAGTGAGGAGAGAAGAGAAGCGCAGGAAACTTTTTTAATCTTCATTTTGGTTGTGGCAGGGCTTAGCGAGGGGCAAGGGTCTTTTTAGTAGTGCAGTGAAACTCGAAGCTCTGTTGCCTTTGACTTAAAAAGTTGTGAGACTTGCAATGCAAGATAATACATTCGCTGAATAGGTGATGCTACTGTCTCTCATCATACGGCCAGAATAATATCCCTCTTCTTTGCCTCAAGCAGTCTTTTCTTTCTATTGCCGTCGGCAAGATGTCAGGTCTTTTCGGTTCCAGCGCTTCAACGACTGCAGCTTCAGGGAACAACAGCAACGGCGACATCTCAAAAGACTTTACTCTTGTGGCACCGCCAGAAGATGGCATCTCAGATCTTTCATTCTCTCCGGCGGCAGAATACCTGGCAGTAGCATCGTGGGACAAGAAAGTTCGAATATATGAGATCAATCCTCAAGGAGGCAGCGATGGAAAGACTCTCTTTGAGCACGAACAGCCAGTGTTAAGCTGTTGCTGGTCAAAAGTGAGTTATTACTCCTCCACGGCCAAGACTCCCTTGGCTCATAAGTTTACAGGACGGTACCAAAGTGGTCGGCGCCGGCGCTGACAAAGCTGCCCGCCTCCTTGATCTCGGCAATGCTGGCGCGGCAGCCGTCCAAGTTGCCGCCCATGATCAACCAATCCGTTGTGCTCGTTTCGTCGATGTCCCCGGGCAAGCTACTCCTGTCCTCGTAACCGGCTCCTGGGACAAGACCGTGAAGTACTGGGACTTACGGCAATCGACAGCTGTCGCATCGCTACCATGTCAAGAACGCGTTTACAGTATGGACGTAAAAAACAAGCTGCTCGTCGTCGCCACAGCAGACCGCTATATCAACGTCGTAAACCTGGACAAACCAACTGAGTTCTACAAAACATTGCAATCCCCTTTAAAATGGCAAACGCGCGTCGTCTCCTGCTTTAGCGATGCCAGCGGCTTTGCTGTCGGCAGCATAGAGGGTCGCTGCGCAATACAATATGTTGAAGACAAAGACTCGGCGGCCAATTTCAGCTTCAAATGTCATCGGCAAACCCCTCCAACGCAGCGCGATGTCAGTAACGTCTATAGCGTCAACGCAATCAGCTTCCATCCCGTCCACGGCACCTTCAGCACTGCTGGCTCAGATGGCACATTCCATTTCTGGGATAAAGATGCAAAGCATAGATTGAAAGGGTATCCCGAGACGGGTGGCACGATTCCGTGTACGGCTTTCAATCGGACGGGCGATATCTTTGCGTATGCGGTGAGTTATGACTGGAGTAAGGGGTATGCCCAGAATAACCCGCAACTGGAGAATAAGGTCATGTTGCATGCGGTGACGCCGGATGAGTGTAAGCCGAGGCCAAAGGTAAACAAGAGGTGAGCTGGGGGCCAGGAGATTAGAAACTAGGAAAGGGGAAGAAAGGGGTGATTAAGGGATGATTTCTTGAGATACCATGTGAGGCGTTAGAATAGGCGTTTCATTGTTAGGAACAGCGTTGCTGGAAACGCAGTATGGATCCATATGGAGATATCATGTAAAGCCAAGAAAAGTCTTTCCAAAGTACAGTGATAGATGGCGCCGAGGAATCATGAGAACAGCAACGCTCTAAGAAGTACCTCAGTAGGGCTCCAGATCTTACACTAGCAAAGCGATCTACCAACAATGGCGGGCTTTCCACTAGCCTGATCAGCGAATGCCGCCTAATCTTGTGTAGTATTTGTGGCTGCTGGTTGCCACCATGGCAACGCAATGTTTATATCTAACACCGCACAGAATTTCGACGAATCACTGCGTTTGCTTGGTAGTAGATGCGATTCTAGCCCGTGTGATGACTTGCATTTGCAGGCATAAGCCTCCGATCTGATTAATCTGGAACGCTCGCTGCATTTTTACAGCGATTAGTCCCCCACTCACATGCTTGTGGTGCTTAAGCCCCGCGTGTTTACCGACTGACCTACTCGTGGCCTTTACATTGTTCTCATCCCCCCACTTTCTTCACTTGATCTGATCCGTTCAGTCTGTTGCTCTGAAGATCTTTTGAGCCGTTGGTTCAATTTTCCAAACGCTGTATCCTGAACTACTGATAGCGCGTGAGACAGTTCTCTAGGGGGTTTCCCCGTGTCCTCTGTCTTTTAAGCATGACAAGGTA
>JAABUO010010429.1_pt1 | contig 10284 bp, 17 predicted proteins | sample 5559291 | NCBI WGS metagenome assembly JAABUO01 (sample SAMN10711878, study PRJNA513372) | rock metagenome | isolation source: Antarctica rocks | place: Antarctica: Victoria Land, Finger Mt sud
AGCCCCCGCCCCCTTTCAACGCTAGTCACAGTGTATTGCTTGCAAGTACACTCCTTGTAGTGCTGCAACGGCCAGGCCTTCCTCTACCCCAACCTGCACTCGGTGAAAGATCAGTATCTTTTGTGTTGCCACACTGGTTCAAAGAGGTCTCTGACTAGCATGCATGAAGCCATGTGAGACAAGAGCAAGGTCTGCCTGTGTCCAGGGAGTGGGTCAGCAGTCACTCCTCTGGCATGTTGTCAAAGTGCTGAAATGCTGCAGCTGGGAGCATGCATAAAGCATGTTGTAGTGAAAGCAAGTCTTGCCTGCTCCGGGGTGCCACCTTGGTAGGCTCTCATCATGATTGCCAAAGAGGGCTAAATCCCCTCTTCTTTTCGTTATGTCTTTTCAAGCCTTGCCTGCACCTGCTCCAGGAGCAAGTTGATGTTTTGTGTTGATGACAAGCATGACAACAGAGGCAGATTTTGAAGGCAAACATTACATAACTGTAGGTGGAGCTGTGCCACCATCTAGACTTGGCAGGAGCCTTTGATGAGGCAATGGCCATGTTCAACGCTGCCAACATGCTGCTAGTCTGCTAGCACCCACACTGCAAAAGGCTGTCATACAAATCTGTTCACATGTTGACACCAAGCATTGTGCCATGACTGCAGGTGGCGAGCTGTTCCACCATCTGGACCTGGCAGGAGCCTTTGATGAGGCCACAGCCATGTTCTACGCTGCCAATGTGCTGCTTGCCTTGGAGCACCTGCACTCCAGGGGTCTGGTGTACCGTGACTTGAAGCCAGAGAACCTGCTGCTAGACGCACAGGGCTACTGCAAGGTGGCTGACTTTGGCTTTGCCAAGAAGATTGGGGCTGACAAGACGTACACCATCTGTGGAACGCCAGACTACCAGGTTTGGACTCTTGACCTGCCAGTAGCACAGTGGTGATGGGTCTTCAGCCATTCATGGTGGTCACTTAGCAGCATGTGCAGCTGCCTGTTCATGTCTGTCTGGATGTCTTGTATGTCTGCATGTTGTCTTGTATGCCAGTAAGCTTCACTTGCCTGGTCAATTTTGCGCATGCAGTCAATCTTGGGATGCTTGTATGGCCTACTTCCTGTCCAGATGCATGAAGTGCTGCATGCACTGTCTAGTCAGGAACATTGCTCGTTTGCTCACCAACGCTGTCATGTTGTACCACATCTTTCTATCTGCTCCTACACTCAAATCATCACATGGTAACATTCAAATCAAATCACAATGTGCAAAAGCACATTATTTGACTCATTTGCGCCCAAGCTCATCCAGGCTGATCATTTTAACAAATTCAAGATCATGCAACAAAGGACCATTGAGGTGACCTTTTTGCGTTAGCACTGCCGCTTATGCACCTCCTGCAAATCACTCACCCTTGTTATCTGAACGATCTGTTTTTTCATCCAGGCTCCAGAGGTGATCATGCGGCGGGGAACAACCAAGGCAGCAGACTACTGGGCCCTGGGGGTGCTCATCTTTGAGATGCTGGTGGGGGACCCCCCCTTCAAGTCCCTCTCAGGGGACCCCTGGGACACCTTCAGGCGTACCCTGTCTGGTCGTTTCTATGTTCCCAACTTCATTTCAGAATCTGCTTCCAGCCTCATCTGCCAGCTCCTTCAGGTATAATATTGATGCAGCATCATCATGAGGCAGCACCTGTAGTCATCACCTGTGGTGCCGTTGTAGTCATGATGAGTCACCACCTGTAGTCATCACCTGTGGTACCGTTGTAATCATCACGAGGCACCGCCTGTAGTCATCACCTGTTGTACCCATGTAGTCATCATGAGGCACCACCTTTAGTCATCACGCACAGTACCCATGCACCTCAGCTAGCAGTAACGACCAGGGTTGATGGGTTCCAATAATGTGCATCAGAGCAGACTTGATGCAGAGTCTGCTGCAGTTGATTGCCAATGAGGAGGGATGGTAGTTCCAAGGTTGCGGGCTTAGGGTTCATGTTATTCTAGGGTTTTAACCTTAAAGCCAGGATGTCTGATGAGTCACAACTGGCACACCCCAGATTGTAAGGTACTCAATGAGTAATTCTGCAGGTGAGCCCTGAGAGGCGGCTAGGGTCAGGTCCAACTGGCGCTACTGAGATCAAGCAGCACAAGTGGTTCAGCAGGTTGGACTGGCAAGCCATGGTCAACAAAACCCTGCCAGCCCCCATCAACCCCAAGCTCAAAAACCCCTTGGACACATCAAACTTTGACAGCTTTGATGCTCCTGAGCCGCCGCCTGTGCCAGCTGGCAAAGTGGATAAGAACGCCCACATGTGGGATCTGTGGGATTGGATTGATGAGCCATCAAATTAGTCGTCCCTGCCTCCTATGATAATTGATCTGATGCACGACAAGAAGTATTTGAGACTTGAACGCTATGAGACCACCATGACATGCATGCAGTGAGGAGCTTGCAAATGTTGCATGCCTGCTAGTTTCTCGCTGTGGCGCGTTGTCATACATTAATGAATGGCTGTTGTTGTGTTCTGTTCTGGCCATATGTAGGATCCCTGTGGTGATTACAGAGATATGTGTGTCGTGATGTCTATGTTTCAGTGTACATAGAATATTGTATGCTCAGTTCTGCTGCATATTTAGGTCATGACTACTGGGCACTGTTGCATTCCAGCACAATGCTGAAGGTGCTGGTCAGGCTGGACAACCAAGCTGAGTCCTCTTTTTTTGACATTAGGCACTGTCTTGCTGGCATTGATGCCTGGTTATCAGCACGCAGAGCTGCAGTTGTGCAGCCAGCTGCAGCCTACAATAACAAACGGTCTGCTTTGCTGTGTTTCAAATTGGTCAATGCTGTAATGCATGTGAGCAAACAACTGTTTCGATCACTTCTGTTCCTGTTTGCATTACACCTAGCCAGCAATGCCAAGTACAGCACCTAGCCTGCATGCCAAGTCTTGTAGTTCATCACAACACCAGATCGTACTCAAAGCCCACAAGCAGGACCAGTCTTTACAAGCCATGCGTAATCTGGCAAGACTTCAGTGCTGTGTTGGCATGAAAGACGGGTGCCAACACGAAGCAAACTTTCTACCTAGACTCTTCTACTACCTTGACTGCCTATTGCAATGCACACAAGCTGCAAGTGTAGTCAGATTAAGTTTGCGGTATTCTGCTCTACAATTTAACAATTTGCTATGCAAGCGTCTGCCACAGATCTATGAAATGAATTGCACTGCTTCCTGATCTATTTACTAAGTACAAAAGCACTGCAGCACAGCACCGCGAGTTTCTCTACCCCAACAGCTGGGAAGGTGACGCAAGACCATGAGCTAGCTAAAACCCATGCCTACACATTGAAACAGGCCTGCACAAGCCCCCCCCCCCCTTCCTGTTATCTGCATCAGGTGGGGGAACCGAAACCCATATTCTCCAAGTTCTTTGTCACAGTCACTACACTGCCACTGGGTGAGTCTGCTGGAAAGCCACTGCTGCTCTGTGCTGCTCTTCTGTGACTGCTCAGCCTTGGTGTGTCAAGGTGACTCTGGGATGCACTTGGGGACAGATCAGGTAGACTGGGTGACACGCTGCGATTGTCAAAGGCTGAACTAGTGCTGTTGAAAGCCATCTGGATCCTCTCATCCTGTTGCAACAACACCAACTTGCTGGTCTCAGGGTTGCAAACAACTTTGACCAACAGCATCTTGTGATTGTCACCCTAACCTGCCTGTCTGACATCACATGCGTATGCTGAAAGGCTCTATTGTCAGAAGTCTGAACAGAATAGGACTTCCTCAAAAGACCTTGGGTGCTAAGATATTTGCGGTGCAGATGTCACAGACGTGGGGCAGATAGCTGGCAAGTCATGCGTAGCGCCATGACTGACTAGTGACTCGCAAACTAAGACAAGAAAGTCAATTGTCAGCAGCAGCAGCAGCAGCAGCAGCAGCAGCAGCAGGGTCAGTGTGTCGGGTGTGCAAACAGTGCAGAGGTGAGTGTACAGGGCGTACCCCAAGCTGGTAGTGAGGAGTCTCCTCTCTGCTTTCCAGCATGCACAATCTGACTAAATACCTGTGTTGCAATAAACTCGGTGGAGAAACTCTGCATATACTGTTCATTGTGTATACTGTACAGGCTCCTTCTGGCAGCTTGGTGATGTATTTGTGCCAGAAGATGTGCATCCAGCATTCAGTCTTACACACTCTCCTGGCAACATACATGCACACAAACAACATGCATATCATTGTGCAAGCAGTATCGACAGGCATGTCGAGCAAACGCACCAGATCAAGCATTGTTTGGTCATCATGAGGTAAGCATTTTCCTGACCAAGCATCATTCACAGAGATTACTTGCAGGCAAAGTTCCAAGCAAATGCAGAGAGCTGCCTTGCATGTGTGTGTGTGTGCCAGCATGCAGCTCACAACTGCAACAGTGTCAGGTGAAGGCAGAGTTCAAATGCATTGCAGCCCAGAGGTGATGGCTCACTCGAAGTGACTGAGCAGCATCCAGTGGGAAGATGAGCAGGCAATGTCCTGTGGAGTGTCCTCTGGTGCAGACAGTTGCAGAGCAAATTTACGCTGGGGCCCGGCATGTGGGGGGCTGGGGGCACCCCCCATGCTCCTGCTCCTCCCTGCAGTAGACCCATACTGCATCAATGGCCTCAATTGACATAAGTCGATCAACTGGTCAACCTGGGGGACTGAGGTGGGCAGCCTAAACCCCACCATGGCCAGTAATCAACCTTGAACGCTAAGTTTGAGCTCCTGAAGGCCATGGGAATGCTTGAGCCCACCTGTAGCTTCTCTTCATGGAATCGCCTAATGGTGCTGTCTTTTTTTGTTCTTTTCCTCAAAGTGTCAACAGGCATTGCACACATGTAATTTTGCTGATGCGTGTGCTTTCACGACACAGAAATCAAGCTCGTCACTCAACAAGCATAGCTCTGTGACACCCTAGAGACAAAACCTCCCTAGAGACAAACCAGACTACAGACAGACCACCCTACAGACAGACCACACAAACTTTAAACCCTAAATATAGTGACTCACTAGTGATGTGAGTCCTTAAGGTGCTTGAGCAAAGCTGCATGAGAGTCACCTGATTGCAGCTTGGAGGTGGAGGATGAGGTGGTGGGGGCGGGTACCAGGGGTGGGGGGGTTGCAGCGGTGGCTGATGTACTGCCAACAGAAGCCGACCCAGAAGACAGTCCACTGCTAGCACCTGTGACCGCAGGCTGTTTTCAGCTTTTAATGTCTTTGCATAGTAATAACTCAGTAAATAACGTTAATAATACAAAACATCAAAGAAGTATATTATGAATAAAAATGTAATTACGGAACCAAAAGCACTGCGCTGAGAGCAGCTTGTAGGAGACATGCTTCTATAGCAGCAACTGAGTTGAACGTAATTCTGATGATGCCCGTTTCAGACATGTTGCCTGAGCATGTGTGACTGATTACCACTGCTAGAGGTATGCCAGATTCAAAACTATTGTAGAGTAAGGAATAAAGGTGGATGTGTATGTTTTGCTGTCTGAACCCCTTTCTGACGTTTTACAACATGTGAGTGGGCTTGACAAGTTGACTGCCCTGACAAGTCGACTGCCCCTAACAAAACAAGTGCCCTAATAAGACCACAGGAGTGGGACCTGAATGCCTCTGTTCAACTGACATGCAGCAGGCGTCTCACGTGAAGCATGCAGCTTGCACAAGCAGCTTGTCAGCATGCTTGACATCAGCAGGCACCAAAAGAGAGGCATGAGATTGCAGTATGCTGTAAAGGCCGACATCACACGTCAGGTGCATATTGCTCGATGTGAAGGCATGGTGCATGTCAGTACACAGTTATGTGAATGTATAGCCACAGATCAGACTAGTCAGCAGCCCTAGCAGTCCATGAATGGCGTCACCTGCCATGGGCTTGATGACATGCATGACTAAAGCAGGGGTGTAGTCATTGGTGCCAAGGCCAAGGCTGTGCGATGTGGCCCATTCCAGGGCCACGATGTCTTGCACCTTCAGCCTGAACTGCTCCGCCTGCTCATCTTCTTCATGATAGGCACCGTCATCCATATCCTGCAATGAGATGCAGGCAACCAAAGCTACACAATGGAGAGCCATCAGCATTTGCCATGTGCAGTAAGGTGCAGTAGGTGTTAGTCATGTGAGTGCATGGCACTTCATGTGAGTGCATGGTGTCACTCAATCTATGGTGTGCGGTTACACATTGTGGCTGGTACAATGAGGAAAGATGCCACCATGCCACAGAATAGGTCAGTCACACCCACAGCAAGTCTTGAAGCTCATTGTTTGGATTTTTTTTTTCGAGGTGTTTCATTCGTCTTTTAATATGCAAGCACACAGGCCACATGCGTGTACAAACTGTGTCCCTGGAGCAAGATATAAGAAGTCATTTGTGCAGAACATCATGGGCTTGTACACGTACAACAGCATGCTGATTCAAACAGCATTTCTTACCTGCTGTATGCACAGCTCATACTCAAAGCTCTGCTCTACATCAGCACTGCTACTGTCCACTTCCTGTTCTTCTCCTCCTGGCGATCTCTGCAGGGCAATGCTGCACAGGGGGTAGAGGGTCTGCATGGGGGTTCTGCCACTGGCACTTGCTGTCAAACCCTGCCTGTGCCAAGTGGCTCTTGGAAGGCTGAAAGTAGGTTTTGAGGGTGACAAGGGTGATGACCTGAGGGTCCAGGATGCTGCCATGAGGCGAGAGGGTGAGATGGATGGGGCAGCAGGACCTGTGATGAAGAGCATATGGTCAGGTACAGAAGGTAACTTTAGTTCATGTTATGGTCACTGAGCTGTGTTTACTGGTTTAAAAAGCCCATGAATTTTAGTTTCATTGGTCTTCAACCCTATGAACATTTAGTTTGTACTGGTTTTCGACCCTGTAAATATTTAGTTTGTACTGGTTTTCAAGCCTATAAATATGTAGTGGTCCCTGTGATGAAGGGCATATGAGGAGGCACAGAAGGGAAATTTCAGCTGATGGTGCATTTGAGCAGATTGGACAGTGTTTTGCAATGATGATGGTGTCAGATACCAGGATGTAGTCATGAGGCTGGGGCAGCAGGAGCTGTGATGCAAGGCAAATCATTGATCTGTTGAAGGCAAGTATAGCTGTAACACAAGTCAGGCTGTTGACAACCTGAGGGTGCAGCAGCATGCTCACAGGGTGGTGGGGAGAATAGTGTGCTGAGGCGGAGAGAGACTTTCAGTTCGGCGACCAGCGAAGGGAAGAAGGCTGCTCTGTGAGGCTTCCAGACGTGGTGTGCTGATGCGAGAGCTGTTGTGGCGGTGACGCAAGATTAAGGCACTGTTTCAGCAGACTTGAGCATGCATCAACAAAAACTTGAGTGGGTTTGGAAGCCACAGGAATAAGGCGGCCTGACACTCCAGTCTGCACACACACCTCAAGCCATGCAGTCAATATTGTCATGTCAAAGTCTGCACAACGAGATCTTGTAGACTGCACAGCACTGTGGATTTGGCCCATTCTGTCTGTTGCATAGCAGCAGGCACCTGTGTTGAGAAGGTTGACAGCATTGATAGCCACTCCAAGATATGGCAACAGGCTGTCCAGCTGCTTGATGAGGGACTCCAGCTTCCTGACAGCCTGGCCGACGCTGGTCTTGTCAGGAGTCCACCCACCACTGCCCCTTGCCTACAGAGCGTCACTTTTGGTTTTGAACAGCATTTCTGCGTGTGGGTGTTCGCGCGCGAAAGGCAGCTGTTGCGTCAGAAATGAGCTCAGCTGTCTGAATTCTTGCATTCAAGATTCTGGGTTTGGCTCAATCACACCCGCTGTAGATGTCCCATGAGTTGGACTTGTGGGATGTTTGCCTGACCCCATCTTGACCAGGACAACCCCATGCTTGCAGGAAAAGGTGTGCAACACCTGCTGGCAGAGCTGGCTGTACTTATGGCAAGTTGTCTCAGATGATCCTTTTGTGTGTCAATGTCAAGCAGCAGTAGTAGGGGGCGGATCAAGACAGGTGCAACACCCACAGCAAGCATGAAAGAACAAGCCATCATAAGGAACTGGAGGCTAGAGAACACTGCAGATCAGCAGATTTTGGAGATCATTCTAGGGAGTGTTTGAAGAAGCTGTCATCAGGCAGAAATGATTTGTTGCGCAATTGTTGCACAGTGAAATTGCAGGTGAGAAGAGGACTTGCAGGCAGCTCACCGTGTCAATCTCCTGCTGCCTCAAATTTGCCTCATAGTCCTCAATGTCCTGAAGAACCCTCAGTGCTACATTCAAAGCTCCTTGTAGGGCAGAATTGCCTTGCAGAGCGTGCTGCACACAGATGTCGACAGGTAGGGACAGTACATCGACCTTCAACTCAAGCTCGTCCCGGAGCCTCAGCACCTGCGCAAAACACACCCAATGACCTGAGGTGCGAAAAGGCGACAAACATAAACCGGCTCTACAGCACCCCTGTCGTGTCGTACCTCGGCGTTGCCTTTGAACCTCTCTGACAGTATGTCAGTGATGCCACGAAGGGAATTGCGGGCAACGACATCAAATGCTTTCTTGGCCACCTGCAGGCAAGCTTGTTCACAGCTTGTCTTGCTGCCCACATAGGCATGCACACCAACAGAAACATGAGAAACTGCAGTACGAAGGCAAATTCTCACCGTCGAAGCTGCGCGGACAACAAGGGGGTTAGCCAATACCGCTGGCGCAGCGAGCGCAAACATTGTGCAGGTGTTGTATGGCAAGTGCGTTGATAACCTCAGCGGTGATTGTGGGGACTTGACGCCGCCTACGCCCTGCGCTGGCTGCTGTTCGGCAGACAATCAAATGTGCCCAACCTGGCAGCGATGAGCGGTACTTGTCCGGCGGACGCTGCCCCGTGCAATAGCCTAAGTAGTGATCAAGCAACTCCGAGGGCGTCGCGGCAGGGGCGCTAAGACTTCGGCGTGATCCGCGGTGAAGCCTCTGGTTCAGGTATGTGATGCGCAGCTTTCCGGCTCCCATCGAGCGTCTCATGGCAAAGCCACAAACGATAGCAGCTGAGCATTGAGCTATGACAGTGGATGTCCTGAAGTCGCTGTTCAAATGGGCAAAATCAGGCAGGCAGCCGCAATTGCGTCGCCGGTTTAGCACAGTGGTAGTGCGTCTGCTTCGTAAGCTGAAGGTCCTGAGTTCGATCCTCAGAGCTGGCACACGTCTACTGCAATTTTGGAATTATACGAAATATCGCCGCCCGCCATGACGTCAAGTTGCAGAAACATTCTAACAATGAATGTGTGTACATGCCGGGGACACACGAGCCAGAGGTGAGACAGGATCGCCCAACCTCAAATGCGACAGTGTATTGTTATGTACTGATTACATGCATGCCTCGTTGCAGTGCTGCACCACCGTGCTTAGACGACTACTTACATGACATTGCGTGCATATGTCGCTGAAAAGGAGTCAGACACTTGAGCCTGGAGGCTGGCTGCTGTGGAATTGCACACGTAAACCTTTCTGTGGTCTGGAGAAGCGTTGAATGAGTTTTCTCATTCAAATTTCTGAGAAGTTTGCTGCGCATGTGCTTGTCCGATGCAGACATTCAGAATAGGGGAGACACTATCAAGGGGGGAACTTATCAGGGCAATGCATCTAGAAATTCCAAATTGGTTTGAGGCCACCACAGGCTGGCCTTTGCTCTTTTCTGCAGTTTAAGTTTCCATACCGGTTTGGACCCTTATGTAGGCCACCCTTTGTTTCCCAAGTGACATTACTAAAAGTCGTTTTGTGTGCCAGATTTGATGAGCACGTGCACACTGTACCACGCAAGAGCCTGTAGCTGAGGTCATCATTTTCTTGCAACGCCAGAAATGCCGTCTTAAGACAGGAACGCTGCAAGGCAAATGGTATGAGCATCCGTACCAGGCTGCATTGGTGATGGCAAATTGAATGCTGATATGAAGCATAGCAGGCTTGTTCACCACACATGCTCATGACACTGCATAGTCTGCAAAGCAACAAATTTGTTCGTGTTAACTAGACATTTTGAAAAAAGAGCAAAACAATATTGCTCTAAGTCACAAATGAGGCCATACAAAGACAAACGGTTGGTGCCTCACAATCAGTCCCAAAACACAAGACTAGGTGAGATCATCATCATACTGCGCTGCATTCAGGGCTGCATGGTAGTCAGTCTCCATGGCACTGAGGCGACTCAGGAGGCTGCGAGACTTGGCTTGCTCTTCCTTCAGCTGACCCTGCACAGGCCAGCAAAACAATTTCATGGGGTTGGGCACAATACAGCTTCGCAAAACAATG
>JAABUO010010430.1_pt1 | contig 10284 bp, 15 predicted proteins | sample 5559291 | NCBI WGS metagenome assembly JAABUO01 (sample SAMN10711878, study PRJNA513372) | rock metagenome | isolation source: Antarctica rocks | place: Antarctica: Victoria Land, Finger Mt sud
CTAGTGAGTGTTGCTTCAGTGGCCTTCAGCACCAAAACATCCACCTTGGACATGATGAGGGCACTTGATTTCTGCCTGAAGATTGTCCATGTGACCAGTGTTCCTGCTCTGACACTGCTCATTATCATTGCTTGTGGCCATCAAGATAGTGCAGTCTTTCAGCATAGCTCTTGTCAAGTCGCCAGTAGCTTACTTGACATACTATGATAGTGAAGTATCTGTCTTGTGTCACAGCATGTATCATTTTACTTCATTTGACTGAAGCATTTGATAGTGTTGACATGACAGAGCCTTTACTTGTCATAAACGGTACAGATTTGTACAGTGCAGTGCCGTCTGCACCAGTCTTGAGATCTGGAGATATCTTCTCAAATATCTTCTTTTTTGGGTTCAGCTGGGCCTCAGGTTCCGCTTCGAATCTGCAGACAGATGACATCACTCAATATGGCTCAAAGCTTGTGACATACATAACACCAGCACCACATTTAGCATGACAGCAGACTAACATGATACACGGAGGCTGACCCCACATCTAGCAGCAGGTAGAGCTTGAACAGTATGCTGACGGTGCTCCAAGTTTGCTCACCCTTCAAAGGAAATCTTCTCTCCAAGAGGTACGCCCTCAGGGGGCAGGATTGGCTCTACTTGGTCATGAGCATCATTAGAAGCACACAGGACCTGTGGAACACACAACAGCATCCTGGCCCCAACATTCAGACAAGATGAGGGACAACGGCCATGCTGCTTGAGACTCAAATACATCTGTGTGCAGTTTCCTATGAAACCTCAAGTTTGTTGCAGCCATTTAAAGAGGGGACCGTGAGGAATCAGGTATGCTGTGCGCATTGTATGAAAGCAACTTGGGCGCTGACATGTTTTGTGTGGCCAACTGCATACAAGTAAGCAAGTTTGAGGGCAGACTAGACTTCAGCTATTCTCAAACAATATGCTCATGGATGATCACCAGTTAAGCTGTCATCATCAGTCAGTCTGTTCCCTGTCCCAGCGGCACAATGCTTGGATTTGCCCACTTGATTTGCATGCAGAAATGCAGGTGCACACAACCAAGTGCAGCCTACCATGCCATAGGACATCACATCCCGCATCTTGGCTGGCTTCAGATTTGTGACAACCACCACTCGGCGATTTTGCATCTGCTCTACGGATACAAACTTGACCAGGCCGCTCACAATCTGCACCACATCGCACTGGTAGACACAACACTTGTGGCCTGCCAGTCAGATACTGCTCAGCTCTATGAAAATTGCAAGAAAGCTTCAGGATTGGACTTTGCAAGGCTTGCTGTTATGCTAGTATAGCATAGCCGTGGTCAACATGGCTACATCAGAACAGGCAGCACTACTCAATCACAAAATGCTTGGCTGTCTACGTGTCTGATTTCAGTAGTACATAAACAACTGTATGCAGAAGGCAATCTGATCCTCAGCGCCAAAGTTGCCAAAATCCCACAGGTACTGTCCACACAATGCTCGATAGCAGCAAACAGCTTGTGCTTGAGGCATCAGGATGCCAGAACCTCTCTCTGGTAGCACTACTAGCCTAGTATCATTAGGCATAGCAGCCCCACAGCCGTTGCGTGAACGTCCAGGGTGGTGCGCCCAGTGTTGGTGGGCTTGGAGGTGGTTATCAGGTGATGCTGATGCCTAATAGTGCAGAAATGCCTGAGCATTTCATGTTAAAGAGATGGGCAACAGGCACAAGAGCCGTGTTCATTGCATTGCTAAAACACTAACCTGCCTGGGCTTGTCCTCTCCTAGGTCAATCTCCTCAACATACAGAGAGTCTGCGTTTGGATGTTGCTTCACACTGACAATCTGGCCAACCCTGATATCCAGCATGTCGACGGTGGGATCATCTCCAGCCTTCTTAGCTGCTGCTGGCGCCTCTTTACCCTTCTGCTTTTTGCTAGCCCCATCCTGTTGTCATGTACAAGTCAGAGTTGCAGCAGCACACTGCTGCAGCATGACAGATGTGGCCTGTGCTGCCTTGCCTGTGATACTACTGTGTATGATGGTCTGGAATGCAGCATGTACTCAGCACAGACTGATTAAAGCGAGTGCCGAGTGACTGCATGCATGTGGGCATGTTATCTTCCTCTGAAAACGTGAGAAGCTCATTCTCAAAAGTCAACTGACGCTGATACAGCAGGCGCTCGGAAACTCCTGGCACTAACCTGCTTGGGAAGTGTTGCCTCTGATGGAGCTGCGCCATCAGTCTTGCCAACATTGGCAGGTGTTGCTATTGGAGTTGCTGCATCAGTGACATGCCCACTTGCTGCTGTTGTTGCTGCTGGCTCAGCATCAACCCTTTCTTTGCTTGAACCTGCCGCTGCTGATGTGGATTTAGCCTTAGCGCCTTTGCTTTCTTTGGCAGGCTGAGCTGTTGTTGTGGAGGTGGATGAGGTGGTGGGCTGACCATCAGCAGCCTTGGCTTTCTCTGCCTGCAAATAAGACGCACACAGAGTGAAATACGATGATAGTGTCGGTGACATCTGACACTAAACCAGGACAGCTATGCGATGTTTTGTTTGACAGCTGCTGAGGCAGCATGCTTGGTTGACACACAAACAGGTGTAGTGCTTGCTTGTAGCAGACTAGACAGACGTCAGATGACTCCTGGGTTGAAGGGTGTAGCTCGAGCAACTGTCAAACCTAGGCAACTGCAGCAAAAGTTGGTGCAGCAAAGGTTTCAGTTATAGTCATGCCTATTCAAATAGGTCAGCTCCAGACTTACCTTTGCAACAGGTGCTGGCGGTGCAGGTGCTCGCTGGAACTTGGGCTTTCTGACGTCTACCCTTTTGTAATGACCTGCCGGATCCACAGTGTGCTGAAGGAAATCAAACCATCGGAACAGGCTGGGATATCTGTCAATGATCTGCGCACTGGGGATGTTTGCCTGCATGAGTGAAACCTCTTGAAGGCTGCCACCAGGATGCATCGTATGCTCAGATTATGAAAGTCCATATGTCTTACCAGTGCTCTGTACAGGGTTGCAAACAGAACCAGGTCTGCCAGACTGACTGAATGACCTACAAGATACACTTTGCATTGCAGCTGCTGGTCCACCTGGAGCAAAGAAAACGTCAACATTGCAGCCACTAGAACACAGAATCCCAAACAGTAGCAAGCAAACCTTGAGCAACTGAGCCTCTGAAAGGCCGTGTAGCTCTGTGTTACGGAAGGACAGCCAGTCTTGCACCTGAGAATACAATTATGAGCTGACATACCGTGCATGCCACCTTTGTAAACGCATTTGCCTGACTGCCTGAGTGAGACGTGCAGGCTTACAGTGCCAAAGGAGCAAACTGACGTACTGTAGCTCTGTCAAGAGGTGTAGCGCCTAAAAGCTGCTGAGACTTAGAGCTTTGGCTAGATAGGTATCGGCATATCGAGGTAAACGTTGACAGCTGTTGCCCGTCTGAAGTTGTCAGCTGGATGTTCCCCGATCCCTGGGTTGCATCTAGCTGATCTTGAAAGCCACAGTAGGTGGCAACCAGCAGAATACCTCTGTGATCTTCCTGTGTACTGTAAGACAGCTGATATGATTTGCCAGACATGGTGTAAAGCAAAATAAGCACAAGACAGCCAAATCAGTGATTGCATTCGATCGAGCAGAAAACAGTGTGTAGGGAACCCTACGGCGGCAGGGCCCTGCTGGCGTTTCGATCCGCGACTGGTGATGCGCCTATACACAGCTTGCGGACCACGGTGAACGTTGCGTGATTGCACAGTAGGCACACGCATCCTGTTGTGCGAAAAGCTGCACCATGCAGCACGACGAGGTCATATGGCAGGTAAGCTTCGTAAGCACAGTCTTGCAGCTGAACCACCTGCGCTGCAACGGAGCTACAACACGGTGTCGTCGTCATGCAGGTCATCAATCATGATCATTGCAGCTTCAAAGCCAAGACCAAAACCCTGAATTTCTGCAGAAACGAATACAACGTCACAGGCCTGTGCAACCGCAGCAGTTGTCCACTAGCAAATAGCAGATATGCAACTATTCGAGAAGAGAATGGCAGGATATATCTGTACATGAAATCCATTGAGCGTGCACACACTCCCAATCACATGTGGCAGAAGATACGGCTCAAGAAGCAGTATGCAGAAGCGCTGAAACAGCTTGATGAGCATCTGGAATTCTGGCCCAAGTTTCTGGTCCACAAGAACAAGCAGAGGCTTACAAAGATCACGCAGTATCTTATACGCATGCGCAAGCTGGCTCTCAAGATCAAACCCAAGCTAGTTCCCCTAGCAAGAAGGTGAACCTCTACAGTGCTGGTGAAAGTAGTGTTAGTATGCCTCATGTGTTGCCAAAATCTGTTAGCCTGCATTTACATATAGCACAATTGCTTCTGCCTGATCTGGAAGAGTGCTCTGCTTTGCAAAAGATCGTTTCAAGAGGTGACTGTGTCCAACTTTAGCTTTGTGCTGTGATGTGAAGCGCAAATGTCATGGAGAAGTGGAGCACCACCTGTGCAAGAAATGCAGTGCCACCTGTTGGAGAAGTTTACATGATGCTGTCATGTACCACATGCCAAGGGAGGGTTGTTGTGCAGAACTGAGAAGCGTGAAAGGCAGCGCGAGGCCAAGGCTGAGGTGGCTGCTCAGCTGGAGAAGAGTATTGAGAAGGAGCTGCTAGAACGGCTGCAGAAGGGAGTGTATCCCACTGATATTGTCAACATCAACATGAAGGAGTATGAGAAGGTGATCTGAACCTGTGTGACAACAGAGCCAGCTGTGGCAGGTGTCTGTAGCACTGACAAACGAGCATGGGCAATGTCCGTTTGGTTCATGGCGCATGCTAGTCCGCAAGCAATCCATGGATCAGGAGCTGTGGTCATCATATTGTGTTGTACATTGTGTTGACTTTGATGTACAGCTTCCCTATGTGAGGTTGCGCTTTTGTGTGTGTGCAAATGTATATGTCTTCGCAGTCCTTTTGCTGAGTCAGTTGAGACACATCCATTCACACAGTTGTGCATAGTAGCAATTGAGTTGTGAGCAGCATGGCATTGCAATCATGGTACATCTTAGGCGCACTGTGCTCACACGTTCAGCCAGTGGAGTCTGCTTGCAGGTGCTGGATGCTGAGACTCAGGCCGACCAGGATGATGAAGCTGAGGAGTACATTGAAGCTGACGAAGAGGAGGAGGAGGAGGAAGAAGACGTAGACCTTGAAAGGGAGATGGAGTATGAGGATGATGAGGTGAGCCAGCAGGCGTCCCAAGTGCAAAATGACAACACCTCTTGTCCATGGGAGTTGACAAGCATTCAACGCTTACTGATTGGACTGTTGCTTGGGTTTTGCCAATGGCCACAGCCCAACAGTGAAGCATAATTGAGCATGCTAAACAGTGAAGCATAATTGAGCATGCTATAGGCATAAGGAACAGTTGCAAGGGCATGCTGACCAGTGCTGTTGCCGACATTCTCTGATGTCGTATGGCAGTACTCCTTGACTTGTGGCAGGGTACACAGTTCCTTGCACCTCATTCAATCCACTCAGACAGTTCAAAACCCTTCACAAAGCACTCAAGCTTCTCTTGTGCTTTGAAATAGATCTTTCCAGCATCAAAGCTGTCAGAGCATCAAGACGCTTTGGGCCAGCTGAGTAAGGCGTGCCCAACAAGTCACGTCAGCGTCCATCTGCATGATTTGGATCGACAGCTTCAGCATTACTTCAGTGCTCTGCTAGCACAACTTCCGTCTGATTCTCCATCACATATAGGTCCCTCTGTTACACATAGTCACCTTACATCTGGTCTACCTGTTACCTGCTTTACAGATTGCTGTGTTGCATGTCCACAGGAGCAGGTAGAGTACCTAGATGACAGTGAGGTGGACTTTTCGAGTGATGATGATGAGGAGGACATGGAAGACTTTGATGGGGACAATGATGAGAGGTTGGCAGCTGGGCAGAGCCAGCTTGGCAAGCGTCCAGCAGGTATGCATTCTGTTCATCCCAAGCATACCTGCTTGTCCCTTGTTGGAGAGAGTCAATCACCCATGCATGCACACATGGACAGAGTCTGATTGCACACATCTTCCCACTTGCATATCCTACTGTGTTGACAGAGGGCAGCCCAGTAGGATATGCAAGTGGGAAGAGCTGCTATGTATAGTTTCTACAACATTGTCGGCATTGTGCTGACAGTGTCATGCATTGTGCTACAGACTGTGATGCCCAGGAGTTTCTGTCTTCTGTGTGTGTGTGTGTGATGTTCAGAAGTGCATGTGCCTGATTGCATGGGATCTGTTGTGGTGCTGACCGGGATGCATGCTGGCCGCCTGTTGTATCACAACTCTGCTTACGTGTTCCCTGACTGCTGAGTTGAAAGTGCAGGATCAGCAGATGCTGCTAGCAGAAAGGCCAAGCGACGGCAGCATGCTAACATTGAGTATGAGGAAGAGCGTGAATATGAGAACGCACGCCAGCCTCAGCTACAGTAGTGTAGTCAGCTGTACAATAAAGCAACTTTTTCAGCTGTAGATTAGACAGTATGACAATAACATTAATGATGGTCTCTTTATGCAGGGATTATGTCTATCAGTCGGCAAAATCAGAAGTACATTGGTTGTCATTTCTAGTCACTGTTGTAGGATTGGCGGCTACTTTTTTAGCTCATGGTTATATGGCTTCTCTGTCGTATAATTCATCCCACATCTCAGCTGACAAATTTGTCTCAGCTGACAAACATGGCAGATGCACATCTCTTCTGTTCATGTTTCATTGGATCACGCATGTCAGCTGCAGATTGCAGGACAGGCTGAGCAGTTGACGCTAATAGCAGATGATATTAATACCATGACTCACATTTACGTCGCACAAAGCACATGCTTCGTCACATCACGCTGATTGGTGTTGTTCCACCAACGATATACTGTCAGAGAACTTGGCGTCATTGTCATGGCAGACAGTACGACATGACAGGGACTGACCTGAGTGGGGACAATGAATTGGCATTGGAACTACTTTCAAAGTAAGCTGAGATGAGTTCATCAAATGTTAGCTGCTGTGCAGCAAATCAGGTCTAGCTCAGAGTGTGTGATCATCCAGCATGTGCTCATCAGAGTTGTGAAGCGCATTTTGCTGTTTACGCTTACGCCTACGCCAAGCAACACCCCCCAAAAAACTTGGCACTTATCAACCCAAGCACTGAACAAATTAATCAAATGACTGGACTGTATGTACCTGCTTAGTCATGCCAAAATTTGCTGACCAGCTCTCAAAATTGCCAATTTGCCGGCCATGATATGGAACATCAGTCTCCTCCCTACATGACTTGGTGTTGCAGCGTTGCAGATCTGAACTCTCACAAGAGGTACAGGGCTTGGTGATGAAGAAGATCCAAAATTCGTGGCCACCCTGGCAAAAACCTTAGCACACCTAGGGATTGTGAGGCAAACCTGGGCCTGAGGAAATGAATGGCCAGTAGGGCAGCATGCCACACTTCTGCCTGCCTGCTGCCTGCTGCTCTCAGGTGAAATATCCCCGCATTGCATTCATTACTGTAGGTGGGATATGATTACTGCTTGTTATAGATGGTTCGATACTTGATGGTTTGCCCTTGCATCAGAATAGTGCTGTCCACATACAATATGCCTGGAGCTGGTATGTAGAAGACATCAGTACCAACTCCTCCCAAGGGCTCGTCCCACTCCAGGGTTATGCAGACAGCGCCATCTGGCAATTTTTCAGCAGTGCCTCTGTGTAAGCCTGCAGGCGCAATCAAAATTCACATAGACCCATGATTTGTATGTACGGCACCCTCAAGCAACCTCAAATCTGAGCCTGTGCGCCTTGTGCCTCCTTCACAAGACAGCCACTGGACAGCTGGACAACAGTTCCATACTTGAGAAATCCAGGGCAAGTCTATAGTAATTGATCAAGCTTCTGATCAGTCATCTAGAATCATTGCGCTCATGGGTGACTACCAGCTAGACATGCTTGAGTGACCAGAATTGCAGTGTTTTACATGAACAAGTCCAGCGAGGAATGCCTGGCAAGGAACCGGGATGCTTATCTATGCAGCCTGTCTTTGTACGGTGCAGCTTCGCACGATCAGTGTCAACTAGGAAGCAGAAGTGTCGTACCTTTTCGCAAATCTCTACGTTTGAACTGCCTGACTTCACCTGTAAGGGGGTACTGCTCCTTGATCTGCATTGCAAAAGTGACATCACCCTGTATACCTTGGTTGCATTGTACATGCGATAATGACAGCAGTAGCATCGTGCCTTTATTGCAGCCACGTAGGCAGAGCATATCAGAGCTCCAATGAAAACATGCGTTCACGACAACACATATGAAGGCAGAGCATATAACAGCTGCAATGAAACCACGTGCTAAAGGAAATGGAACTCATAGCCACCTGAACCACACGGACACAACTGCTGTGCAAGGGAACAATGGCACAGGAGAACATTTGGCTGCAGACCATGAGCACATTGGTCTGAGCACATTGGTGAAATGTGTGTAGTTACAATGTAGGCCCCAAGCACGGTCCTTGACAGCCCCACCTTGAACCACAGAATGCCTGATAGCACAATCATCTCAAAGGAGTTGCCAGTCTGTCGCAGCTCTATGCCCTTGACTAACTTCACGGCTGTACGTATCAGCCTGTTGACTTGCATCAGCTTCAGTGTTGGTTCCATGCTGTCAGACGCTGCCTTGTCCTACAGCACAGAACAGCATACTCAGCACTTATTGTGCTCAAGCATGTAGCCCGGTGCCTTCACTCTTATGCTGCAACAGCTGTCTGATGTGACATCAGGGCACAGTCACCAGGTCTGGGAAGTCGAGACAGTGGAAGCAGTGACTGCAACTGTTGGACAGGGACTGCATGCCTCCATAGACTATCTCACCTTGACCCATACGCTTGATAGGTTGGGAGTTCTGGGCTGTGTAGATGCTGCTGACTCAGCTTGGGGCTGCGGTGCATACCTTTGCACTGAGTTGTTTACTGGCTCTGCCTGTTGCCTTGTGAACTGCAACACAAGCAACCCAGCAATTGTGTACTTTTCCTGTCAATTATGGCTGTGCAACCCAATATTTGAGAACACTTGCATCTGAGCAATAGCAATGCAAGGCTGTTAGCAAATTCATAATGCATCAGGATCATGGGTGCAGTCAAGCCATTTGTTTAAATTGCACGCCTGCTTTGTGACTATTGTGTTGTGTTTTGTGATTTTTTACTTACATTCAGGTCTTGTCAGGTCAGCAAGCATTAACAGACTGCTGCGGTGCATGAGAGCACTTTGTGTGTGGTAACTTACCACCAGCCTGACAAGCAGCAGTGCAAAGAGTGCTGACACACATGTCATTATGAATCGGATCTCCAGCTGAGGATTGAGAGTATATGCAGCTGTGAGTATGCCAATGAAGAGCAGGAGCTGCACACGAGTGTAGCGAGTGCGTGGAAGCTTGGTTGACTGTTCATGACTCCTGGGTGTGACCCCTGACTGGTCTTGCCGGCTAGTATGGCTCAGTCTTGGCTCTTGTGCTGACATAGGCGATGAGCAGAATGCTTTGGATATATTCAAAAGAAAGCGCAGTCTCTATAGCCTCAAGAGCTGCTTCAGCTATTCAAAAGCTGGGGCAGCCGCAGACTTAATACAGTAATGATACCAGTCCGGGCTTTGGTCGGCATTGCTGGACGTTATGCAGATCATGGGTGCCAACTCTCTCAAGACAAGGCCGCTGTGTACTTTCTCGCTGAGCACGAGGCTTACAACTTAGAGTCGCCTCAGAGCGAGCTGTCCTGCTGTAGAGCTCAGAATGAATGCTGCAACAATCCCCGACACATAGAAGCGGAAAATATTGCAGCACGAGGCACCCAACGCCGCGAACAAGGAAGGTGTACACAAGCGTTACGGCTGCCGCCCGTAACGCAAGCGGACATCTGCACATCTGCGTTCACAGCGTGCGCAGAACTCTCAATCTTCGCTCGTTGGTCATCGAGCAGGTCATCTCATATTCAAGTCGGAGTTCAGCTGTTGCTTGAGCTGTATGCACTGATCTGTGCTGACCATGCAGCAAGCACTGCTCTATTTCCAGGCGCTGAAGTCACAGAACCATGGCAAATTCCTGCCAGCTGTACAGGAGCTGTTGTCTTTGCATGTAAGTTATAGACTACCTTCAAGTCCGTAAGCTTTGGCAGCACCAAATTAGGTGCAATGTGTAGGTGTGTGCAAGTTGCTGCCTGCGTTTTGCTGGCATCCGCGACAAGACATACAGCTCACCATCACCAGCATCACACGTTCT
>JAABUO010010433.1_pt1 | contig 10282 bp, 4 predicted proteins | sample 5559291 | NCBI WGS metagenome assembly JAABUO01 (sample SAMN10711878, study PRJNA513372) | rock metagenome | isolation source: Antarctica rocks | place: Antarctica: Victoria Land, Finger Mt sud
CTACGACATGTTAGCCAAAAGCCTTTCTCACGGTAGAAACTGGTTTGATTTACACAGAGGGTGGCCATGGCACTCAAGGAGGCAGTCCTCAAATCCCTCTTCTCGATCTCTATTGCAGCTGTGACATTTGTCTTCTCTCTAGTATCTTGGTGTTGATCTAGAGCCGACTGTCTCATGCTGTCTTCACGCTGGCTAATACGGCTCTGGTTTGGAGAATAGCCGCACCATTCTTCCATCAATGCAAAAGCAGACTTCCTTGACTCAAAGGCCATCCACCTTGACGGATCTTCTGTTCGGTTAATACCATCATAGAGTTCTTCTAATAGTCCGCAATAATAACGCCTCAATTTTTGACATTCCCAATCGTTCTGGATCTCTGCATCGCTCAAGAATATCATCAAATCCTTTGTGTACGTAGCGAGGTTATCCAGGATCGATTCATCTTGAAGAACCACTTGCTCACGGAGGAACCGTGAAGTCAGCCTGTACACGTGGGTAACCTCTGTCCTCAGACGATCCGTGCGTTGGTTCCTTCTAGGACTACTTCCACTACGCTGGTGAGACCCAATGCGTAACTTCGCCTCTTCTTTACAGGTTGTTACTGCATACTGCAGGGACTCCAAAAGCGTCCTGTACAAATTAATATTTATGGCTCCAAGAGCTGTTACGATTGCGTCGCGGATTGAAAGTGGTCCTGCCGATAAGAGGGGTATGATATACGCAAAAAGTGCTCGGGCAGAACCTATCCTATCCTGTCCTTGTTGCGCACCTTTGTTGGAAATCTTACGGGCGTGCTGAGTATTAGCGAGCTGGCTCTGTGTTTGAGCGCCGGCATTCGTCATGGTGGTGCAAGCCATGACAAGATATAGCTTCCATTGTTCGACGATGACCTCTGGTGGCGTAGCACCAAGTCTTGTAAGTGTACGGGCTGAGGTAGGCTCAACGCCTGATGGTTGTTGTCCGCGAAGGCTTGCTGCTAGGTTCGTTATACTGTCATGCATCTGCAGTAATCGTTCACATACATACTCACGTCCCATCGTTACGGCAGTAGGACACGTTTCGAAGCTGAGACGGATCAGGTTGGGAAAAATCTTGAACCAGAGTGTCGTGTCATAGGAAACATCACTACTGCAAAGTTCGATGAGCGTGCTCTGCTGCGCGTTCTTGCGCTTGCCTTTCTGTAGGCGGCTCCTTTCGGCAACAGAGAGTTGATCATCGTTGAAGTCGATTACCCTCTGAGAATCTCCCTCCAGGATGTGTATAATTCTAGGATGCTCTCGACCCATAGCTGTATCGAATTCGGTAACAAGCTTTAAGACTTTGACAGCGTAAGACCGGACTCGTCTCGACTGAGAGCACAAGAAGAAAACTCCGTATCCTTCCATATTCTCAATTTCGGCTGATCCTTCCTGCAGACCACCACGACAGCCTGTAGAGCCGTCCATTGATGGCTCAACCGCAGCACCCTTGGTCTTCTGCTTGATTTCTTCGACCCAGATGTAGAGTAATTCAACATAGAGCCTTAGGGTGTTCTCAATGTGGCCAGGCCCAAGCATACCTTCATCAGACATGGTAGAGTAGCGAGCATCGAAATTAAAGATAAATTTTGCAAAGCCGGTCGTAACGTCTCGAGCGCGAGATTGCCGAGCAATAGATTTGAGAGACTGCGCCGAGGATATCGCAATGTTAGACTGGACGTGGGCAGTTCCCGTGCACAGCAAATTTATTATGTGGCTGATGTGGATGTGTACCGGCAAACAGCGTGGCAACGCCTGCACTGCAATGTGTAGTAGATCATAGAATCCCTGCTTATGATCAGTCAATCCAAGGTGTTCGTCCTTGCGACCAAAGCCGAAAGTCTCAGATATTGGTGTTTTGGGCGTTAATGCACCAAATTTCTCGTCTAGAACAGCCTGCCCGCCGAAAGCATTGTCACAGATCATGGTAATTCTACCGAGTATCTCGCAGAACCTGGCAAAGTATTCTCTTGTAGTTTCGCTTAGACCAGAAGTGGCGATATGCCGCGATAGTCGATCTTCCTGTACCCAGGGCACTGATCTTGCCCGTATGAAAGGTCGGGGGCTGTTCAAAGTTCGGGAATCTACGAAAGTTTCTGTCGCTGTTCCGGGTTTGGAGAATAGGGGAAATGGGGGGGGGCTATGGTCGGTTTTTTCCAGATCTGCCATGATCGCCAAAAATGCCCTGATCCCAATAACTGTTCTTTCTGGTTCAAGTTGCTCGACCTTGATATCCTTACCAGGGGCGAACATATCTGAATTGATCAATGGAAATATGATGGTTCGGAAACACCAATCCTGATGTCTGTAACCGATAATTCGGATGAGCTCGACTATCGGTTCTGCATAAACCGGCTCCGTCGACATAAAGCTTTTCTTTCCAGACGGTAAGACAACCTTCATTACGTCTTCAAGTTTTCGTACGGCTATATTGTCTGACTCATTAACTCGCTGGAGATAAGTCCACACCAGGCGGCATATGGACTGAAGAGCGAAGGCTCGTGTTATTTTATCTTTTAGCTTTGCTTGAAGTGACGTGATCACAGATAGCCACTGTACTGCAAAAATTTCGGTTGAGGATGCGCAAAGTACAATCGTGGAAAGACGAAATGCATCAATCCAGTGGCGAGGCTTGACAAGCATTTGCGCGAGGCGCGAATTGACCATATTGACGAAATCTTTCCACTTATAGGCATTGACTTGCATGCCTGCGTTAGCTGCGATGGGAAAAACCAGACCCTCAAGAATTTGGCAATAAGCATGCTTGATCTCCTGTCCGTGGGAATTGATAAAGAGCTCCCCAAGAGAATGCAAGAAATCATACGAGTCTTGCCAAGCAGCTTCAGGTTGAGCTCTAACCCTGAGATGCTTCATAGCCAAGATCATCAGCACAACTTTGTCTTCAACTTCTTTTGTGATCGCTCCTTTGACACCGACATCTTTTTGGTGGGACTTCAACTCTGTCGTAAATCGCAGAGAGACGCTCCTCAGGTTCATTCCGCTCATAGCACCCAGCAATTGACAGTAAATGGTCCAATTAGCGAGTCGAAACGGGGACGATTGAAGTTGGTCTAACTCCATCTGCTTCAGCTGCCCAAATATAATGTCTTCTAATTTCTCCGCCATCTGCGGTGTAAGGGACGCTAAATTAGTTTGGTTGTAGACCTCAATCAAGACCCTACATAAAAGATATATTGAGAGGGATGACCGCTGCTCCGCCTGGACTGAAAGATCATATAATGAAGGTGAGCCCGAGTAAGTGGTGTCGGAAATGCCGGGCGTGACTTGACCTGTCCCGGCGTAGAGCATATGCGGTGGCTCTGTGTTCCTCCTAGGAAGATTTCGCTGCATAGTGAGTGGTGATCTTGTCTGAATGCGATTAGTAGTTTTGCGTTCTGATGATTGAAGAGACCTACCTGGTTCATCTCCGCCTTGGCGTTAGTGGCTACATCCCCTTTGGCTTTTCGCCAGTACATAATGGTGTCAATCAGAGGCTTGGGTTTTTGACGCGCTATATGTCCAAGAGCCGAAATCAACTGATCAAATTCAGGGTCAACGGCCGGTCCGCAAATTCTCTCCACTCGGAAGTCCTCATCTAGCATCCCAGTAACACATTGATTTATTTTGTAGTCAGCTTGTCGAACAAACTATCAATTATATAAGCCTATGGTCTGATTTTGATCACAGCTACTTACCGAATTGAAGAGATGATGCAGAGCATACTCGCCTACAGTCTTCTGCTCCTGCTGTCTCGATTGGGAACGCTGATGGCTATGATCTCGACGAGTTCTGCTGCTGTGAGTGCGATCAATTCTCTTCTGTGTATGCATGATATTTGTTGTATCCCCTGCATCTCGATCTCCCACCAGATTCGATGTCGATGAGGTGTGCATCGAGCCATTGACAGTACTCGAGGGCGAGTCGATGGAACGACGCTCAGGAGTAGCATAATGTACCATGGTGAGATTCGGAAAATCTGGTGCCAGACCAGGATTAGTAGACGTGGCGCCGGCAGGTTGTGGACTCAACGGGCTGGTAGCCGGGGAGTTGACAAAACTTGTATTCCGAGAATGCTGAAAAGGGCCCTGAAGTTTTGAGCCTTGACGATAGTGGGCGTGCGTCACAGATGTTTTACGTTCGATCCCGCCATTATTGAGACTTGCAGGTGAGCGGGCGCTCGCAGCGCTTGACTGGGACCGTTGTGCTTGTATTTGCGCAGGTTGCTGTGTCTGGACGGACGATGTGCTCATATGAAAAAGCTCTGGGATTCTGCCCCTCGACAATGAACGATCCTGAGACTGTGAAGTGCCGTGGGGCACATCGAAGCCATTTGGCTCGGCCTGAGGTGGTGAATTGTAGTATGTCGACTGGTTGGAGCCATTGTTTGGAACGTAAAGCCGCACATTTCCAGGCTGGATACCTGCTGTAGAGGGAAGATATATCAGTGTGAAGTCTTTGTATCTTAAACGGTTTGCGAATCAGGTGGAGGCTTAACAAAACATATAAGCTTACCCATGCTGCAGCAATGGCGCGATTTCAGTCCAAAGACTCAAACATATTTGCCATGGAGTTTTTTCAGTCTGGTCTCCATCCCGCAAATATGTCTCAGCACATAATAAAGTATAAGCCTTGAACGATACTCAGGATGGCCTACAGCAGCCTCGTTTGGTACCTGACAGACTGCAGACCTCACCCTTGCCCCGTCAAGGAGTATGCTATGCTTTATCGGTATCAATAAGCGAGCTCTTCCGAACTTCAAGCGCTAACGGTACTTTAAAATACCTTACCGCTAGTGCCGAGAGCCTGTTGGCCGATTACACAGTACCGTACCGCGTACTACAAGAATGATAAGGTGCTTGTACTGTAGTTGGGAGCATCAACGAAGTCCCCCCGGCGGTCGAAGACTTAAGTAGGAGATAGCTTCATAAGATAGAGCAAGAGTTGCCGTCACTCTATTTATGCTTTGACTTTCTATCTGAGTATACTCAATATACGGAATACTTATGCGGGATAATCTAACTTATACTACAGTACTCTCTCTGTCTCCCGAGTGTCTATCGTGTACGATGGCTCTACATAGTACAGGGGGTTGATCTAGCCTCGATATGCGGAACGGACCCTCGGGATAGACAATCGTAGAAAGTAGCCGATGTTAATGCTCAACTATCTTATTGATCGACTGTGCAAGAACCTGAGTCGTGGCATCATAAATTAGAAGGCGCTGGTAGATATTTTCCTGAGGGTGTATCTGGAACATTGTGATTTTTCTACGGGATTCATGGAAATGTGCAACAGTCGTGCCGCCTAGATCAACTTCGGCCACGTTCTACTACGGACCTCCACAAGTCATCGCATGAGAGCGTTCCTTATCGCCACTCCAAGAAATCCCCTGACGGTCATTTCCCCTAGCATAATTGAAACCGCGGCATCCTTCAAGTCTTCGGTGCTCTGGTACGGTTCTGCCTGGTCTTTGCCAATGTCTTTTTTTCTAGACTGACCACCATTATTCTCAGATCGATCAAGATGGCCCAAATCGATACATTAGATCTTATTGTGCTCGCCGTCCTTCTGGCGGGCACCGTCGTATATTTCACCAAGGGAACATACTGGGCCGTACCTAAAGATCCATATGCGGGCTCCTACGCCGCTGCGAATGGAGCGAAAGCAGGAAAGACAAGGAATATCTTGGAGAAGATGGACGAGTCTGGGAAAAACTGCGTTGTGTTCTATGGATCTCAGACAGGTACCGCTGAGGACTATGCTTCAAGATTAGCCAAGGAAGGATCCTCTAGATTCGGACTGAAGACCATGGTGGCGGACTTGGAAGACTACGAATATGAGAACTTGGATACCTTTCCCGATGACAGGATAGCGATGTTTGTACTCGCAACATATGGTGAGGGAGAACCGACGGATAATGCAGTCGACTTTTACGAGTTCATCACTGGTGAGGAACCATCCTTCAGCCAAGGACTGGACGAGAAACCTCTGCAAAACCTAAGGTTCGTCGCATTTGGACTAGGGAACAACACGTATGAGCATTACAACTCCATGGTCAGACGGGTCAATGCAGCTCTTGTGAAAATGGGAGCCACAAGAATTGGAACTGCTGGGGAGGGTGACGACGGCGCTGGCACAATGGAAGAAGATTTCTTGGCGTGGAAGGAACCCATGTGGACAGAATTATCAGAGAAAATGGCTCTTGAGGAACGAGAAGCGGTATATGAGCCTGTATTCAGCGTGACGGAGCGAGAGGATCTTGATGCAGAGGCGGATGAGGTTTACCTGGGCGAGCCGAACAAGCACCACCTTGAGGGCAAGTCTCAGGGACCATACAACTCGCACAACCCATACATAGCGCCTATCGCCGAATCAAGAGAGGTCTTTACTGTGAGGGACCGAAATTGCCTCCATATGGAGATTGACGTCAGCCAATCAAATCTGTCCTATCAGACAGGCGATCACGTAGCTGTTTGGCCCACAAATGCCGGCAAGGAGGTTGATCGATTCCTCCAGGTCCTCGGGTTACTCGAAAAGCGCCACACAGTCATCAGCGTCAAAGGTCTTGACCCTACTGCCCGAGTCCCCTTCCCATCCCCAACAACCTACGACGCTGCAGTCCGCTACCACATGGAAATCTGCGCCCCTGTATCCCGTCAGTTTGTGTCCTCTCTTGCTCCCTTTGCCCCAGACGAGAAGTCGAAGGCCGAGATGACAAGGATAGGCGAGGACAAGGATTACTTCAAAGACAAAGTCTCCAACCATTATCTGAACATCGCCCAGCTCCTCGAGAGACTAAATTCTACCATACCCTGGACTTCTATCCCCTTCTCCATCATGATCGAAGGCCTCCAGAAGATCCAACCGCGCTACTACTCGATCTCCTCCTCCTCCCTCGTCCAACCCAAGAAGATATCCATCACCGCCGTTGTCGAGGAAATCCGCGTTCCGGGCTCCGACAATATCGTCAAAGGGGTCACGACAAACTATCTCCTCGCTCTCAAGCAAAAGCAGCACGGCGACCCCAACCCGGACCCCCACGGCCTCACCTACGCCATCACCGGCCCCAGGAACAAATATGACGGCGTCCATGTCCCTGTCCACGTCCGCCACTCCAACTTCAAACTCCCCTCCGACCCGTCAAAGCCCATCATCATGGTCGGCCCCGGCTCCGGGGTCGCGCCCTTCCGTGGCTTCGTGCAGGAGCGTGCCGCCCAGGCCAAAGCGGGCGAAGACGTCGGGAAAACGGTACTCTTCTACGGATGCAGAAAGCCTTCCGAGGACTATCTCTACAAAGACGAATGGAGCGTAAGTTTCTCCCCAGGCCCCCCCCCCTCTCCCTCAACCCCCACAATCCAAAAATTACAAGACAATCTAACCCCCAACCCCAGTCCTTCGCATCAACTTTCCCCGCCTTCCAACTCTTCGCCGCCTTCTCCCGCGCCACATCCCAGAAAGTCTACGTCCAGCACCGCCTCCAAGAGCACGCCGCCCTCGTCAACGAGCTCCTCGAGCAAAAAGCAAATTTCTATGTTTGCGGCGACGCGAGTAACATGGCGCGCGAGGTTAGCGTGGTGTTGGGGAAGATCATTGCGGAGCAGAGGGGTTTGAGCGCCGAGAAGGGCGAGGAAGTGGTCAAGGGCATGAGGAGTAGTGGGCAGTATCAAGAGGATGTTTGGTCGTAGGTTTGGGGGAAATGTTGGTGGGGCGGAGGAAGGAGGGGAGAGAGGGTTCTTTATAAGTGAGAATGGGGTTGGGAGGATGAAGAGAGGGCCGATGATTTTCTACTTTTCTGGTTACATTTGCAGCACGGTATGGATGAAGGCGCGTGGATATAGACTTGCTTGTGGTTTTCCTTTTACAAAATTCTGCTCGTCAATACGGTAGGTAGCTTGAAGTGTTCGCCACGGAGTAGATAATATGGTTGTCCTCTATATTATATAGCAGCACCCTTTATGAATGGACTTTTTCCTTCGGTGGATAACATTGGTGTGTTGGTGTGTTTTCCCGGTGTGGATATTTGGGGAATGTGAGTGAGGATTCAAGGGTTTAGGGATCTGTGGTGAAATGTCTCGTGCATCGTCATGGAGCTCCGCTAACGTGCTACTTGGGTGACAGGAATAGAACAATTCCTGTGAGGAACGTGACGGTTTCGTATACCTGGTTGGAGCTTCTTATATGGCTGCTCAGGGCGTGCAATAGTGAACTTTCCTGTTAGTAGAGAATTAGGATATGCCTGCAAGAGTTTCTCCCACTTACATACCCATGTCCATGGACGGGGACCGCCATCAAAATAGCTAGAGTCTTGGTTCCTTTGTTCCAAGGTACGGCGATGGTAGTATATCGAGTATATCCCGAATGAACATAGGTTATTCAGTCATGGTGGCCTCACCTTGGAATCGATAACGCTGCCAAACATCAAAGTGAATATCAAGTAATGACGTGAGTAAATTTGATCGGATGGTAAAATCAATTGGATTGTTCCCAAATCCGATTCGAGGACTTAGGAATCGAGGGTCTCAGAGAACCAGTCAGTTGCCCTTGGATTGGTTCTTCGAGCTTCAAACTACCAGTGTTGGTGATTGGTTTTTGATGGTACCTGTATTTTTCTGCGGACCAGATGGATCTATTTGAGGGCTGTTTTCTTTCGTTGAGCGTTCAGATGGAACGCTAGACCGACAGGTCAGGATTAGTTATATGTGAGTGGCCTTGAATATTTGATAACCGGAAGAAGTCGTATTTTGGCTGCACGGATTCCAGAATTTGGACTAGGTTGGAAGATGTAGAAGAGATGTAGTTTGCATAGAAAATGATACTCTGGGCTTGCCTTAGAGGTTGGTGCATTGATGCTTGAAATATGCGGTGAGAATGTACCTTAGGCTTGACATATCGGTGTAGAGCTCCTGGAATTTGATCGAAATGGTCTGCCGTACTGGAACGCGAAGCTTGTAGCGGTCCCGCGAACTGCGAGAGAGTCTATAAAGTTATGGAGACTGACACTTAAATATTTTTTAGATCTGCCATCATTCTTTTATGGAAAATAACGGGGGCTTGAAGTCTTTTTCGCACAAACCTGAGGAACGACAACACTATATTTGGCTCTTGTGGGGTTATGCAGACAACCGCAGTAAGGAGCAGCGGGTGGGAGTCGTATAACAGCGAGAGGTAGTAGTCTGTCTCTCAGCCAATCGAACAATTCCAAGGTTGACATAGCCACTAAAGCAATGTAGACAGCTGCTAGGTATGACGGTACTTCAGGCACGCCAGGTTGAAAACGGCTGCATGCTGAAAAGTCAATCGACAAAAAGTTATACAAATCGAATGTTGCTTAACCGCCATCTCGATCAATGCGAATATCACTGCAAGGTAAACCCAAATCTGAACGTTCGAGAAACGGGTAATGAGACACATTACATGCATAGGCAGAGTCCCGGCGGTGAGACATGGTATGAGAGAGACATCTGACGGCGGGCAAGGCTCCGTCTTCCACTTTGCTCTCCGCATGAAAAAAGTACTGAGCCTTGTGGATGGTAACAGTTGTTGACTAGACGATGTCCGCCGGAGGCGTTGAGAACCGCATGTCCAATCAAATACTTAGGCCATTGTGTCTCTGCACGTCCAGATGTCTTTTGATACCGTCTCGAAAGTTCGAGTTCTCCCAGATTCAGTTGGTTCGATGAAATATCTTGTATTATTGTCCCGCGCGTTTAGCGCAATTTGAATGACCAACGTCCTACGGCGACGTCGATGCTCTGAAGGGTCTTTCATCATTGTCTCTCTTCAATGTGACGACATCTGCGATGCTTCACTTAATGCTAAGAAGAACTCTTAAAAGTTCTCGACAAAAGTTCTTTCTCTAGAATCCCGTCGGCAAATCCGATAGCAAGGGCGACATTCATGCATAAGTGGCAGCGCCACGCCCTTAGCTATCAAGCGCATAGTGGTGGAGTCTGACTGACATTATTGGAGTTGATGTATGTTTTTAGCACGGCTTGTGTGAGACCAAAGTCCTTCCATGAAGCTGCAATATTGTTATTGTAATACCTCATGAATTTAGTGGAAAGCGTGATGCCAAGGACACTGGTTTCCCAGAGAGGCTTTGTGGCAAGATTCCCTCTATCGATGCAATGTTTGATTGGCTACCTTATCCAGAAGACGACGTTACTTCTAAGTTTAATTTAAAGACCATTCATTGCCCGGTGCTTGAATTTGCGCAGTAGGAGATATATCCCTTCGAAGTGCTCGCTATGGCTTCCCCCTGGAAA
>JAABUO010010434.1_pt1 | contig 10281 bp, 10 predicted proteins | sample 5559291 | NCBI WGS metagenome assembly JAABUO01 (sample SAMN10711878, study PRJNA513372) | rock metagenome | isolation source: Antarctica rocks | place: Antarctica: Victoria Land, Finger Mt sud
CAATTCCGACGTGCTCAAGTGACCTTGAACTTAAGACTTCGTAGATCAGAGTCTTGGCACCTTGCGGCGATAGCTCTCTCAATCCCTAGAAAGGCGGAAACCCAAGGACAGAGATACAGCAAGCCGTTAACAAGCACTGCCATTGGGTGGATCCGTGGATGGAGGCACGAATTCGCTTCCAATCTATAGGTGCGGTGTTTCTTCAATGGAGGCTTGGACCCATAAATTATAATCGTTGTCTGCGTGAGCGACTGAGAAGAATTGAAGAAATAATGTGGTGGGGGTTTGATAAGAGAACCATCGGGAGTTAATCACGTTAACATCTAACCGCAATCTGAGTTCCTAATCTGGGTAACCATTGACTTAATTATTTATGGTTAAGCGTCGGGAGTAGTCTTTATCATCTTTTAAGGTAGCAACGCTGTTATTACCGTGGCCCCACGGCGCCATCGGTCCTAATCTAGAATCTTGCCTGCAACTTGGGGCTATGATGACAGTCTGCCTCGCTTCAGGTGAGCTCCCATTTGGCGGGATTAGTCGGGTAAGTCGTTGTGAGAACTGTCGAGCACTTTTTCCTCCACTAGTATCCGCATTGCGTTTGCAGCGGCGAGGGGAGATATACCAACCGACGCCGGCAATAGCTGCGACGAAAAGGAATCCAATACCAGCACCCCAGCCTGCGGCCATCCTTGCCGTAGCAGAAGGGCCACCGCGTACTGGGTTTGACGTCGGTGGTGGTGCCGTAGGTGTGATTGGTATGGTCGTTAGTCCACCAGTAACAGTAATGAGAGATGTGGCAGATAACCTTGACGAAAAATATGAGTATGAGCTTCCTCGGAAACCTGGGTTGGTTGGTGAAGATGGCGGGGTCGGAACAGTAGGTGTGACGACTGTGCTTGAGGTAGTCGATATACTAATCACCAGCGTAGGGTTCGATAAAAGAGTAGCTGGCGATGGTGAAGGGGAAGGTGTCTAATGAAAGTTCAGCAGTTTTCCTTTGATAGAGTAACACATCGCGAGACACGGGTATTATCCTGAAGGAAGGACCAATGCCTACCGTGGCGAAAGAGATTCGTACAGATGGCGGAGGCGTGACATGTTCCTGAACAGTGACAGGACTTGGTATGAATGCAAAATTCAGCGCGGTGTAGTGTGGGAGAGAAGCCGATGATTCTGAAATCGTCGAAGACTGTAGTGATAATTGGGGTGTAATAGAGGCAGTTGAAGACGGAATCTGAGCTGAAAGCGAGACAATACTTGAGACTACCCCGTGCAGGGTCTGAGCACTCGACGTAGCAGTGTTCGATGGAGCTGCGCTGAATGTCTCTCTTGTACCAGAAAGAGTCTTATTCAATGCAATGTATCCAAAGAGACCTGCAGACTGAGAGCCGCATTGTTCGAATGGAAATCCAGGGCAATTCTGATTGCAGGCGCCCACTGAGGCAGTACGTACTGGTGCCTTGTTTGAACACCAGCAACTTTGATCTTGAACAATTGCGAAAACGTATTTTGCTTTGCACGTATCGAAGCAGTGACCGTTAGACATATATTGAGATCTCACTGATACAGTCAGCAATAGACATCTTCCGTACGACTCGATTAGTTTACCAACAGCGAAAGAGGTACCAGTATTACCGCTAGAGCAGAGGGCTTGAGTAAGACCAGAAACCTGTTGCGTTCCAAGTACCCACAGGAGCTGAAGGTAGTGCAACAGGAAGGATATTCGAATTGCCTGCGACATCGTGGACGCAGCAGAGGGCTTGAGTAAGACCAGAAATCTGTTGCGTTCCAAGTACCCACAGGAGCTGAAGGTTGTGCAACAAGAAGTAGATTTGAATTGCCTGTGACATCGTGGACGCCATGGCTTTAAGCAAGTCAATGGGCTCTCTGAGTTGTGTTATATCGCCTCGAAGCCGATGAGGTCTGCTTTCTGTAAACAGATTGCTTGCCGTATTCCGATTGCGGTATTAGGTCCTTGACACGGCATTCCAATAACCCCCTTGGGACCAATCTCTATACGGAATGCTCCCGCATACGGTTCCCCAGCCAATAGCGCAAGTCATATATAGAAGAGGAGATGCTTCCAAGATAATTGCCAAACACTCTCAGTTCGACATGTATTCCACCCAGCATCCGACAGAAGCGAACGTTATGTTTCCAGACTTTGGGGCGTCTGTAAAGTTCGTTTCAAAATTGTCACAAAAAGTTGACCAGTTGAGTAGATATGTACTCAGTGCTCCATGGTAGGACTCCTCCTAATCGATCAAGCATCCCCTTCTAATCGTGGGGCACTTCAATAGGACAAAAGCACTGCAGGATATGTACACCACACTCACCAACCGAATGCAGCAAAATACAGCAGAAACCAATGAATCCCAAGCGATCTTGGAAGCCCAAGTGCAGCAAATTGCAGCAGGATGCAACGAGTCCCACGAGATCTTGGAAGCCCAAGTGCAGCAGATTGCAGCAGGATTCCACGAGTCCCTTGCGATCTTGGAAGACCAAGTGCAGCGAGTTACAGCAGGATGCAACGAGTCCCACGCGATCTTGGAAGACCGAGCAAGGGATCAAAACACGGCGTCGGAAGCCAAACTGATAGAGAACACAATCATAAGTGTGATGAGAGAGCTTTTACCTCTTATCATGGCCGCACACAGAAGTCAAGATGGCCCACAAGAAGATATTGGCAAGAAGCAAGACAAGAAGGGAGACCGAGTCGCCAAGAAGGGACGTGTCGGATCCGGCACTAGGTCATCCCAAAAACCTAAGCCTACTCGTCAAGGAGGACATCGCAGCGGTCCGGAAAGCGCCACTCCGCGCGCTCACAATACAAGGAGTGGAGGAAGACCCTGATGGCGGCGAGTGTGCGGTAGGTTTCTTTAAAGCGATGATGGCTTGTGGTTTTGTAATCCTGGCAAAAAGCATGGCAAGTCTTGTAAAATAAATCAATTAAATTAATCAAATCGAGACGGCACCCTGGAGATCAGATACAGCTTGTTGAAGGCAATAGGACCAATAGTAGGAGCAGGAGGAGCAGGAGGAGTAGTGGGAGCAGTGTAAACCACTGCTCACTAACCCGATTGGGTTAGCGTTGGTTCTTGGAACAAAACATAGACTGCTGCCTTTGTAGACTATATACCTTTTAGCAATTATCAGTTTTACACTTCAATAGGTTATGAGATCCGGAAGCGTTGACTGTGCAACTAAGCAGTAAATCTGACTATTGCCAAGCTTGATTAAGCAATTTGACATCGCTGTCGCCGCCAGTCCTCCCCGGAGAACACTGTGTTCATAGTATCGGCTCCCAGCAAAACAGAAACACCTAATCAACTTCAACCCTCATCGGACCTAGTCATCAAGATGCCTAAGGAAGATGAGAATGCATACGCGTTTACGAAGTTGAAGGGGAGTGAGAATTACAAGGAGTGAGCCCGGGAGATGGAATTTGCACTTCAAGAAGCAGAGCTGATGAGAATAATCGATGGCGATGAGACTGAGCCAATTGCATACACTATGGAGCAGAAAGAGGCTCTACTAAAGAAGGATGATGAGGACAAAATAGAAAGACGCGAAGAAGCCTTAAAGAAATGGCGTATCAATAATAAGAAGGTCGTGAGTAAAATTGGTAGAATGTGCATCAAAGCCGTTCAGATGGAATTTAAGTCAGGATGAGATGCAAAGACAACATGGGACTCGCTAAAAGAACGATATACATCTCAAGGATGATTCTTCAAGTGGGCTGTATTGAATCGATTGGAAGAAACGAACTATGCGAGCTTCTCCAATATTCCTGACCTTGGTAGAAAATTGAGAACAATTTTGAAAGAAATAGACGATCTGGAAATCAGTATGAAGGAGTACGTGATTATTAAGTTAATCAACTCCTTGGGCAGTGGATTCGAAACGTATGTCACCGTTCTCAACGAGCAGGCACGAAAGGACAAGAAGCTTCCAGATCTGGACGGACTGCTGAAGAGCTTGGAAGAAGAAGAGAACCGAATGAAGGGAACAATCACTGTCGCTGCTGTGCGCAGTGGAAGGGGAGGATATAGAGGCCGAGGGAGTAAAGGATATCCTGATCGATTTAATTCAGGAAGAGACGATGGATCAGGTAGACCCTACTGCAAGGTTTGCTTTCATAACCACGAAGGGGAGTGTCATCACACTAAAATGGAGTGCTACAAGTGTCATAAGACAGGTCACATTCAGAGAAACTGCTCAGACAATAAGGGAGCAGAATCAACGTCACCCGCGTCACAAAGCCGTGATGAAAGCACTGAACAAACTGAACGAAAGCAGGTAATTGGCATGATTAGGAACAACATTGCTCAATCTAGCTCTAACGGTGAAATCGATTTTCCGAGCTGGATTTTAAATTCAGGATGCACTACTCATATCTGCAACAATCGATCCAGATTTATTGATTCAACATACAAGAAGCTCACGGAGGCTGTTCAGACGGCCACAGGTCAGATAGTGATGTCCCTCGGTAAAGGGAGTGTGACAATTAACCTCGCTGTTACGGGTGTGGAGCTGTTACTGAAAGAAGTCCTTCATGTTCCTCAAGTGGAATATAATTACATGAGCATGAACGCTCTGTTTAAACGAAAGATAAATGTTTTCTTTCATCATACTTAATCCAGACTGATGATGAACGACGAGGTTATTGAATACATTGACAAAATGACTGACTGCTACGAGCTGTATGGCATTCGGGAAGAAGGTTAACGGGTCATGACACTCACTAAGAAATTCAACGATTTAGCAATCTGACATGGCAGAACTGCTCACCTAGGTCACCGGAATGTACTAAAGATGAGGGACCTTGTTAAAGGAATGGAAGAACTGAAGACGTCGTCGCCGGAGGAAATATGTGAATATTGCATGATGAGTCGTCAACAGGTCGAAATTTCCCGTTCCCCAATGACCCGTGCCACCAAGCTACTAGAACTACTACATTTGGATTTGGAAGATTCACTACCTATCATCTGGATTGGGGGCTACACATACTTCCTACTGATCAAAGATGACTTCTCCTCATTAACTTTCGTTTACCCGTTGAAGCTGAAGAGTGAAGCTCATCACAAGCTCGTGGAGTTCAAAGCTCTAATGAAAACACAAACTGACATGAAGATCAAGCGACTTCGAGTAGATGGAGAAGGTGAATTTAGAGATCATAAATGAGAGGATTGGTGTAAAGAGACCGGGGTTAAATTGAAACCTTCTGCACCTCATACTCCTCAGCAAAACGGGAAGGCTGAACGTTTAATGTACACGCTCATGGCTCCAGTTCGCTTAATATTGAATGAAAAGAGACTGTCGAAAGCTCTTTGGGCTGAACTAATAAAAGGGGTCGCTTACGTTAAAAATCGATGCCCCGGGGTCGATGGGACTACTCCCTTTCAGAAGATTAATGATTTCAAATCAGATGTATCAAACCTACGGGTACTTGAATGCAGAGCTTGGATACATGTTTCAAAGATCACTGCACGTCACAAGCTCGATAGTCGTTCCTGGCAAGGCATAATGATTGACTACGAAGGGATAAATCAATGGCGTATTTACAATCCGGTGAATAGAAAGATTCATGTTTCCCGAGACGTCAGATTCGATGAGCTGAGCAGTTACGATGAGTCCATTGGCCTCAATGATAATGAAGAAGCACAGGATGAGTGCTGGAATGAGGAGAATGACAGTCTATTCGATGACATCACTCAGAACAAAAATGCTGAAGGGGGGGTGTTGTTAGGAAGTCCTTCTGAGGAGTCACGTTATCCTACTCCGGTATCTGAAGATTTACCTGATAACTCAGCTTTAGTGGGAGCATTGGAGGATTTAGAAGAAGAGAAGGAAGATGAGGTTAATCTTCTTCACACCTCTGAGCCACCAGAGCATGTCATATCACAAGGGGTAATGATGCCTCCGATTCAGCCTCCGATTCATGCCAGCATCACTTAAACGGCTCAAGAAGAACAAGAGGAGGCAGTACGAGTGCTTCAAGACTCACAAAAGAAGATAGTTCCAGCAAGTACACGGGTAACCAGAAGCTCAAAATCGGATGTTCGACCGAATTACAAAAAATTGAACGAGGACACTAGTACACATCGAGTTAGTGTTCTGCTAGCCGAGCAAAAAGCCCTAATCCTCACATTTCGATCCGGTAAAACAGCAAAATCACACGTTCATATGATGAGGGTTCTACATGCTCTGACCTCCGGTGAAACACTGGGACTAGGACTAGCACATGAGGAGCCAAGGACCTACAAGGAAGCTAGAGCGTCAGCAGACTGGCCTCTTTGGCTGAAGGTCATGGAGCATGAAATCGAATCACATGTGAAAAATGGGACCTGGGAGCTCGTGACTTCACTAAGCGATAGGAGCAAAGCACTCACGGGCAGATGAGTGTTTAAAATTAAATACGGGCTCGACGGTAACATTCTGAAGTACAAGGCACGATGGGTGGTTCATGAGTATAGGCAGCAATATGGTATTGACTACAACGAGACCTGGTCGAGAGTAGTGAAGCTAGCGACCTTCAGACTGGTCTTCGGTATAGCTGTCATATGAGATCTACATATTGAACAGATGAACGTCGTCACCGCATTTTTGTACGGTTTCCTGAATGAACTGGTGTATGTGGAGCAGCCACACGGATTTGTCAAAAATTCAAACCTGGTCTGCAGACTCAAAAAGGCCCTGTATGATCTAAAACAAGCTTCTAGGGTCTGGTCAGCAATGATACGAAGCTTTTTAAACAAGCTAGGATTTTGCGAAACGGAATCAGATAAGAGTTTATTTGTTTCGAAGAATAAGAAAATGTTCATTATCGTTTACGTCGATGATCTACTGATTTTTGGAGCTGATATGAGTCGTATAAACAAGGTTAAAGCTGAGCTTAAGAGTACGTTCAAAATGACAGATCTAGGCTCGGCCTCGCACTACCTGAGCATGAAAATCCGACGTGACAGAAGCAGGAAGACACTCACTCTACTACAGACCACCTACCTAGAAGCAGTTCTGAAGAAGTTTGATATGAAGGACTGTGCTTCAGTGGCTATCTCAATGAAAGCCTCAGTTCCTAATTCGGTATTGCCGTCAACGGAGCAAGCGGATGAGGCGACTATTTACTGGTATGAGGCCTCCGTTGGCTCACTAATGTACGCAATGATGACTACTAGATCAGACATTGCTTTCGCCCTCTCAGTGGCTAGTCGATATTGCAGCAACCCCAGTCAAACTCATGTTGGTCTGGTCACACGGATATTTAAATATATTAAGGGTACACTGAATGTGAGCATCACTTTTAAAGGGTCCACCGAATTGAACGTAATTGAGTACTCGGATGCAGACTACAATGGAGCAGCAGATGAACGATGCTTAACAGGGGCCTGGCTGTTCCTACTTGAAGGAGGACCTATATCTTGGAGTGCCAAGCGACAGGCAACTCCTGCTATGTCTACATGTGAAGCAGAGTATATGACTCTAAGCGAGGCTGAAAAGGAGGCCCTTTGGCTTCGATATGTAATGATCGATCTGAATATACTAAATCCGAAGGCCTTCACCCTGCTATGAGCAGATAACAAGGGTGCAATTGCACTGGGTGAAAATCCTGAATTCCACAGAAAGACGAAGCATATTGAATCACGATGGCACTGGATCCGAGCGTTCGTTGAACGAGGAGTTCTATTGATACAATTCATATCAACAGCCTCCATGGCAGCCGACGGGCTCACCAAGGCCCTCACCCCGAAGGCATTCAGAACCTTCCGTTCAATGATGAGCATGTAGGAAGCTCAGTTGTTCCTATTGAGTGGAAGTGTTGAAGGCAATAGGACCAATAGTAGGAGCAGGAGGAGCAGGAGGAGTAGTGGGAGCAGTGTAAACCACTGCTCACTAACCCGATTGGGTTAGCGTCGGTTCTTGGAACAAAACATAGACTGCTGCCTTTGTAGACTATATACCTTTTAGCAATTATCAGTTTTACACTTCAATACAGCTTGATGTGAAAAACGACGAACGATGAGATACCGTTGAATACGGGGCTGATTCGCAATGTTCCAAAGCGGCATATCTGACCGATTGTACTACTTTCCGAATTGAAGGGGCTGGGGTCTTTGTTAATGACTGTGGGCAAAATGGCCCATTCGACCACTCAAACTGGCCAACGCCATGCACAATCGTAAGCACATCGACTCGTTTACATTAGTTCTACTGTCGATCTTTTCGCCTTCTTGGGCTGATCTTTCTCCTAAGGTGGATCTTGAGGCTTTTTTGTCGACTTTTTGGGGCCTTTCTTCTTATGGGACTGAGGTTTCTCAGTGTTGGAGCAAAATGCGACCGCACTTTGCTCCTTTGCTAATCCACTATATATTTACTTCCAACACTCAGCTGGATCTTGAGGCCTTTTCATGTCTTTCTTTGTCGGAAGTTTCTTAGGCTCATCCTTAGCTTTCTTAATTTCAGGGACTTAAGCTTGCGGTGTGCTTTCTGGATCTTTTCTTGCTGCGATTCTGCCGGATCTTCTTGATTCATTCATCCTTTATCTCAAGGTAATTATTCTCTCCTCTCTGTTCTTTTATATATGCTGAGCTTGATTATGAATTATTCATAAGCTTCTATCATTCTTCGAGCCAGCTTGACTGGAGGCTATCGGCAACCCACGGTCAGGGGGTGGCTAATCGTAGCCCTACTAAGCTCGTCCCTCGCTTATTAGCGTGTGCAGAAAGCTGTGGCATCGCAATTGTCGCGCCCCCCCCCAAATTTACTATTGAATCCAGACATTCTCGCTGCCATCAACGCTTTCGCTTTAGAAAAATCAATCAAACAGGTAAATATGAAGCTGGTCAAACCTTTCATAGTACTGACATCCTTTTAGCTAGAAGAGTTCACCTAGCAGTCGGCTAAACCTAGCAGTCGGCCAGCCCTATAGGGCTGAAAATTCACATTTCATATTCTATTAATATAATTCTTTAACATATCATTAAAACGATGGCAGTTACTCCCTTTATCTCTTTCATTTCCTTTATGTTTCTTATATCTTCTGAAGATATAAAACTCTCACAGAAAGAGCGTATAACGCTTACTCACGCTCGTTAAAACGAAGCTTTAGCAGTTAACGAAAATTCTTTTAAAGCAAAACTCGCTCGTTAATATGAAATACTTAATAATATTCTTACGAATTAAATCAGTAATTAAAAGTTAACTGCTGCACGTAATTAATAGTTTTAAAAACTTAACTTCGAAGAAGAATGTTAAATCGACTTCGTTAGCTATTCGCTAGCGCGTTAAAATATAAAAAACGTGAGATATAATAAATTTATTATAATTATATTCAGTTATTATCGTATTAATATATAAAACTAATCGTTAAAAAACATTAAGAAAATAAGCTTCAGCTTATTTAATATTCTTAATGACTTCTTCGTTAACATTTCGCTATTTAATCGTAATAAATCATTCTTAATACGTTATAAGAGACGTTAGCTTATCGAGCGACTTAAAATTATCTGATAAATCATTTAACCTTGTCTTTAATAAGCGTTAACGTGAAGCTAGCGCTTATTATTATTATAATTGTCTTTTCTTTTAAAGCACTGATTTTCAGTGTAAAGAAGTTATATTAATTTCTTAAAAGTAAAGACACTTATTAATCGCGTCTGCTAAGCGCAGCTTTTTAAAGCTCATTAAAAACCTTTTAAACCTCTTTAAGTTAATAAAAGAAAAAGAGTTTTCTAAATGTAATATTATCTTACAATTAACTGTAGTCTGTAATCTTTTCATAAAATTTTATAAAACTGCGATTTTAATTATTATTATTACGATGCTTACTAGCGCGCTGTCGTTACGATGACGCGAACTCGATATTTATTTAACATTATCGTTATAATGACGCTTGTTTATTACATATAATGTTATTGTTTCTTTTTTTCTTTTTTCTTTTCTTTTTTTCTTTTCATTTTTTAATTAAACACTTTTTATATATACTTAATGATAGTAAGCAAACGATGTAAAGACTAATGTGTGTTTTTAAGTATATACAGATTTAACAAATTTGTATATACTTGTAAACAAGAAGTAAATAATGTATAAACTTATGTATATACTTTTTAATATAAATAAAACATCATGATCTTAGCGATTACACGAACTAATAACGAGATAACGATCACGATTAATATGTATACATTTATTAATTTAAGTGTAAAGCTAATCTTTTATTTTTCAGAATGTAAAGATCTTTCGTGTATAATTTATATTAACAGACGCGAGTACGTACGCGAG
>JAABUO010010435.1_pt1 | contig 10281 bp, 6 predicted proteins | sample 5559291 | NCBI WGS metagenome assembly JAABUO01 (sample SAMN10711878, study PRJNA513372) | rock metagenome | isolation source: Antarctica rocks | place: Antarctica: Victoria Land, Finger Mt sud
ATGAAGACGTGACGATTATTATTATAAGCATATTCAGTCATTAATAGTAAATTAGCTTAACTCGCCTGCTCTGCGTCAGCGAAAGTACGTAAATAGTGCTTTAAGATTTAGTTTTAACGCTCGATTAAGTTATTCGTTTGCGAATGAAATGCGATGCTTAATCATCGTCTTATGCGTGCATGATAACATATAGTTAATCAGAACGCGCTAGTGAAGACAGAGTTTCTGTTACTTATTATGTTAACTAACATGTTAAAGCGTAAAACGATTTTCTTAAAAAACACTTTCGTTAGCTCTGCGACATCGATTCGTGTTGTTATTAATATATATTTAATCATTTTAATATATCGATTTATAATCACGAATATCGAGTTATAAACGACTTCACGACGCTTACTCGATAATAAATTCGTAACGAAGTTCATAATGATTTCTTTTCATGACTTCGTAAATATAAATAAGAACTTAAGCTCATCATATAACTTATGCTTAAGCACTTTAATTCGCTAATAAACGTCACAGATTTTAACATACGAAGTCATTTACTCTGAGTAAACGAGTTAATAATACTTTTTTCTTAAAAGTTTTAAAGTCTTATCGATTTTAAAGTGTTCAGCTAAGAAATCATCATGATTCTTGTTAATAAACTTCTTTTTAGTTATTACATTATCGAGAATATAAAGACGTTCGTTACGTTTAACGAGATTCTTAAAGTTTAAAGCTTAAATCTCATTTCGCTTACGCAGACGATGAAAAGACTTAACGAGTTTAACACGAACTTCATTCGCTTAATCGTTTCTTGCCTAAAGCTTCTTTATTAAGAACTTCATAAATCTTTACGATTTCTTATAAAGGCTTTCGAATACATCTCTAGTCTTCTTTCTTAATATGAGAACTTAAATATTAATTAATTAAAATACAAAGATTAAATTATTTAGTATCTTTCGCTTTCTTTACGACAGCGACTTTAATCTGTTTATGTTATTAAGCTGAATTTTTACTAATTAAGATACGAAATCTTGCTTATTTACTTCGTCTCGCTCGCTTTACGTCAGCGTCTTTTCGTCTAACGACAGCGCTAGCTTATTTTATAACGTTAATAGTAATTTAATATTAAAGAGCGATATTTCTTTATAATTTAATAACCTCTTATTTTCGACGGCCACCTGCTCAGATGGCTCGTACAAAAGCCGTAGGGCTGACTCGTCGCTAGCCGAAGGCGATCTAGCGAAATCATCTGCTCCTTCGGTTAATCGATCATCTGTCTCGAACTTCTGTTAAATAATCTTAAGCTTAATACTTTTTACGACATGAATTATCGAGCTAATCGAGACGAGTTTAACGTTGCAGAAACAATTAAAAAATACGAAGATTTCAGTCAGGAAATGAGATTAAGAATCTTAACGAGTTTAACTGATCGATTGCTCAGTCGTCTGCATCTTTTCCCGCGCGGATGAAATTCTGCGCATCGACTATCGCACATCCTTCGCGAGACATAATCGTAGCCCTGATCGAGGCGATTTCAACGCTGCAAAAATCACGGGAATCGGAGCTGGTTCGAGCGCGCAATCGAGATTAAAGAGCGACGCGCGCAGAAACGAGCTTCAGCGCCATGAGACGGGAATGCTCACACGCATAAGTATCATGTTTCTCGAATGCGACGATGAACATGCTTAAAATCGACGGTGTTTTCTCGATGAAGATGCTCGTACAAAGTAATACTACGTTCTTAATGAGATGAGAATGCGCGCGCGCGCACGAAAAACTTTACTGTGTTCAGTTCTCGATGAGAATGCTCACATAAAATAAAATCATGTTTCTTAATGCGATTAATAATGAGCATGCTCGTACAGCACAACATCGATAGCTTTACTTCTCTTCTTTAAACTTCTGTAATATTTTAAGCTGAATGCTAATAAAGAAACTAGTTTTATTTAAATAAACGTAGAAAAATCGTTTTACGTTATCGTAAAATCTCGTACGATCGAGATCTTAATTCGATCGCATGATCTTTCGATCACGTGATTCTTTAAGTATATGATTATCGTGACTCGAAATTTTACACTCTTTCTCATTAAAAACGAATCACATAGTGAATAAAAAAGTAAAAGATTTAAAATCATTCATTAAAGTGAGAATCTTAAGCTTCGTAATGAATGAAGATTCTCGTACGTACTTTTCGTTAACTTCGCTTTCTTAATCTTTCTCTTGTTTCATTATTATAACGCGATGAAAGACGATTCGAAGCTGATTATAATTATCGTTAATATCACTAATAATAATCATGATAAACTAATCGTTTATTTTAATCTTATAAGCTTTTCTTAAATAAGTAATAATTAACTGAGCTAACAAGTAATAGCTTTTCGCTCGCCTGTTCCGTGTTAACAGAGGGAAGCTTAATCTTTCTGTTCTCGAAGAATTCATTCTTCTAGCCCGTAGTGAGCGGCTAGAAATGAGTAATCTTAACATTACTCATTCTTAACAGGCTTAAGCGTTGTTTGTATAAATAATAAGTGAGATAAAACTAACGCAGAGCTAAGAGTTAATTCGTACGAATAGATTTACGATCGTATAGCTCAGTAACTCTGTGCGCGATGCTGTCAGAGCGTTAGCGAAGATAAGATCTCGAATCTCGTCTTTGCGCGATGTAAGATTCGTGATCAGATAAATAACGACGCTTGTAACGATTATCTTTATAAACATAATACGATTAAATGTTCGTTTCGTAAGTCGTACGGCTTTAATGAATGATTCTTTTAAGCTCACTTCTTTAAATTCGTTACACAGTGAATTAATATCTTTCGAAGGCGTAATGTTCTCTGTAAAAAGTACATTTAACGTTGCAGCTAAACAGCGTCGCGAAACTCGTGCGTTTACTCGTTAACACGATGACGAATTAGTATCAGTCGAGCGACTTTTAATACGTCGTCTCAAACGTACGCGCTCGTTAATCTCGATTAATTCTCGTTATTCTTACTTTTCTTCTTTAACTTTAAGATCACGAGATTTATTATCTCGAGAGAAGAAAGATAAGAGTGAGACGATGACTGATTCTAAATCATCGAGATTAAGCGCTCGTCAGCGGTTTGCTTAATTTTAAAGAGATGAATAAACAGAGATGATTTGTACGATAGAGACGATTTCCTTTATTTTTTTCTTTGTTAAACGTTCTGAAGTTCTGAAGTTTATTTTATTTTATGATCATATGTTATGAGAGAGCGTCTCACTGAATTCTTCGTTATATATAAAAGTTTAAAGAGGTTTCGTTTTTAATAAGATAATGAGAATCATGTTCGCTGTTTCGTACGTGACTTCTTTTTCAAACTCATCGCTTAAATAAACATAACAGCGCGTAATGTACTAAAGTAAGTGTCTCAGTAAACAAAAACAGAGTTCTTTCTTTCTCAGACTGCCTTTAATGAATTAATAACATACAGTAAAAAGCTTACTGTATCGAGTCATTCGTACGAAGATGCTTTCTTCAGAATCATCTTTTTTCTCTTCTTAAAAGTCTTTTAGTATCACTGAATTATTATTAATGTTAATCTTCGATTTCAATAATGCTTAAAAATTCTTTAAAAGTTGAACGATCACTGCATGCTCAGAAGATTTAGCGTTATACACTTTAGCATCGATTTTCTTAAACTTATCTAAATCTTTTAACGTTATTAATGTCATTAGCGTAGTATCTTAAGCTGAATGCTAATAGAAATATTAGTTTTATTTAAATAAACGTAAAATAATCGCCTTACGTTTATCGTAAAATCTCGTACGATCGAGAACTCAGTTCGATCACGTTATTCTTTAATCACATGACTATCGAGGCTCGAAATTTTACACTTTAAATTTTCTTTAACGTCGCAATAACATTAACAAGACACACATCGCGCACGTAATAACGCTGTTTTAACATTATTATCGCTCGTATTTAATCGTCGCACGTCATATATATTAATTAACGTTAAGTTCATAACATTATACGTTGTGCACACGAGACGCGACATGTCTGCATTATCACATAGCGAGCGCGTTAACGACGCAACGATCGTACGAAGTGAACGCGCAAGATTCGCAGCACAGTAAGTAATAATCGAATATATATATATATATATATACATACATATATAATGACGACGAATTTGTATTAATTTCTGAAATAAAAACTCGTCATCACACTCGCAAGATGCAGCTGAATATATTTCTTTATCTTTTCTATCGTATTATTCGAGACTTTCTTTATTACTTTGTTTAGAATGTCGTATTGCTTTATTTTCTGATACTTTTACTTCTCACGTCAGATTTCATTACACACATTACGCAGAAAAATTAAAACAGTAAGAACTTCTTTTATAAATTTCTTCTTTATCGTTGTACATCGCTGTAAAAACGCTGACTTTAATACAAGAATCGTCATCGATTCCGTTTATCTTTTCAGAACTTAACGTACATAAAAACGCATTTTCTTGTAACATATGTCGTTAAGTTTTGTTAAATGAAAAAAACATGAAAAGACACTGTGCAAAAGATCACGCGAGTGACTTTAAACACACCGTGACTTCTTCTGTTTCTGCATAATCTTTGCTTAAGAATCGATTTTTCTTTTAAGTACAAGCACGTTCGATTTCGTCGATTTTAAACGTCGAATTAAACATTTACAGCGTAAGATTTAATAACGGCGACGACGATACGCAATCTGCACTCGTTACTTTTGCTTTTCTATCTTCGTACGAGAAGAAAGTCGAGAAGATTCAGGCAAAATCAGACGTCATTAATTTAAAACATACGCGAGAAAAACTTTCTGCTTTTCAAATGTAAACTTATTATTTGAATTTCTTAAACCGACGAAATTATTCGTTCGTGCACACTTTTGTGCAGCCGGCACATAAAACATCTGAACGCGTTCTTTTTACACTTTCTGTACAGATTAAACGGCTGTTAAAAATAAGTCTTTCACGAGTTCAGCACATGTCGAGACAGTATCTTAACGTACTGAACAGTTTCGAATTAAATCATACTCGAATTAAGAGTTTTAAAGCTACGCAGAATTTATGTACGATCGGTAAATACGCGAAGGTTTTCACTCGATTCTTTTATTTTTTATTCAGAATTGCTTCGATTACGAAAAGAGAATTAACTTTTACATTTATAATCGAACTCGCGTTTACAAAAGACGAAAGAAAATCTTTAAAGAAATTATTTCGTTTGTCTGACAGAAGTTAAGCTCTCGTGAATGATTTGCACGCGTTTATTAAATCTAATGAAGTTCATATTCTCTTTGTCGAAAAAGAATCGACGAAGAAGAAAAATTAACGAGAATCGAAAGAAAAACAAGTTTCGCGCTCGACTGTATTCTCTTTTAACTCGAATTCTTCTTCGGTTCAGAGTTCTTCTTCTGACGATGATATCTCTGTATCTGATTCTTTCTTTTCTAATACGTACGAATCTGAATTTAACAATGAAGAAACACTCGTTACAGAAGAAGAAGAAAATGACGATTCTTTAAGCTCTGAGTCTGATTCGTCGAATGATGATTTAAACGCACGTTTTAATAATAAACTTCGAGATCGTCGATTAAACAAAGCATAATCTTTACTTCTCGATCTGTTCATTTCATTATTGTAATAAAACATCGAATATAACAAGTTCGATAGCTATATTAACAGCTTTTTCGCGTGTTATTTTATAAATGTTTGTACACAGTCGTTACAAGACTTATCGCAAATATCTCAGTATTACTTTACATTTATATACTGTGCGCAGTTACTCATTCTCGAGCATTGTACGCAGCAATACTTGCGCAAAAAAGAGAAATAAACAGCGTGCAGTCTTTTAGTCGAACTTTCTTTCTTCATGCACATATTCTTTCACAACACAGTCGTTACTGCACTCGCAGAAATCTTAAGCCTGCGAGCATACGCTTTTAAAGTGAACAAGAACAGTAGCTTTATATTTAATCAGATCATCGTTCACGACGATGAATTAATTTCGTATAAAGATATCATTGTTTTCTTATTTAACAAGAAGCATATGTTTAAATAACTGACTTTAAAAACACATAAGATATTATTTTCAGAGTTACTGTTCGACGCAGACGCATTAAACTTTTTTAATTTAACGTTATCTGCACTTACAGCGTTCGAGAATCTCGCGAATAACGCAGCATACGCGTATTTCTTTTCGCATAACGCACGTCTTTCACACTTCTCTTCTTATCTGCAGAAGAAAGTACTTACAGACAGTACTCTGAGAAAACGAATGTTTTATATGAAGAGAAACAGATTAACGTTTTAAAGAAAATTCGTTTCGAACTATATCGAAAGCGTGAAATAATTTCTATTATATCTGCAACTGCTCATGCATTTCACTGCGAGCGTTTCGGCTCGAGCAACAGAGTTAAATACGTTAACATACTGTAACTCGATCATTTCTGCACAACGAACTTTGTTATTCGATAAATTTACATGTTTATTCATGCTACGATTACGATATACGAAGAACTTTCACATAACTAAGTAGAAAGCGTTTGCAGTGAAGTATCTTTGCGCGTCTCACATATTACTGTCTTGTACATCGTTCTTATTTTACTCTTTAAGCACTTCATTAAAGTCGAGGTTTTTAAATCGTATAATCGCTCATTCGCCGTTACTTTTCGAACATAAAAACATCGCTTTTAACACGCGACAGCTTTCTTTACTAATGCGTAGCTGCAGTTTACAGTATATTCGACAGCGATTAAACGTTTTAACGTATTAACATTTAATTCTCGCGTTCGTGAAATATAATATATGCGAAGAGCTTTTCTTTAACGACAAATCTAATTAAGATAAGTTATTTGCGCAAATGTCTGACGCTGATATCGCTACAACGAGTATGCATTATTCGCGAAAAACCGCAGAGTATACGTACGCTCGTTAAACGAACATGATTCGTAATATTCGTATAAATAAGTAACGATAATTTCTTTTATTCAGTTTACGTTATCACGTCTTCTTCAACTTGCATAAGATTTCTTTATTTTCTTTTTCACGCAGTACTTTCGATTCAGGCAACGAATATACGTTAACATTTTCTTTTTAATAATCACGCAAGCATGCACTTTCGTCGTCGAATTACGAAGAATAAACGTCGTCGCAGAAAATCGTGAAGTTATCAGATTTATAATAAACTTTAGCTTCAGATAATTTCGTTTCTGTTTCTTTTAATTCTTTACTTATACTGTTAAGAGAATTCCTTCACGATGACTCTGCGACGTTTAAATTAAACGAGCAGAGAGAAGCTTTAAAGCTAATCTTGTAAAAGACTTCGTGTCTGACGATTATACTAGTAACATCGAGCGGAAAAAGCTTTTTGTATCTGTTACTCGCTTCGTTAAGTACGATTAAAACGACGATCGTCATCGTATCTTTAATCGCTTTGAAATTAAATCTGCTGCGAAAGATAAAAGAAATAAAGATTTCGACTTTAATTTATGAAGAGTAAAAGTCTGCAAATAAACTCGTGCTGATTTCGATCGAAACCGCCGTGTCGTCGAGCTTTCAGTTGTTTTTAATGTTTTTGCACGCAGAAAATAAACTTAACAGAATCATTTTCGACGAATGTCATTTAATTATAACGACTGCGAATTATAAATATAAAATGCATAAGCTTAAAAAGCTACGACTGATCACGACACAGTTTCTTTTTCTTTCTGCGACGTTATCTGTTTCTGTTTTGTAAAAAATGAATAAGATGTTATTTCTTTCGAACAACGTCGTTCTTCGAGCGTTAATTATACGACATAACATCGCATATTCAGTGAAACAGATGACGTCGTTTGCACTTAAAGAATAATTCTCTAAAGTGCTTAATTTTTTACTTAAAGAAAAAAATTAATATACAAAAGACGACAGAGTTTTAATTTATGTGATGAACATCGCTCTCGTAGAACGTCTTAGTGAATACTTACACTGTCAGGTTTTATATCGAAACGTTTAAGACAAAGAATTTATGTGAACGAAATTTCGTTCACATAACAGTTTAATTCTTGTGTGTACGTCTGTGTTAAGCGCAGGTTTTAATTATAGTTTTATACGAGCTATCATTCACTTTTAAAGTGCATATTTCATTATTAACTTCGCGTAAGAGAGCGATCGAGCGAGTTAAGATAATCAGCTTACAAAATCCGTCGTTTTTATTTCTTCTTCTTTTCTTTCATTTACAGAACGAGACTCTGAAGCACAAAAAGCTTTTAAACTAACGTATCTTGCAGAAAAAGTCTGCCGTTAACGAGTTTTAAACGTTAAACTCGATGATTAACATATAACTGAATGTTAGAAAAATTAGCAGACTTTATGTAACTTATGTCGAGCACGAGAAGTTAAACGCGATGCTGTACGAAAGAATGTGCTAACGAGTTAATAGATAGTCGAAATCGAAAAGTCGAATTTCTTTTAAGTACTCGATCATTTCATAAACGTCTGTACGTTTTATTTCGTGATGTCGCTCGACTTCGAAGTGTATAAAGATTATCACTTTAAGAACTGCAAACATCAGAAACACATCGTGAGTGCATATTTATCTGCGTTAAAAGATATTCGAGCACGACGATTACTGATAACAGATTCGTGCTGCTTTACTTGTTTTTTATTTACTATGATGTATTATCAGACGCGAAACTCGAGTTACAGTCGCTGCAAGTATAATAACATTGTTTTTTCGATCGTCTTCGCTGCGTTTTACTTTTAATCGTCTTTAAATGTACACGAGATTCTTTTTAATTTCGACACGACGAATTGTAATTAACTTAAAACGTACATTTCGTTAATGTTAAAAAAGATAAGAGCGTACGACACAGACGCGATCGTTACTATTCTTTTCTTTCGACACGTCATTAAGTTTTGCGCGCGAGAACGAATGCGTTTACAAGATACACAAGATACATGAGTTGTTTAACGATTATTTTATTTTCGTTCTTTCTATTTATTACACACTCGTTCTATTAAACGTAAACGTTGAACATTCTGTTTTTTTCAAGATTATGATTTACGATTAACGCACGCACTTGTTTTCACAATCGACACGTCGAATCTTATGTTTTCTTTAAGTTTTTCATTCACGATTAACGAACGCATCTGATTTTAAACCTTAACGCATCGAACATTATGTTTTCTTTAAGTTTTTTCATGTACGATTCACGAACGCTCTTGTTTATTACATCTTTGCAGAAGAATTCGATTATTTTTTATATAAGTTAAAACTTTATAAAATAACGAACCCGTTAGAGTGAGAATGAAATGTTTTAAGAATAAATCTTGTACATATTTTACGCTTGTAATTCTTTTTTACTTTTTATCTTTCAATTTACTAAACGAGATTTTTTTAATTAAAGATAAAGATTTTTAATTTACAGACATTATGTTAAGGGGCATAACTGTTTATTTTTCAATCTGAGTTAATCTGAGGTTAAAATTTCAAGTTTTTTAAACGAAAATTTAAAGTGATTAAATTTACAACGTATAAATAAATAGATAGATAGATATATATATAATATTAATGTTAATATGTTCTTTACACGTAGTTTACGAAGAATTATAAAACAGTTTTTTATCGAGAACTATATTACGAACATTTAATATGATAAAAACATACATTTATTAAATATATATAAACTGAATTATTAATTGAAAAGAAAATATTTTAAAGCGTGCGAGAATGAAAAGATAAGAATCTTCTACAATAGCACAATAATAAAATGAATAAAAGAAATCTTTAAAATCATTTTAATTTTTTAAATTTAATTATATTCCTTTACTGCACGTTAAAGATTAAAGGTTAGGGTTGTTTAAACTCGTTTTAAACGCTTTATATTTTTTATGATTTTTAAAATTATTTAAAAACTTTTTATGATTAAAATAATAGTTTAATAATTTATAACAAGCATTAGAATAACTTTACATCTCGAATTAAAAACATATTCGATTTAAATATGATATTAAAATAAGTTTAATTATTTATAAAATTGCCTTTAACGTTTACATTCGAAGAAAATTTCGCTTTTCACATTTCTTAAATGTCGCTCGTTAAATAATTAAGTTTATGCGTTTAATTACGATGTAAAAAAACCGTTTAATAATAATAATAATAATAATAATAAAAGTTATGAGTATAGTAATTAACATAAAGAAGATTAGAATTAAATATAATAATAAATAATGTAATAGTAATATAATGTACTGAATAGTATAATTAAAAATATAATAAATAATATGATAAATAATATAATGAAATAATAAAATGACT
>JAABUO010010437.1_pt1 | contig 10280 bp, 15 predicted proteins | sample 5559291 | NCBI WGS metagenome assembly JAABUO01 (sample SAMN10711878, study PRJNA513372) | rock metagenome | isolation source: Antarctica rocks | place: Antarctica: Victoria Land, Finger Mt sud
TGTATGCCCTATCATAGTCAAAGTTGTACGCCTCTGTGTTTGTGGATCCCAACTGCAAAGGCGGCAACTTGATCTTGTTTGGTGGCTCGACCTGAACACACTCCTTGGCCTTCTTGGCCTTTTCCAGGTCAATCAACGGCCGAACCTGCACAAAGCTTTCAATACGACGAGCTAGACAAGATACAGCTCACGTGGAGAGAGACATTTCAAGCTGCATGCTTACAACCACGGCGACTTTGACGGACGATGTGCTTTCCACTGCACCGTAGTTTGGGTCGGTCGGGCCAAGTCCACCAGCACCACCAGCCTGTGGCAAGCCTTGCTTGAACTCAACATATCTAGGCTCGCGACGAAGCAACAAGTATTATGTTGATTAGCTGTTGTTACCGAGGCACCCTGCTTGCCATTGCCTACTCCGCTGCCACCGTTCAAGGTGCTTCTGCCTGTGCCTTTTCCTATGCCAGAGGAAGGATTGCCACCATCGCCCCTATCTGACTGAGTTGCGGCAATAGCTCCTGCAGCGCCAGACTTGCAGCAGCAGTTTCCCATGCTGACAGCTCCAACGAGAACACCTTCGGACCTACTCAGGAGCTTGACATGGGTCACTGCGCACTGCAAGTCAACGCTGTTAGGTCAGGCCAACACTTATTAGGTCAACACACTCCTTTAGGTTTGAAATTTTGCTTTGACCGTGGGAACATGTACAGCTCGCGATGCGATGCCGTGCGCGTAGCGATGCAGTCATGGCCCTTATTCCAAGCCTTCAACTCGTCCGACCAGTTATCTGGCTTCTCGCAATTTTGCGCGTCATTGCTGGCTCCCGTTGCTACCTCAGATCTTCCTGATCATCGGCTTGCCTTCGTGACTTCTCGCGAGTATGTGAGAAGCGGCACTGAGTAAAAACATGCACACATACACCCTCCGCGGCGTTGAAGTGGAGTTCCCATACGATGCTTATGCCTGTCAGGTCAGGCTGTGTTGCTGCCCCTTGCAAGGCTTGCAGCGAGTTATGTCAACTCAAGTAAAAGCTGGCATATGCAGCTGGACTACATGGAAAGGGTGATTCAGGCTTTGCAAGAGGTAGGTCAATAACGTTCAATCGATCTCTTCTGTTTGTTACTCGAAAACATGCATGTTTTTTGTAGAGGGAGAATGCTCTTTTGGAAAGCCCTACCGGCACAGGCAAAACACTGTGTCTCCTGTGTGCAACGCTTGCTTGGCGTGAGTCGCAGAGGAAGGCAAGCCAATATGTGTTACAAAATGTCTGCAGCAACACCATTGCACTCATATTCTGACACTGACTGACTTACATAGAATCTGCAGGCTGTGCCGTCGATTAGCATTGCCCCGCCTGGTATTGTTGAACAACCGCACCAATCATGGTCAGACAAACTAAAAGAGGGCTATGCTGAGCTCAAAGCTGAAGGCACAGTGGGAGTGCCAACCATTGTGTACTCTTCACGTACACACAGTCAGCTTGCTCAGGTCATGAAGGAGCTGCGCAACACCTCTTACAGGTGCATGGCACTAGTTTTTAGTGCAGTCATTGGTTCTCACTGCCTGGGCTGCTTCACGCCTGCTCAGTCGCTGACATCAGGCGCTTTGCAGGCCCCGCAGTACTGTTCTTGGCTCAAGAAACCAGATGTGCTTGCACCCCACCGTGTCCACTCTGGCTGGTGCTGCTGCCAACCAAGCATGCAGATCCCTCATGCAGACCAGATCCTGCAGATGGTGAGCAGTGCGCCGTAATGTCACATGCTTAATGCCACACAATGTCACATGCTCAATGCCACACAATGATTGAATGCAGATGCCACTTTCAGCATTCAGCATGTGCATCTGCACCAGTCTTGACAGTAGCTTGTAATCTGCTGGACATGTGCTGTGTAGGGGCAATGAAGTCGACAGGTTCAGCTCCAGTCACCCGGATGTGAATGGTGAACCTCTGGACATTGAGGACCTGGTGAAGCTGGGGCAGCTGTCTGGGCCCTGCCCTTACCTGCTGTCCAAGGAGATGGCCAGCACAGCAGACATTGTGTTCATGCCGTACAATTACCTCATAGATGCCAAGAACAGAATGGGCCTGGGCAAGATCTGCTGGGAGAATGCTATTCTCATCTTTGATGAAGCCCACAATCTTGAGGTGCGCTCCCTTGCCAGCTTCTCAGGGTGCAGATGTAGCCTTGATACAAAGCAATATGCTTATGTCGTAGTGCTCACTGGCTTGTGGTATCTATGCAACAAGGAATCTCTCAGGCATGACTCAACCTTGAGTGAAGCTCGTCCTGAATGCTCACTTTGGGAAGCTGCAGTGAATGATTGCTCAGACTGATGATCACTGTTGGGTTTTGCAAACAGGGGGTTTGCTCAGAGTCAGCATCCTTTGACTTGCCTGCCGGTGTTCTTGCTTCCTGTGTGCAAGAAGTGCAAAGTGCCTTGGAGATAGCTCTTGTGAGGAGGGAAAATGGGTCAGCTCAGAGGGGAGGAGAGATCTTTGTTGCTGGGGGGGCAGGTACAAATAATGCCGTGCTTTGCAAGCAATCAAGCAGGCATTGCCTCATGGATTGCTCATGCCATCGTCAGTCTTTCATACTGTGCCATGCGATGCATTGGGTGATTGGCTTTCATACTGTGTTGATGTTGCATCAATTGCTTGAGCAGCCCACTGGCTGCAGTGATTGGCCAATGATATTGTGGGCTGTAGTTGGTCCTTGACCTCTGTCTTTGTTTGTGCAGATGCAGACAGCAAGGTCAACTATTTTGAGATGGCTAATAATTTGCGCACATTGAAGGTGAACGCGCTGTATTTGCATAGCATGTCGCAACCCTGCACCGTGCAAGGACACTGTATCAAAGCATGCTACTGGTCCACACCTTTTGAGTTGCTCTGTGCCTATTGTGCTGCACATGGATCTAAATTGTCAGCAGTTCAACTGATCAAATTCATGGGAGCAATGAAATTCATGGGAGCGCTGAAGGGGGCCACCTTGAACTGTGTGCGCAAAGTGCAGGAAGTACTGCTCAAGCTGGAGGCAGACATTGCAGCTCTACCAACCGGCCAGGAGGGATACACAGCTCCAGGAAAGTTCATCTTTGAGCTGTTAGCTAAAGTCAACCTGACAGAGGAGACCTTTGGCTTCATGCTGCAACTACTGGAGGAAGCCATGAACCTGCTCTCAGATGAAGCTCTGGCTGCGGGTCGAAAGTAGGCCTCGTTGCCTACTGCGTTGGCAACACTGTCTCTTCAAGGCTTTAGTTCAGAGTATGACTGTTTGCTAGAATTATTGTTACTTTTGTATTGAGCTTGGTGCTCTCTTTGCAAGAGCAAATGATGTCTCATGGGTGCATACACTCACCCAACATGCTACAAACTTGACAGATACAGCTGTATATCTCCGTATTTGACATGCAGGTCAGGCGCACGCAATACCAACTACAGGCTGCATGTCTTTGCTGATTGCTTGAGGGTGGTGTTCAACAGCAACCAAGCTGCAGCTCCTGGCCTGCCGCCAGCCCACTTGGGATACAAAGTGCATGTGCACATGGAGAAATCTAAGGTACTGAACTCAACCAGTGCTGCCGCAGCAATCCCATTCCAACGCTATGGTAACAATGTGACTCTAGCTCTGATCAAAATATTGCTGCTGTGATCACACAATGGCAGAAGCATTTGCATTTGCTACCGACAATGAGCGTCCATGCCCTATGTTCTGAATATGCGTTGCGCCTTCAACTGTAGTCTGTGAGGTATGATGCACCTTACATTGCTCTGGCCACCAGGTGCAGGCATGTTCTCTCTCCATTCCAAAACAAGAAGTATACACCAATAAACAGCTGGATCTCAATATGCACGCAATAGATTTTGAGGCTTGATGATGCATTGGTCATGCAGTCAGGCCCAGCACACCCTACTCTGTCATACTGGTGCTTCTCTCCTGGAGTGAGCATGCGCCAGCTGGCGGGCATGCATGTGCGCAGTGTGCTGCTGACCAGCGGTACCCTGGCTCCTCTGGACTCCTTTGCTCATGAGCTGCAGCTGCCCTTCAAGATCAGCCTGGAGAATCCCCATGTCATTGACCCATCCCAGGTGGCTCTCATGCCACCACGCACATCACCTCAAACATGATCTCGTACATACCAACACAACAGCTTTTTGCCGTGCTGCTTGTACGCAAAGTTGCATCAGACACAAGTCTCAAAGTGCAGCAAGCCTGAACTGACACTATGCAGAACTTTACCATCACATGTCGCTTTAGCCAAGGCAAATAAGCGCTGAGAAGGGCTTCAGCCCAAGTCTCTCTTACTGACTCTTTGTGTAATGGCCCTTGCGGCTGCAGTCCCAAGCTGCTTGTCTGCAGATTGGCATCACAGTAGCATGTCACATTTCTGCAATGGGCTCAGATTGATGTTTTGGTGCATTAGGTGTGGGTGGGGGTGGTGCCAGTGGGACCAAAGGGTACTGCCCTGAACAGCAGCTACCAAAATAGGGACAGCCGCGAGTACAAGGAAGACTTGGGGTACGCTGTTGTCAACTTTGCACGGATGGTGCCTGATGGTCTGTTGGTCTTCTTCCCTTCCTATGGCGTCTTGAAGAGCTGTACAGACTTCTGGAAGAACACCTCTGTAGGAGGGGCAGGTGCTGCTCACCTCTCGTACAGATGATGGCTTAGTCAATTTCAGATTGCACGTGCAATTGCTCTGCATCTCCAGAGTTGGCTACTTCTGGTTGGCATGGCCATTTGGTTCTAAGCATGCAGCACCTATTGATTCAATGCCTGATGCCACTTTTGACAGCAACACAGGTGCTGTTGAGGGCACTGCATGCTGCAGCAACGCACTCATGCAAACCCGTTGGCATTGAATATGCAATACAAAACGCACTGCGCAGGTGGCAGTATCTGGGAGCGCATTGTGAAGCACAAGCTACCTGTAGTGGAGCCTAGAGACAGCGCAGACTTCCCCACAGCAGCCCAGGACTTCAGAGATAAGCTCAATGACCCCTCTGCCTCTGGTGCAATTTTCCTGGCAGTCTGCAGGTGTCCTTCGAGCTCGAGCTCCCCTTCTTATGCCTTGAACGGTCATCACTGCTGAGTGTTTTCCTTCTGCATCTGAATGTGTGTTTGGAACTCGAGCAAGAGTCAGCCTACATGTGAGCAGTAATAAATTGCACAGGTCATCCTTAGCAAAATGGTGACATGCAGAGGGAAGGTCAGCGAAGGCCTGGACTTTTCTGACCGAGCTGGGCGTGCTGTCATCATCACGGGCATCCCCTATGCCATGAAGACAGATCCCAAGGTGCTCAGTAGTGACTGCTGTGTCAGAGAGTCACATGATGCATCCCAATGTTGCCGAATGGATGTGAGGCATACCTGATGCTTACGTTTCATTGGCTGGAGCAGGTCAAATCAAGCAAGCATGCTTGTGCAATACTGGAGTGACAGTGTGATGTGCATAGGCGCTTCATAACGCATGGTTTTGCATGTCCAGCATGGCAACATGCACATGTTGATAGCTTTGGTCATCTGTTCTGCGCTGCAGCAAGCATGCACGCCTAGGTGCTGCAGCTGTTTTTGTGCAGGTTAGACTAAAGAAAGAAGTGCTGGATGAAAGTATCAGGGGCAATGCCAAGCAGCGGGCCTTGGTAGGTGCTACTTCACTCAACGGAGACCAGTGGTATGTCCAGCAAGCCTCCAGGTCAGCACCCACATGTATCACACACTCACTTGCTGGCGTGTCAGTCCCAAAGCCACACCTTAGAATTGAACTTGTTTACCCTTGGCACCTGTCAGATCTGCACAAGGAAAACCTGGCCTGCATTTGGCCTAAGCCTCCACACTTCTGCAATAGGTAACTCATGTTGTGTCACATTTTGCACAGCCCCCTGCACATGTTGCTCATGGCCACAGCCTCAAATGGTCCTTCCCAACAGAAACACTCTAGCAGGGGTTACTAGTCACACAGGCATCATGGCAGTGCTCATGTCTGTGTTGTGGGGATGCAGAGCAGTGAATCAGGCCATGGGGCGAGTGATCAGGCACCGGCGCGACTATGGCGCCATCATCATGTGTGATGAGCGCTTCCAGACCCCAGGAGCCCGCAAGCAGCTGTCCAGCTGGCTGAGGGGCCTGGTCCAGGTCTACCCCAACTTTGGGGCAGTGTCTGGATCCCTCACCAAGTTCTTCAGGGTATGATGCTGCCATGTGCATGTGGTCAGGCAGAGCATATTGACATGGTGGATGTCATGCAAGCATGTTATCTCATCCAGACTTGACATACATCGCGCATGGTAGCTTCAAGCTGACTGCCCAGTCTCGCCTGCCTACTTGGTCATAACTCACTTCAAGATCTACTTGCTGTGACCACAGCTACCGAGAACCTACTTGCTTCTCACCACAACACAAATCAGAGACGCTGGCTAGAGTTTGTAGGGTGGCTGCAAGATATTTACTTGTACAGCAGTCAATGAGCTGTGGCAACACTCTTGAAGGGCATGAGCAGCAAACTTGCTTGAACCTACAAAATCAAGTCCTGTCAACCCCCTGGGATTTGATTGATGACAGAGATGACTGAGTTCTGTATGCAGCTGACAATCATTCTCTTTCAATGTGTTTTGACCAGCAAATTCTGTACGATCAAATGAGGGTTAATCCAGTTGGAGTTGGAATTTAGGCGGAACTGTCTCACCTTGTTCCTGCTGCTCAGTTCATGCCTGTTACACAGGATCAAGCAAGCATACCCCGACCCATGGAGGTAGAGGCCCCCCTGGAGAAGCCAGTCAGCACAGTGGGGTATGGCCATGGCAGCGGCATCCTTGGAGCCCTCACCAGCAATGCACTAGCCAGCAAGCCACTAGGCAGCAACATGCACAGGCTGGGCAGCAAGATGTCCATCCCCTCTGCTATTGACAGCAGTGGCCTTGTTGACATTGCAGCCATCAAGCAGCGCCCCATCAAGCCAGCGGCATCACCATCAGGTGCCTGTGCCTTATGGACTCCATGCTTTGTCTGATGCAATGGACTGCGGAACAGGGTTGCTCTCATCACCACTTTTGGCTTGACAGGCTTTGCATGCCCTTGAGGGAATAACAGGTGAAGCCCATGAAGTGAGCCTGATGGGGCCGATGCTAAAGGGCCCTGACAGCCTGATGAGTTGATGTGACTGCACTGCTGTGTATGCTGGTTAGTGCCAGGTGCAGACTAGCACAATCATTTTTGACAGGCCCAAATGGCGTGCCTTTTAGCTTATTGGCCGCCGTACAAGGCATGCATGCTCTGCAGAAGAAACTCCACCACAAATGTTTTCAGGAGGTGTGGTGTTGTGATTTGCCTGCCTGCAACAGTTTTGTGTGCTTACAGCTGCCTCTGGCTTCAACCTGCTGTCAGTGCTAGAGGGCAAGGTGGATGCTGACCAGCAGCAGAGGCACAAAAGGCCACATGGCTTTGCCCTGCCCAGCAGCAATGACAGCTTGCACTCAGCAGGCAAGATCAAAGCTGCTGCGCCCCTCCACACAGCCACTGCCTTCACCAGGTCAGACAGCTCTTCTGCACTTGCTTGTTCGGTCTCACCATTAGATGCAGCCCAATCTTTTGAGCTACCCATGCAGGACTCACAACACAAGACTGCAGGCATACAAATGCATGAGGCTGACAGCTTCATGCACAGACCCTCCATGCTGCCCGCGCCAAACTACTTCATCAGCTATCTGCTGCATGGCTTCAACAAGCAAGGCACTGCTGTGACAGTCAAGCAGGCTATGCGAGTCTGCCCATCTCTCTTGACCCATTAGTATGATGGGATGGTTGTTGCAGACCAAACTTGCCAAAGCCTGAGCTGCCAAGGGCATTTGCACGACAGGGCCTCAGGGGTGGTGGCATGAGCGGTGGGGGTGCAGGACCAGCGATGGTGGGTCCTGCCCACTTGTTGGCCAAGCATCAGGAGCGGGTGCAGGCAGACAGTGCTGCCAGACCCAGCTCAGCAGGTACAGCAAGAATGCATCTTATTGAGATAGACTGAGCAATGTATCCTTGGTTGCTATTGGTTGTGATTGGAGCCCCTAGCAGCAAGGACCTGACAGGAATGTCAATACCAAGCCAGTCAAGGCTCTACTACAACTGTGGTGCTGAATATGCCTGATCCAAGTCTGGCTTGCAGTGATTTTACAGTGGCTTATCTTGTGTGGAGTGTCTGGCGTGTTTGCATGTTGCTGATTGTGTGTGAGATGACTACAGACATGCAAGCTTATGAGCTGAAGCTGGTGTATACTGCAGGGGATCAGAGCAAGCCAGGGGTAAGATCTGCCCCGTCATGTACAGTACAGCCTGCTGCTCCTACAACAGTGCATGCTAAAGGGCAGCCCCCAGTAGCCCTTACATCAGCTCAGCCTGAACCCTCTGACATTCACTCAAGACTGACAGCTAAGTCAGCTGTGTCAGCTTGCAAGCCTGCACATACCAGACCACCCCCAGCTGTAGAAGCTGTGTCAGCAGCAGCAGCAGCACCAGCAAGCAGCAAGGCATCTTCTCAAGACAAGAGGCAGCAGACAGCAAAGGCATACCTGAGCAAACTACAGGAGGCTCTGCCTGCTGCTGCGTATCAGCAGGTGATGAAGTGCCTGCAGCAGTACCGCAAGGACCATGACACGCTCAAGGTGACTGATGGGGTGATGGATCTGCTGCGTGCGCCAAGCAGGCGGCATCTGCTGCTGGACTTTGCCACCTTCCTCAGGAGTCAGGACAGAGATTGGTTCCTGAGATGCGTCAAGTGAGCACCAATTTTGTGCTCAAGGCATGTTGAATATGCTGTCATGCCCAGCATACTGGTCTGTGTCAGCTGTTGCTGCAGTCAGTTTAGGCTGTGTCTTGTTTGGACATCCTGGCATCCTGGCCTCAGTCACCTGCTCTTTCAATTGCTAACGATTCAGACAGTAGCACTTGTCATGCTGTTACAGTGTCTCTGGATTGCATGCTGCTCAGGGCATACAGAAGCCAGCCTTGAACTTGCTGACTTCATGTGCAGGCAGATTACCAAGGAGCCTGCAGCAGATAGTACTACTGAGGCCCAGCATGCAGGTCATTCCAGAAGCAATGCTGCGAAGCTGTGTTTGTCCATGCCAAGACAGCCTGAGGGCACAAAACTGCCATTTCATCAGGCTGACATGTCAAAGAAAGGTCCTGCAGCTCCTCAAAGCCGCCCTGAGCCAGGCTTGCATGCTAATCAGCAGCTTACACATTCTGGTGCAGACGTTTCTTATCAAGCAAACGGTCCTGCTCTGCAGTCTAGAGCTGCTCAGCAGGTCATGCAGCAGCGCCATGCACGCCTGCAGCAGGCCACAACACCCTCACCTCACACGCTCTCAAACGTGTAGCTGCAGCAACGGTCGTTTCCGGCTGCAGAGGTGAAAGCTGCGTTTGTATTGTCAATGGCACTGTGTTGAGCTGTCAAGGCATAATATTATGCACCAGCCTCTGGTTGACACTTATGCAGATTTGGCATGAGCAGCTGACTTGTTGACGCTTGCAATAGAGCTCTTGCAGATAACATGTTTCTGGTAGCTACAATGCAGTTGCTTCGTACCTGTCTTGTCCTGATAGACGCGCACAGCGATCATATCAATGCCATCTTTGACTTGCCACATGACCAAGTTGACACAAACTGAAACTGAATTCTCTATTGTTGTACGGCGTCGTTACATTCGTTTACGTCGCCCAATGTGCATGCCATGACATGGAATGTTGTCGCGGCTCCGTTGCGCAGCGTCAGCAATTGGTCGATCTGAATTAAAAAAGCCACGGTCAGCTTGCGAGCGAATCGCGGTCATCAGTGCTGCATCGGCATGCTCCTGCAGTCTACGTTTGTGCATGCTGCTAGCTGTAAAGGTTTCAAAACTGCAGGAACAAAGCCTTTGCGATCACGCCCATGCCCACAAGCAAGGCTCATTCGTCGTTCAGCTGAGTGCTCGGCTGCTAATGTGTTGCGAGAAGCGCCTGAGGTAGGCCCTTGGCAACTGCAAACAACAAGTTCTTTGACCAGCTGATCTGCACCTGTGCTGGACAGGATTTGGCTAATCTCACATACGTTTGCAGGCACCGAAAGGCTTCTCGCCATTTGACAGGGTTTCTGTCCTGTCAGAGGCCTTGCCATACTTGCAACAGTTTCGAAACAAGACCATTGTCATCAAGTATGGTGGAGCAGCTATGAAGGACCCCACTCTCAAGGTAGGTAAATGTCGATCACGGCATCCATCCTTGTTGACTGCCTCCCCTGACAGGCGTGTCTAACCT
>JAABUO010010438.1_pt1 | contig 10280 bp, 12 predicted proteins | sample 5559291 | NCBI WGS metagenome assembly JAABUO01 (sample SAMN10711878, study PRJNA513372) | rock metagenome | isolation source: Antarctica rocks | place: Antarctica: Victoria Land, Finger Mt sud
GAGAGGCAGCAAAGCAGATGCAGGTGGAAGCATGAGTAAGGCTACAGGTCACTTGGGGTTTAGTATTACTAAATTAGTAAGGCTGACCTCATATGAGCTACCGTTGCCGCCTTTGTACCAGGGCTGCACAAGGAGCCATTGAAGGCAGCTCCAGTACATGCAGCCCGAAATGAGCAGCATCACTACTGTATGGAGGTAATGCTTCATGGTGCAAAGGATCTGTGGTGGGCGCCCAGAAGTGAGCCAATCTGCTGCAGATCGCAAGCTTGCTGCCAGTCCCATGGACAGGGCAACCCAGTCGTACGTCCCTCTCTGCAGCGGCATTTGGTACATGGACAATCAACATGAGAGGACCAAGAAAAGAAAAGGAAACGTCTACACCTTTTGGGGCCAGTTTTATGAGAAGCCAAGTGTCATACCGGGCAGCCCAGCATGAGAGGAGCAACAGTTGCATTGGAAGTGGGGACACACAGAACAGTCAGCTGTGGTTGTATGTAGCAGCAGTTGCCAGCAACTACAAGTCAGGTAGACTTAGGTAGACTGAAAGGCAAAAAGAGGAGCAAGGTGCCAGGCAGACGAAAAGGCAACTGCTCAGAGCAGATGCAAGGAGCACATGCAAACGGCAGGTTCAAAGGCAGCTGCCGTAGGCAATTTGGCAAGCGAAAGGAGACCAAAAGGCCGAATGAGAAGCAGGCGCACAGGGCAGACTGCAGCACAGTCTCAGTAGTTCAGCTTGGCTTCACTAACTAGTGTCTCCTTCATTGAAAGGTAGGGAACTGAAATGTGTACTATACTATATGCCATATGCACTCACAGCTGTTGATTGTTCAATCTGCGTTATCACTGCACCTGTTGTTAATGCTGTTTACCTGAGCATTAGAGAATGATGACCCATCAAGATAGAAAGTCATGTTCATGGCCAGATGCAGAAGTATCTGATACACCACCATGTACTGCAGTCAAACAAAGAAGGAAGCTAGACACATGATGCCATATGAGGTCCTTAGTCACTATGCATATGGCACCTTGCGATCTCACTGGCTGAAAGCAGCTGCACCTACTGCATGTACAACTCAGAACAGCAGTCAGTGAAGCAAACATTGTACCAGAACTTTGGACAAATCGAGAACACTGGACTGTTCACCGAACCAGAAACAGCTGAGTAGTTCAGAGTAGCAACAGAGTCCAGTGCAAAGCGCAGCAAAACTGGTGAGTAGTCCAGACTATCAAACAAATCAAGTGCAAGGTGCAGTGAAAGATAATATGGCCAAACAAATAATTGAACAATGCTGACATTCATCAAGCGCAATGTGTTTTTCCAGAAAAAATGGGTCAATGGACAGCCTGTTTCAATAAAATATATATTTTGAAACAAGCTGACAAAAACAATGTTTTTGTGTGGCAACAGACCCAGCTGCACGCATGTGTTGCATATGAGCAAAGCCTTTGATTGGCAAACAAAGAAACAAAACCATATAGTGCTATGCCCTACCTTGACAAGTGCCAGCTTGATGACTTGAGCAGCTCGGGCTTCCCTTATCACAATTGCCACACCTACACCATGAGGTCATCACACATTTCAGTCACCACATAGGTGCGTCGTGATTGGCCTACTGTACATGGCATAACCTGACAGTTGCCGGCATAAATTAACATTCCTGCCAAGGCTAAGGCCCCAACCCCGTGAGGGGGCATCGCTCTTGTGAAGGTCACCACACATCCTTCGTTCATTACTAATGCAGCCACCAGGCTTCTTCTCTCAGGATTGGGCTACATACAGTCTTGAGTACCTCCCTGTGTAACTCCCTATTTTGGCAGTCACAGGGGTTAGGGACCGGAATCAGGGTTTAGGGACTGGAATCGGGGTTTAGGGACTGGAATCAGGGGTTAGGGACTGAAATCAGGCTTTGGGGACTGGAAGAAGGATTTGGGGACTGGAATCAGGGTTTAGGGGCTGGAGTCAGGATGTAGGGACTGGAGTCAGAGCGTCACAGAGTGACCAGTGCCTCAGCACATGGCAACACACACGTTGAGCACAGCAGAGTCCGTTGTGCAACTGCCTGCCCACCTATTGATGATTTACTTCATTAGCCACCATCATTTTTATTTATTGATGCTCATATGTGTACACATGAGATGATCATATGTAAACATGTGATTACCTACACATTCCTGTTGCATGTATGTATGTACTACACATACAGACACAACACGCATGCACACATACAGATACTTACCAGCTAGTGTTCACATGCTGATTGATGAGATGCAGTTGCCGTTGTTGCGCAATCAGTCTAGAGCTACTACCGTAGGCATCCCACATCATTATGACAGTCTAAGGCTACTCCAGTGGGCATCCTGTAAGAGGATGACAGTCTACAGCTGCTACGCCGCATCATGCAAGAAGGAAACAAAAGGAAAAACTTCATGCTTTTCAGCGATCATAATGGGAGCCTCCTAAGGCGGCAGTCCGGTGCTAAGACCATAGGCCCCATCATGTAAGGCTCCGGGCTGCTGCCTCAGGAGGCTCCCATTATGATCGCTGAAAATCGTAAACATTTCATTTCTTTTGTTTCACATCATTTAAGACCCCTCAGTTGAGGGGATTGACCTGCAATGGAGGACTTCCTGTCTGCAAGGGTGGCTGCTGCTGAGGCCTCACTGGACCCCACAGCCATCCCCACATCTGCCGCCCCCAGCGCTGTCAGGTCATTGATGCCATCCCCACAGTACATGCATGTCTTGCACAAGCCCTGCAACCATCCCCACAGTCATTGATGCCATCCCCACCGTTATTGATGCCATCCCCACAGTACATGCATGTCTTGCACAAGCCCTGCAACCATCCTCACAGTCATTGATGCCATCCCCACAGTACATGCATGTCTTGCACAAGCCCTGCAATGAGCAAGGGCCAAAGCTGCAGCCTGCATGTGGCAGGACTGTCAAATGCTATGATTGATTATCGAAAAGGGGACATGGCCATAAGGCATGCGCAGGCGCATGCCATGCAAATTAGCTCCCTCCTGACAGGAGCTCCTGCTTGTTGTGAGCATGCGCATCAAGAAGGTAGTAGTTCTTGTCCAACTTGTGACAGCCAGACGAACAAGCATCGTTTCATACATTCCAAAGGACTTTTGCCACTTAACAGACCTGGCGCAGATGGTCCAGGCGGTTATTGCACGCTTGTAGGTATCTCTTCTCACTAACGCAGAGTACACTGATGCTGTGATGCAAGTTGCCCTTGTCTTTGAGTATTTCTGCTTCAAACATCAAGCCTTTGGATGATTAATTTTTTGGTCATTGTTACTGCGTGTTCTATGTTTTGTTACTACTGTCTATTACTGTGCTCACCGGCACATGTCTTGGTTGGTCCTTGAAGACCTGGTGCAGGCCGCGTCCCCCCAGCAGGTCCATCACCTGACCCTTCTGGTGAGACCTCATGCGCGCAAACACCACAACATTGCGCATCACGGTCTCCACCACTAACAGGTCATCCTGCTGAAGCATGTGCTGAAACGCGGGCCCTGTGACACAGCATAGTACCTGCCCCTGCACGGACGCACAGACATCTTTGGGGACAGGGGTCTCGAAGTGTGGTGCGCCATGGGGGTGAGTACGGGCTCTGTTGCTGATCTGTCTGTCTGTAGCATGTGTATGACTGCTGGCCATGTCAAGGGGTGTATGTCATGCATGTTGCTGAAGAACACTCACAGCCAAGACGCACACACCAAGGCAGGTGACACAGCCTGATGTACTTGCAGGACCTTTGCATCACGGATCTGAGGCATGCTTGCATCTGCGCTGGTTCCTGCTGAGCAGAAATGAAAAGAGAAGGTGACAGTCTTTGTAGAACCGTAAGAAAGGGCTGTGGGCAACTGCCTCCTGTGGCCTGCTGAGCAAGTTTAGCCCAAGGGCATTTGGCATCCTGAAAGGAGCCCCTGTGTCCTCGACCTGAAGAAGCATTACCTGGGCTATGCTGGTCAGAGCGCTGAGGGCATCCCCATCCTCAAAGGCATCCCCATTGTCCAGCAGGAACTTCAGCCCCTCACATGTCCTCTTCTGCTCACTGGCCTTGCTGATGTGGAAGGACACGGCCCTTTTGGCGGTCAGAGGGGTGTTGGATGCAGACTTGTTGCACTTCAGAGCTGAGTGCATGCAACCAGGATGTCTGCAGGATGGCCTGATCTCTGTTTGGGATTGGATGATGACTACACGGCTGTCCCCAGGGATCATGCCTGCTCCCCGGGCTACTGCTATGGCCGTGTGGTGGTAATCCCCTGTCACCATCATTGTTCTGATGGCTCCCCTGCAAACCATTGGGCTACTTGTTTCAGCACTACTGTATTGAGTACAAGATGCTCTGTTTCAGAGCAGCTTTCCATTTTCAGCACTACTGCATTATGTGCAAGATTCTCTGTTTCAGAGCAGCTTTCCCTGCAATTGCAGCATGCATATGCTTGGATGCAGTGATTCTGCATGAGTGTATGCTGAGGGCTAGATAGTGCAGATTCACTGAACGCAAAACATAAGCTTTCAAAGCAAGACTTGAGCGTTTCAGGCAGAAGTTGAGCGCTCAACACAGAACCTGAGCTTCCAAAGCAGAGCCTAAACGAAATCTAAGCATCATGGATTGAAATGGGCCCTGCAAATACCTAATTCATGACAGCAGTGTTGCAACCATCATGACGGTGGTTTTGCACTCAAGAAAACGTCATGATGGCAGTCTTGCACTCATGAAACCCATCATGATGGCTATTTTGCACTTACGAAAACCGTCACTGTAACAGGTTTGCACCCACAAAAACCATAGCAATGGCAGTCATGCACTCATGAAAGCCATCGTGGCAGCTTTTGCTACATTGTAATCATCATGATGGCAGAATCTGCATGCACAAAATTCAGTATATTCAATATTCAATTAGATTTATTGAATTTCATGCCTCAATTTAACATAAAGGCAGAGTTTGCAATTGTGAGAATCATCATCATGGATGTCTTGCACCCATGGAAAACCATCCTAATGGCAGATTCTGCAATCATGTGAGGCATCATGATGGCAGATTATGCAATCATGGGAGCATGTGAATCATGTGGTACAAGAACCACCTGTCTTGCAAGTGAGTGATGCATTCCCGAGAGTCGTGTCTCAGATGGTTGGACAGCACAAAAAGCCCTAGCAGGTCCAAAGAGCCTGCCCTAGCTTCCACTTGCTGCTGACTCATTGCAGCCAGGTTCAGCTTCCCCACCCCCTGCACTACCCCCCCTGCTAGGGCCAGCAGCCGGTAGCTCTGCCCTGAGTAGTTGTCCACCACCTGCACATCACATGGCGTAGGCTGTCCACCATTTTGTACAGGAAGGGCACATGGGGCGCTGGTGCTGTACTCATTTGTGTCTTTGTTTTAAGGTTGTCAAGACTTGATGATAGCATGATGACAATATTGAGTTTTCCCAGCTAAGCCTCTGTAGTTTCAGGAGCCGTTGCTGCCCTTTTGCCAAATAAGATCAAATGGTTACTAGCTCACTAGCTGATGACCGGGCCTGTTCCATTCACCGCTTTTCCTTGCATGCCAGCTGTGCAGCTGCTCAACAGTGCACAAAACGTCACGGACAGATTGCAAGTCAGCTGTACAACTGCTCGCCAGAACACAAAGCGTCACGGACAGACATGCAGTTTGAGTTGGATCTGTGTGTGGCTCCACAGTGGTCATTGCTCAAACAAGCCTGAAGAGGATGTATGGTCTACCTGTCTAAAGTCAGCAGGACTCTGGCCTGAAGAGGATGTATGGTCTACCTGTCTAAAGTCAGCAGAAATCTGGCCCGTAGAAAACACATGGCTATTTGTCTATAGTCAGCAGGAATCTGGCCTGAAGAGGATGTATGGTCTACCTGTCTAAAGTCACCAGGAATCTGGCCTCCTCTGATGAGCTGCTCAACTGTGGAGGGAGCGCCTCTGACAAACAACATGCCAGTATCTGGGTTGTCAGTGTCTACAGCTATAACTCCAGACCTCATCAATGCAGCCTCGAACTCAAACCGCCTCAGGATTTGCAGGGTGAGCACCTGATCAGCCAGTCTGTGGCCCCTGTTGAGTGGCAAAGCCACCAGATTTCGCTCCTGCAAGATCACAGCACGTTTTGGGCTTGAGTTAGCGTACGTGAAGTGTGTGCCAGCGTTGCTTCGCCATAGTTTTCACAACTGTTGTAAGCATGCTGAAGACAAGCCTGTGAGCCAGTTGTGAATCAACACCTGGCTGTTGGAGAGACAAGACTTGTCCTGCAGGTACCTAGCTCATGATGAGCTGGAAAGCGTACTATTATCATTATCATTGTTATTACTATTATCATTATCATTATCATTATCACTATCACTATCATTATCAGTATCATTATCATTATCATTATCATTATCATTATCATTATCATTATCATTATCATTATCATTATCATTATCATTATCATTATCATTATCATTATCATTATCATTATCAATATCATTATCACTATCATTATCATTAATAATATTGCCTGGCTTATGCTTTCATGCTTAGACATATCACCGTCCATTGAACAGCGTATTCTGGAAGAGCAGTGAAATCTTGCATCATCTGTCTGCCATTGTGCACAGCACAGCAGCTCTCAACCGTGTCTGCAGCGCAGTTGAAACGTCTGCGCCTGGGCTGTATCGTAGCACGTCAGGGGCAGATGATGACTTTGCGTATGCCATGATCTCTGACGCAAAAACACGAGGGTTTGCAAGCTGCAAGCACTACTACCACACCGGGTAGGGTAAACATGAAGTAGATAGGAGCATGCAACTGCTTGTGCTGGTTCAGATTGCCTATTTCCCAGACAGACCTTCCAAACAACATTCCCTGTCAACCACTGCAACAAACACTCTGCACCCTGTGTCGGCAGCAAAAACGCATGTATACTAGTGCACGATGGAAGTTCTGCAGTGAATAAGGCCTATTCCCAGAGGAGCAAGAAGATGAACAGTCCTGCTCACCAGAAACTGTGCTTCCACAGCCTTGAAGACTTCTCTTTCACAGACATCACCCACTGCTTGCTTCCTGCTGACAAGGCTGAGAGCATTGCAGACAGCAGCGGCCTGTTTGAGCCTGTCTGGCCACCTGAAAGCGCTCCTCTGAAGAGTGGTGAACTCCCCTTTCACCACTGGCAGCATCCCTTGAAACTCAGGCTGCAGCACACACACACACACACAAACCAATCAAAGCAAAAGCAGCAGCAGTCAGTTGGGCAAGCGCTTCTTTGGCAGTGTACTTCTCTTTCTTCACTGGCAGCAATGTTTAGAAGTCAGGCGCAAGCGCGCGCACACACATAGACACAGACACACTGACGCAGACACACACACAACACAGCTTTACAATTGCAAATGGTAGCTGTCATATCTAAAAATCAGACGCCTTGTTGCAGTGAACTTCTGTTTCTAGTGAGTTTCAGCTGAGAAGTAAGAGGTTTAGGTGGTGTGATCAGATTTGCAGGATCCCTGACAGCAAATTGACCAGATGCTACTGCATGGACAGTTAGTGGACCAAACTTGTGGTAATAAACCTAGAACTGTTTGGAACAAAGTGTAGCAGCAGTCTGATGTTTCGAACTTGACGGTGAACCACTTTGCTCCCGATATTCAGAGCAAGCCTGTCTGGAGGGAGCTGACTTGCACTGCACAAACCTGATGCCTGCTGGCTAAGCCTGCGCTTTGATGATTACCAAACATGGTCAATGTATGATTATGAAATATCATCAACATATGAAGTGCTTTTGGTATCTGATTGTTGAAAATATGGCAGCAGTCAGCATTATGTATCTAAACGAACCCCTGAGGGCAGCCAAAGACCGCCTGCTTGGCAACATGCAGCACACCGTGAATCAGAAAGAAAAGAAATGCGCAGACGACACCTTTCAGCATTATAAACAAACCCAAGGATGAGATACTTTGGGCTTCCCTGTTGATGTGACCATGCACCAGAAAGAGACTTACCACGCTGCCAGTCAGCGTGCCGGTCTTGTCAAAGCACACCACCGACACATCAGCAATGGTCTTGATCTTCTCAGGCTGCAGCACATCGATCTGCTGCCGGGCCAGCTTCCTCGCACATGTCCCCTGCAATAACACTGTTGAGCTGAGCATGTTATGGACGCCCCTTTGCCTTCTGGCAACCCTGCCGCTGTGAGCCAGCTTTAACAACTTAGTACTAACTCTGCTTGTTGTCGCTGATTTGACATGTTTCTTGATCGGCAAAGATAATGTCGCTGTTAACATGTTGTTGTTGACGTTGGGGTTACCAAGCTTAAGCTTCCTATTTAGCATTCTTGCTTTCAATATTGCGACCATCACTGTTAGCATCGGTGCCGTTATCATTGATATGATTATGTTGCGTATTGTGTGTGATGCCGATACGAACAGTCACAAAGCTGGCATTTCCCACAAGTACAGCACTGTGTCAGTCTGGCCATGCAGACAGCACAAGCGGCAGCAGCACGTCAGTACCAAAACTTCTCTTGTAGACAAACTGTATGTGAGTTGATGATGGGGAGGAGCACTACCAGTGAGAGGATGAGAACTGTATCTGTGTTGATGATGGGAAGGAGCACTACCAGTGAGAAGATGAGAACTGTTGCCAGTCCAGTGGGGAAGGCCCCCAGGAAGATGTTGATGACCCTCTTCACCACGTCTGATGGGCCGTGATAGTATGTGCGAGCCCTGGTGATGTACAGCATGAAGATGCCAATGTGTAGCAGCAGTGCGAATGCACAGAAGCTGAACAGATCCTGCAGCCCCGACATGCTTGTTGGGTTCAGTTGGGTTGTGGTGCATCATGCATGGCAGCTGTTGAATGTACAGCTTGAAGGTGCCGATGTGCAGCAACAACGCAAGTGCACAGAAGTTGAACAGATCCTGCAACCATGATATGCTCGTTGGGTTCAGTTGGGTTGTGGTGCATTATGCATGGCAGCTGTTGAATGTACAGCTTGAAGGTGCCAATGTGCAACGCCAACAAGTCCACAGAAACTGAATACACCTTGAAACCACAGCATGCTTGTTGAGTTCGACATCGGTTTTTGCTGAAGTACGTCTGGGGCACAGCAGCAACCTGCTTGCCTTGTTGGCTTGATACCTCAGCGAGCTGATAAGTAAAAAAGTGCAAAGCCATGGCAGCAGTGCAGATGCCTGCAACTAGTGTAGCAACACTGCAAATGTCCTTGCTGTTGCGTGAAGATGGCCATCCAAAGGCCATCCCGGGTCCAAGTGTCCTGAGGCCCTGGTGCCACAGCAGTTGACTCACCCTGAGAAAAGGATCCTTGTAGAGCTGCGTGTTGTGTAAAGGGTTGGTGACCTGCCGTAACATGTTGCCCATTGTTGTGCACAGCCCTATTCTGACCACCATCACCAGAACTTCGTCCTCTGCATTGCTCTCATTCCACACCTGTCCACCATACTGACTAAGCCAAAAGTAAGGCACAGCACATCTGCAGCTGACTCAAGCAGACTTGTCAGGTGGGCAGTTCTGCATGCAAGTGCATGTTCCTAGAGTGTGGCTGCATGTGTTCCACTGCTCAACAGGGCTTGTTTGCTGCATAACGCTGCATAACGCTGCCTAACTTTTGCAAAAAGCAGCAGCCAGGGCCATAAGATGAGCAGCTTGAAACAGCTGAGTTCGAAGAAAGTGCAATGCTTATGCTGTACCTGCTGAACAAAGGTACCAGCATGCACTGTACAGGTGTGATGAGTGTCCGGGTGGTAGCCGTTAGTCTTCATCACCCCACCCTCAGGCACAAAGGCGGACTTGCGCACCTGGGTAGCCTGTAGCAGAAGTCCAGCAAATGCTCAAATCAAAGTTGTACTGACTTACTCCAAAATCTACACAAGCTTTGTTTTTGCAATGTAGTTTTCAGCTTAGCCTTCCTGTCAAAAGTGTAACTGCAAGCAGTGTGTGGCGTTTGCCTGTGCTACAGACAAGTGGAAGGTGCCCTGGTAGAGTTAGGATGTTGGGCAGTTTACTGGCAGATGCTAAGAGACAGTGATGAGCAGCATGCAAGAAAACGCCTTTACTGAGACAGACTGTCTCCTCTTTTGCAAGCCATCATTCTCTTATCAAGGCCACTGCTTGTTCAGCACAGCCTCAAGCTCTCGGCTGGAGGACATGGCACAGGCATCATTCAAACCCACTGACAAATGAGCTACGAAATACAAAATTGGCAGGTGCTATGAGCAAATGTCGGTCCTTGTGTGAAAAATTTGGTTTTCACCATTCA
>JAABUO010010439.1_pt1 | contig 10279 bp, 13 predicted proteins | sample 5559291 | NCBI WGS metagenome assembly JAABUO01 (sample SAMN10711878, study PRJNA513372) | rock metagenome | isolation source: Antarctica rocks | place: Antarctica: Victoria Land, Finger Mt sud
GAGACGTTTAGGGGCAGGCCAAAGCTTACCATAAATGCTGACATATATATTGAATTTTGGGAAGGCGTGTACGTATGGGACTTCTTCCGTGCCTTCCGCGGCTGCCCCGGTCGAGTATCCTGTCAATCTTCTCTGTCGTCTGCTTCTGTAGGTACTTATCCAGGGCTAAAGTAGAACTCTATACCGGCAGGATTGACAACGAGGAAAACGTCGCCGGATCAATCGTGACCCCGACCGTTATCTTCTTACATTCAGTTGCTTGGCCGTGAAACGGGTTTACCTTGGCTAGTCGTGGCCTTTTATGAGGTAGTCCGCGTACATCCATCGCAGGAACGGGTTGTTGATGTATGCCCGAGGTTCCAGCTCATAAACAGCGCTGTAGATGTAGGAAGTCTATCCTTACCGCTCGTCGAGACTTTCTGAGGGAATTGGCGTGGAAAAGGAAAGAACAAGACTGAGCATCACGAACGGAAAAATTGGGGGAAGCATGGTGGTTCGTATCAACTGATATGAGGATGCCGTTTCAAATGCAAACATCTGAAAGACACTCCATGCAAGAGAAAAGGTCCTTAAGTTTCCTGGCTTTCGTCCAAAGGCTCTTCCTGACTGACCAGTAGGACGAGCCTCGATTTTTCATCAATTGACACGCACATATCTGTCAGCTCATCAATGATCTTTGCAATGTGGGAAAAGTGATAAATGATATTTGTTAACAGTCTCCCAGGATGCCTGTCTGCATAATAGCTTTCAACAGATAACTCGGGACAAGGCAAGAAATAGCCAGACTGGCTCGATTGACAGTTTGCAGCTTCAATTTTGAATGCTGTGATCTTTTCTACGTATACAACAGTCTATTGTAATACACAATAAAAAATGAGCGAATAGAGAGTAAAGAAACACCCCGACACGACAGAAACAGAACAACGGTCACGCATCCAAGAAAATTCTGTCTGGACGCTTGAACCCACTGTTCTTCCAATCCTGAAACATGCGGAGGCTAACATAATTGCTATTTGAGACACAGACACACAGTACCCAACGGCAAGCGTCATGTTTTAAGCAGGCGTAAGTTGTACTGCTCGATACGGCCTTGCATATTTGACAAAGCGGCAAAGTAGATGGCTCAGAACAAGCCGTACTTAAAACCTTGAGTAAATATGCATGTGACGCTTTCGAGCTCAACAAAACATGTCTTCAGATGAAAAGTATAAATCATCATAAAAAATCCAAACTTCAAAGGCCCACCAGAAGCCACCCCCAAAGCGGTCAGCAAAATTCTGCCAACCCAAAAAGCTCCCCCACATCAAGCTACAAACCCTTCACGAAACCCCCCAAAATCTCACAAATCAGCCGCCGCGATGCCGAAAAACCTAGCAAAGCTGCAAAAGAAGATTTCTAAGAAAAAGGGCAACACCACGACTCTGAACGAAAACAGTCGCGATTCTCAACGGCTGCGGCGCGCAGGCGCAAGAGGCGAGAAATTGGAGAAATTGGCGGCGGCGAGGGCCAAGGCAAATCAACCCCATCGTGCGCATGCGATTATCTCTTGCAAAGTTTTTTTGGTAGGAGGGACGCTCGCTAAGGGATCTACAGTGCAAAGGGTATCTTATTTCCAGGGAGCCGCAAAAGCCACGGACGGGCCTGTGGACAAGGAGAAGATCCAGAGTCTTATACAGAGGTTAGTTCGGTTATGGTTGTGTGTCTAGATTCCTGGGGTTCAAGGTCTACTAGGTTTATAAGCCGCGATGAAGAAAAGCTGGCGAGGTTTAAAGCGGAGCGAAGACCTGGCCGAGCCTCAAGTACCAGGGAGGACCTGCTGAAGCAGCGGGTGGTGTTAGAGGAGCGGGAGTACAAGTCGGGATTCTGGATGCCGGATGTGGAAGATGAGCACAATTTAGGGTTGTTGCGGGACTGGAATGGGCATTGGACGTCTTTGAGTACTTTGAAGTATGTTCGTATCGCACAAGATGGAACAAAGCAAACTTCAAGCTTTCCGCCAAAGGGACAATCATGACAGATGACTTTAAAGGACAAGATTTCCCGCATGAATATGGTGTGAGTATCAGGCGCATCGATTGTTCCCACCATCTTTTGACGTCTAATGATGCCTGGAAGCCTGTGTAATAGCCCTAAGGAACAAGTACCAAGATTTCTCCATCTAACTGTCAAAGACGTAGGTGAGATGGCATCTACCACAGTACTGGCGATTGTGCATAGCAGCCATGAAGACACCAGCTCCGCACTATAATACATAGTCAGCCTTTCTGCCACGAATTGTCTGCAACAATTGCCTACCTCAGGTGTAGGACATTCTCTCCTTAACCGTTCAATCTTGCCATCTCCATCCACCTTGTAGTACTTCAGCACGGCCAACTTGGTCTTCTTGCGCTTGTGCTTGATCTTTTTGGGCGTAGTGTACACCTTCTTCTTGCGCTTCTTGGCACCACCACGCAGACGAAGAACGAGATGAAGTGTTGACTCTTTTTGGATATTGTAGTCGGAAAGGGTCCGGCCATCCTCAAGTTGCTTGCCGGCGAAGATCAGGCGCTGCTGGTCGGGTGGGATTCCCTCCTTGTCTGAGTGATATCAGGCTACATGAAGGATACAGCATGTTCAAAACTCAGATCACTTACCTTGAATCTTTGCCTTGACATTGTCGATAGTGTCCGAAGACTCCACCTCAAGGGTGATGGTTTTACCCGTGAGGGTCTTGACGAAAATCTGCATGATGGCCTACGTGGAACATTATCAGTTTCCAGCTATAACGATGATGTATTGAAAGGGCTCGTGAAATCTTCCGAGCACCGAGGAAGAATCCAAACGTACCTCGACAAAGTTGTCGTCCTCAACCTTCTGCAGAGGTGCTTAAAATACAAGTAGAAAACAACCAGGGAAATCGAAGTTACTGTGTGTCTCGCTTATTGATGCGCTAGTCTGAGTCTTGTGCTAAGCCTTGTGGATGGGCCTCCTGACAGAATAAAAGCGACACTGAAATCACCAGTCTGATATTACGTCTGAATAGGGCTTCAAGCAGCTTTAGATGCTGAGATTCTTCAAATTTGTTGCTTACGATCTGCAGTTTCACTTTGTGGAATTTAGAATAATCTTGTTGAGGTTTAATCCCAATGTGAACGCTGCTAACAGCTTATGGAGAAAGTCTCTAAGTACTTCTTAGCGCCTGAGAGACATCCGGGAGGCAAGGGTTTCAGTGTCGCGGATTTTTCGTCCTCGTCGCCCTGCTTTGTCAGAGATCTCCCCCCTGCTCCCCGTCGTTGCCCAGCGCTACCGAGAAAACCAGTATTGATTCTCGAGGTGCCAAGCTCTTGTCATCAAACCTTCCTCTCCATCACAAGCTGAGCTTGTACTACAAACATCAAGAAGACTTTGAATTGAGAACCTCAGGATTTTAAATTCACTTTATCGCATAACATCCGGCAATACACCAGGAGCTTCGATCCGTGGAAAGCACCTGCCAAGAAACATCCTCTCCAAAATCATAACCCAATTGTACGATAAAATTCTCCAATTGACTGGATAAAACTCAAGGAACTTGAGCTTTGCCCGGCCGAACAGCTCGCGCTGCGTGAGGTGTGTATTCCAGCCCAAGTACGTCGAGCTGAGAGAAATTGACCTGGCTTCGGTAGTCTCGAACCGCGAAGGATCTCCGTTACATCTTCGACAATTCCCAATTCGAACTCGACTCGTATCTCCATGTTGCCTAAGCAAGCTACCGACCTTCCACCAGGATACCACCGACAACAGAACTCGACACCCACGGTAGCCATCGCCCCGAAGGTCCCTCTTCTTCCTGCAATGCCGCCACAGTACGACATCCACCGACGAGGACTCAGCCTGGATCAGATCATCTATGACCATAAGCCACAAGAGTTATCACAGCAGGACAGAAGTAGAGTAAGTATTAACCAAGGACCTCTACAACATCAGCAGCACACAATACGAGAAGCGCAGCAGCAGCAACCAATGGCTCGACCGGGCCAATTAATGAAACAGGAAACACAATACCACAACGAATCTCCAAGATACATTCAACCCCCGCCAGAGCAGGAATTTGGCATAGTACCCATTTCAGACGACGATTTTTTGAACGAAGCAACTAATACGACGGACCTACTTGATTTCATTAGCAAATACTCAATTAAGAAATTTTCCCAACCTACTCACTTGACTACTTCCGCTGGATACCTTGACGGTCTCGGAAGTAAGCTGGTTGGAAATGTCCAAGACGCAACACACAATGGAGAGATGAACTTATTTGGGATATCATCGAATCATGGGCTACCTGGATCTTTCCGTCCAGAGAGTAGAGAAGGCCCTTCAAGGCCTTCAACGCCTCTAAACCAGACGAGTACAAGTAAGACAAAATAATAGTCAAGCTCACAAAAACACGATTACTGATCTTGGGAAGGTTACTTTCCCATGACTCCAGCCACCACTCCTTTCACAAAGGGTACCAAAGCCAAACAACCTCTAACGAGCCGGACAGCCGGGTCGTCTCCTGTCAGAAGAGATCCCAACATGCCAATCAAGGCCTCCCACGCAATGCAGCGTGGTTCATCTTGGCAAGAATCGTTCTCAAACCAAAGCGGCTTCATAACCAGTTCTGAGCTTCCATCTCCACCAAAAACAGGGCCCCATAAGCGGCCTAAATCGTTCGATTTCACGGCAATTCCTCCCCTGGACTTTCTAAGCCTGGAGACCTTGAAGATGGACTTTCCGGTCGCTGACAGTCAATATGATTCATCGAATTATTCGCCCATGTCGAATGCTATGTCTCCTACGTCGTCATCTTTTCAAACTTCACCAGAATTGGCGCATATGTCGCTACTTAGCAGCGCAGGGGACAATATTGCAGACTTCCCGCTCTTCCCTCCAGCAACTAAATTGCCAGTCTCTCAGAGTGCCGTGAATCTCGGAACATATCCGTCACCAGTCATCAAGACCTTTAAGCCAAGATCCCAGTCAATTGCAGAACTCGATCTTGATCTCGATGCTTCGATCGAGGATACCGGCGTTACATCTGATGAGATTGCCTCCTTCATATGCGGCCCGGATTTAGTAGATCAGAAATGGACATGCATTTACGACGGGTGTCGGAAGAAATTCGGACGCAAGGAAAACATCAAATCGCACGTCCAGACCCATCTTGGGGATAGACAGTTTAGATGTAACCACTGCAAAAAGTGTTTTGTTCGCCAACACGACCTCAAGCGACATGGCAAGATCCACAGTGGCGTGAAGCCATACGTATGTCCTTGCGGCAACGGTTTTGCCAGACACGACGCCTTGACTCGGCATAGACAGCGGAACACGTGCGTTGGAGGTTTTGGAGGTCCAGGTCCCAAGCCGCCAACTCGACGTGGTAGACCAAAGAAGACAAGACCTGAGACAGAGGAGAGACTGGAAAAAGCGGCAAGGACCCGACAAAGAGTCATTGAGAAAGCATATGCATCTTCAGTATCTGGCTCATCGGAAGGCTCATACCCAAGTCCACCACAGTTGTTCGAAGACATGGAGATTTGCGGGGTCAATACTTTGGATAACATGGACTCCTTGCCAACAACGACGACCGCTCTCCCTCCCGACTTCTTTACCTACACACCACCCTCGTCTCCTGGCTATAGTACGGGAAACTGCTACTCATCACACCATTCTCAGCACTCTCACACCCCGAAGACAGCGAGCATGAGTCCGTCGCCACAGATCATCACCATACCCGAGGATGAATTCGGGGCTAGACTGGACCTCATCAGTCAAGGAATGTCAAGGGAGAGCTCAGCAACCGGATCCGAAGCATCGGATCCTGAGATCGATGTTGACAGACTCTTTCAAGACCTTCTCGATGGACACAATTCGGTAAGTCTGGATACGGAGCCTCCGTATTTCTCAGACAGACTCGAAGATGTCTTGGCAAGTCCTTGGGCCGATGTCGGTAGTGAAAGCTCAACCCAGAATTTTGATGAAGCACTCACGATGATGTAGGAGGATGAGGTCATGACGAAATATGTCTTCTTGCTGGGCGATGGTTTTGTTTGAGCATTTCTTGTACCTTTAGCGGGTGGAACACGGATAAATAGGAGTCACCTTGTAACGTCTTGACCGAAACCACAGCAGTACCTTACCTACCATAGGGACAGTATACATATTGTAATGGTGTTACATGCGGGAACGACGTCACTCCTGATTTACTGAGTGAGGTTGATTCTTTTCAATCTCGGTAGTAATAAAGATATGATGCCATCCAGTCCTCCGCTGACGTGCATAACATCGGCATACGGATCCTCGGTATTCCGTATTCGTACTTACCTCGCTTAATCAGGTCTAACACATGGCCTATCACTCCTGTCCATGTGTTTTACTCGCATAGCCCACAGGATTCGAACAGCCTCTTGTCAGGAGGAACGAGTACCTTACTACGGAGGTATTGTTGATGAGGGTAGGAGTATGAAGCTGAAGGGGCTGTATTTCTCTCCCTTTTCCATGCGACTGACGCAGCGCGATACAAAAACTCGAAAGCAGAAGCGGATGGAGATTAGGATATAGGGTGCCTTGAAGATTAGATTGCGAGATTGCTCTATAGCCGATAGATTACGGTACGAGTAGCCATTCACATTGGCCAGCCATGCCCAGCCCTTAAACACGGGGGATTTAAAATGAAAGACTAAGGTAAGTTTCGTAAGCCCAAACGGCTTCCTGTGGCTTGTATGCGTATTATATTACGGAAGTATTGCGCCCTAAACTACGGAATAAGGGCAACGGATTAGACGGATTCAAATCCCTAATCTTCCTGTCGTGTGAGAAAACACATCTCCCCCTTCCATCACTACTTTACTTCTTGACCGTTGAACATTATTCCTGGGGCCCTAACACCTTCACTCACGTCTCCGACAACTCTTAGAAAATCCCATCGTATTCCTAGCAGGTCGCTTGACGGTTGCGGCATTTCGAGCCGACTGGACAAGCTAATTACAAACATCCATTCCCCAGGTTCTCCGCCGTCCTGCCTCTACGTCTTGTGTTCCCCTGGGTTTGCCAGTCATCTAGGCTGGTGCTACCGTGATTAGGCACATCAACAGCTGAGACAAGATACCTGTGGTGGGGTCGCATTGGAAGAGAGCAAAACGGCACCCCTCAGCTTCCCCGGCTCTGCTCGGCTCTCTATATGATGAAGTCTTTTCCTTCGCGGAAAGAGTTCCAGAAGACCTACTCAAAAGCCAAACTACCTTTTTCATGGTCGCCATCTTTACGGTCGATAATACCCCACCGCATACGGCGGAGGCTGAGGTCAAAGATACGGAGTAGACAGTCGCCATCATCTGCCCTCTCTGCTCTCCAGACGTCCACATCACCCGCCGACACTCTCCGGTCACTGCGTGCGCATCGATGGTCCTATTACGATGGACAGTACCTAATCCTCATAATTCTCGGCATTTTTTCGCTATCCATTATACCATCCCCTGGACCCATCATCAAAACGGCCATATCGACGCTCATACTCATCTCCCTAATAGTACCAGTCACTCGCCAGTTTGCCCTACCGTTCATGCCTATAGCGAGCTGGCTCATATTCTTCTACGCGTGCGGGTAAGATACTCATCTCATTTTGCTGTCCTCCATTGTAATTGTGGTGGTCGCTCCTAAAGCGGTCATTGACATACGATTGCGCAGACTTGTAGCTAAATTCCCCCATTTTATTAGTTTTATACCAAGCGACTGGCGGCCGCCGATTTGGGTCCGGGTTCTCCCAGCTCTAGAGAACATTTTCTACGGCGCAAATCTCAGTAACATTCTCTCTGCCCATCAGAACACCTTCCTCGACATTATGGCGTGGTTGCCTTACGGAATAATACATTTCGGAGCCCCTGTTGTCTGCTCTATCATAATGTTCGTATTCGCGTCCCCAGGAACGGTACCGGTTTTCGCGCGAAGTTTTGGCTACATGAACTTGATCGGGGTCTCGATACAATTGATGTTCCCGTGTTCCCCACCTTGGTACGAGAACATGTACGGGCTGGCGCCAGCTACCTACGCCATCAAAGGGTCTCCCGCGGGTCTTGCACGAATCGACCAACTTTTCGGCATTTCTCTGTACACCCCCGGCTTTACTGGATCGCCAATGGTTTTTGGTGCTTTCCCTTCCCTTCATGCAGGAAGCGCTACCATCGAGGCCCTCTTTATGAGCCATGTGTTTCCTCGCCTTAGGCCCTTCTTCATTACCTACACACTGTGGCTGTGGTGGGCGACAATGTACTTGTCACATCATTACGCCGTTGATTTGGTGGGCGGCAGCTTACGTAGGTCTTTTTGTGGAACTCCTCTACTTCTTAGCTGATCTTTGACAGTCGCGGGAGTCGTCTTCTACGTCGCCAAATCCAAGTTCCTTCCTCGAATTCAGACAGAGAAGATGTTCCGTTGGGACTACGACTACACGGAACTTGGCGAAAACCCCACAGAGAAGGGTTACGCGTTTGCAGATCTTGATGCAGGTCATCATGCCGATACTGATGAGTGGACTATTGGATCCTCGTCTTCGATATCTTCGGGTTCGATAAGTCCTGTTGATGAGGGCCAGTCGCTGTGGGAAGGAGAAACACTGGCTTCACATTCAGATACCGAGGCTCAGCGGTAGCACAATGGATGTTTTTGATCACTTTCGACACAGCCATCCCGTCGAAATTCCTGCCCAATTACGATTAACGGCCACGCATAACGGAAATTGTTCCTCGAGCGAGCCAATCGCTCTTCCACTCCTTTGTACCTCTATGAACATGACTTGTTCATGGTTTGAAAACGTACATACTTCGGTCCACCTCTTGGATACTATTCGGCACCAGTAATATATAATCGTTAATCCGGCGCGCGGCCCCCTTCTTACTTCTTTGCATAGCACAGAATACCCACTTCCGCCTGCTTCGACATTCGCTTCTTGAGTGTACATAACATTCGCTTTTACATACCTTTTTCGGCGTCTCGAGAGGAAGCCTGTATAGAGAAACTCCTGCATTCGCTTGGCATAACCTGCATTGGTTGGGTGGAAACCCGTTACTGGGAATGGCCCCGGTTTCGTTAGAAGATGGTCTGGTTATGGCATGGTTCGCGGTTTTGTTCGTCAAGACTCGAGCTGGTCTGGACGGTTTATATTTTTATAGGGGAGGGATTGGGAAGGGGGGCAGTGGGATTATAGAGTAGGCTAGCGTTTAGAGCCTGAGTAGTGGTAATAGAGACGATGGTAGAATCAAATCCTATTCATCCCTATGACTCTGATTTAAATGATTGTTGTTCATGAACTTAATACCTCGAAACCATTGCCCCAACCTGTAAGGAGCTGTAAAAGCCCGGCTGTTTCTCCCAGTTGCGCAGCTGCAGTACCCCAGTTTCTACTTGCTGCTGATCAGTTGAGAATGCTGATTTGAACGCTCGATATAGTACGGATCTTGACTTTCTTTTTGTTCATCTGCTCATTCTCAAGATTCATCACTTTGACTTACGACGTTGAAGTCGCTCTAAGATATTTGTCTTCTTGTGAAACATTGCAGATAGCTCGACAGAATACTCGTTGGGAACAGAGGTCGGGCAAAAGAAGCAGTCGGGTAGGAAACAAGTTCGCAGCGACGGACGTCGTTGGGCAGGGAGATATGAGAGCCAACATCGTGAAAAGGCGTGGGGAAAGGCGTCTTAACAATGAAGGGGGGGTCCCATTTCTGGCTCCCTTCATGGCTTGGCGATAGGGAGGAGGCGCTGGAGTTTTCTTCCCTGGCACTCTTTCGTTGACCTACGAATACGCCTCTCTCGAGTGCATAGCAACACACGAGGACGAGATGGCCATGCGACGGCGAAATGGCAAGACATAGCCATGGTCAGCTCCATACCGGAGATGTGGACGCGAGGTCCGCTTGAGAGCGGCGAGGGAAAGTGGCAGGTGCTGGTGGGGCCGGTGAAAAGGACGTCGAAAGCGGCGCCGTGGGATGTTAATCATTCGATCTTTTGATCATTACTTAAGCTTACTCCGGCTAATTTTTATTGATGCAGCACAAATCATCTAGTCTTGGTTTGGAATAGCTTATTTATGCTGCATTAATAAAAATTAGCCTGAGTAATTTAATGTAAATAATATGGTGATATAAGAGTACGTTCTTTATGTATAAGAATATTATGTCTGTATTGAATAAAAGCAAAAATGATAAGATGAATTTGTTAAGCGAGTTCGTAATGAAAAGACAAATATCTCCTCTCGGTCTCCGTGATGGTGTAGTTATGATCA
>JAABUO010010440.1_pt1 | contig 10279 bp, 12 predicted proteins | sample 5559291 | NCBI WGS metagenome assembly JAABUO01 (sample SAMN10711878, study PRJNA513372) | rock metagenome | isolation source: Antarctica rocks | place: Antarctica: Victoria Land, Finger Mt sud
TCCTTATCTGTAAACCCCCGTGCTCGCTGCAGCTGAGGGCTGATTATTTCATTCTTTGAAGGTGTTGCCGCGAACTGAACAAGTTGAGCTTGGGCGGAGTAGGAACATGAAGGGGTGAAGTTGGTGAGTGGGTTTAGGCGGAAGGGGGGAGAGAGGGTGAGGAGGGGGGAAAGGGGATGAGAAAAGGATGGAGAAGAGAGTCAGTATCATGCCATCATCACCTTTTTTTGTTTTTCGATGCAGACGGAAGCAGGCTTAGTAGCAGTGATTTACATGTGTCTTTGCATGCCAAAAGAAGTAAACCTTCGCCGTTAAAACTTCGAATTTTCAGAAACAAAGAGCACGCGCTAAGCAATATATCGTCTTTCTTAATTTGAAAGAACAATGTACTTGTAAAACATCGAAATTATAGTGCAAGAAAGAAAATATATCGATAGCGAATTTTAGGAATAAAAGGATGTATTAGTAGCGAGTAGAAAATGCAGCTGCAGAGAAGAATATGTATAGCGATAGCGTGGCCGTTCTTGCATTCTTCTCTTCTGGAATTTGATCAGAGAGTCATCAAAAGCTGAAATCCAATGCTGACAGCTTCCATGTATTTCGTCTTAGCTATGAGTTTTTGTGATGAATTGTAAAAGAGGGACTTAGATAGATGATGAATCAAACCTTCAGTAGAGCAGCTTCGCTTACTAGACTTTCGGAAAGTGCATTGTGTTGACGTAGTCTTAGATGGCGTCATTCATATCGTAACTCATTCCTCGGTGCCATCTCTAGACAGATGAAATCCTCCGAGGACTGCGATCTCATGACCACGTCCCATTCGCAGGCCCGAAATACCCACTATCGGGCAAAGCCTTCCAAGGCAGCCCATTCCCATCTGCCGTATTCATATAAACAGTATTCCCCCACCAGTCCGGAAATTTGCCACCTGGATAGGAAATGCAAAAGAAGATAATCAACCCCGATATGGCCAGCCCCGTATCCAGCGCCGCCGCAAGGATATAGTTATACTTGGTCCACCAAGCAAAGAACTTCCTGTATATGATATGATTGAAAATGAAATTCACCAGCGCCCATGAAGAATAGTTAATTCCTGTGGCAGGCGGCACATTATACGTCCCCACGAAGATCAATGGCCAATTGACCTTCTTCCAGAAATCCTTCTTGGTCCGTTTCCAGATGCACCAGGTCAGTACGGGCATGAGCGCGCCGATCCAGAAAAAGTGTAAGAGGCCAGAGTAGATTTTTCCGGCGGAGTAGAGGCGGCCAGGGCCAATGGCGCCCCAGACGACGGAGGAGGAGAAGACGGTGCGGCCAACTGGGCAGGAGAAGCCGTCGGTTTGGGTGTGGGTGCAGACATCTTTGACGTTTCCGAGCATCCAGGTCGTTACGCCTACTTGGGTGAGGGCGCCGAGGATCTTTGACAGATTAGTCTTACGACTGACTGGAAACCAAAGTGGCGTGTGAGAACTTACTGTGGCAAAACCCTGCGCGAAGAACAATGATCTTGGGGCAATCTTAAGATAATGTCCTAGTTTCATATCTTGCGCAAAATATAGCTATTCTGGATCAGTCTCAAAGTTTGGAATGGCTGGGAGGAAAGCTCTTACACCTTGACCAACGACATCTTGGGAGAGAATCTTAAATACCATATTCGCCAAAGGCGTACCATGAAACATGTATCCCCCAATAAATTCAGCCAGCACGTTGATTTGGTTTGCATTGACGTTTGTTATGCCTTCGATGATTCCGCATGGAATCATGTAAACAGCAGGAATGACGAACGCAAGGAACACACCATAGACTGGCAGCTTCACCTTGTATACTTTAACCATGACAATTGCTAGAACAAGAACAACCACGGTAATGGAAGCATACCAGTACCACGGCGTACGTTTATAAACCCGCATCAGCCTTGCATGAATATCGAGCTTTGCTCTACCCTTTAGGACGTCACGTATGTCAGTCTCATGGAAGAGATATACATGGACAAGAACTGCAGTGATAGAAGCAAATGATAGACCATATACGAACGCAAAAGATGCGCCAAGGAATGATGGGGAGTAGTTTGCATATTCTTCGGCATTGAAGGTTCCATCAATGTTCATGACTCGGGTGACGTTATAGACGGAACCAGTATTGTCATACACATCCGCCGTCATGAGCGGAAGGTAGGCGGTATACCAGATGTTGGAGTACTATAACAGATCACGGGTCAATAAATTCTTTATATCTAAGTATAAGCCATGAAAGAGGCTTCCAAAAAATTCCGCGCGGTTTGAGAGTGTTGGCACGAGATACACTTACATATATGCCGGGTACCATGATCCAGAAGAAGACGGCAAACCCCGCAAAAACGTTGAGAGCTATCCAAGGTCAGCTAGATAACCAATGAAAGAAAGTCTTCGTACCTGCCCATGACGGAGATAGAAGAGGATTGGTATTATAAGCAACCTGACTCCAGTCAAAGGTTATGGGACTCAATCCCAATCCGGTGACCATGCCAAAGAGATGATTCACGATAAGATTATTGGGCGCAATCCAGCAAACCCAGGAGAAGTAGCTCAAACCCACAAAAATCAAACCCGGAAAGAAATACCACGTGAAAGCTCCGGCCATGACAAACATGAAAAAGCGCAGTCGAGAGATTTTCCATCCATTTGCCACCGCATTGGCTCGGGAGTGAAGAGAGCTGAGGAGCGCACAATTAGAAAGCACGCCAGGCCATATTATACCAGCAGGTTCAATAAGCCAGGGGGCGGATAGACCTGCAACACCGAAGCCGAGAAGCTGGCAACATAGGACGACCAAGATAGAGAAGCCAGGGTACAACTGGAACCCATAGAATTTGCCATATGACAGAAGAATGGCGGTTGAGTCAGCACTACCGTAGCCAAATGAGACGTTGCTCATAATAGTGATGATGGCATGTTCCTTGATGTTGAAGTGGTGATCTGGATTGATGCACCAGATTCCAAGAAAACCCAGGTTGACGCTGTAGACAGGAAGAATCTTTGCGAGAAAGACCCCACAAGGATAGGCCACAAGCTCAGCTACCAAAGACACAATATGGACAGACGGATAACGCAGGGAGAAGAATTGATTGATACCAGATCCAAGCTTTATGACATTAGCATAGCATTCATAGCAAACAACGGATTGGTGGCGACATACGATTGTAAAAACAATGCCAAGTAACCACATCCGTAGAGTATTGATTGGAATCTCCGGGTCGTCAACACTGGGTATCACGGCACGCACTACAATAGTCAGTGACATATCTACAATCACTTTGGGAATGGAGATGAGAGAACAAACCCTCCGGAAAGGGCGACTGATCAGACTCGAAGTTAAACTCTCCTTCTTCCTGTAATATAATGCCAATATCTACTTCCAATTCTTGCAGATGTTGCTCTCCCTTTCGAAAATCCACCACGCCTCCATCAAAGGCAGTGGTGTCATTCTTCTCCCTCTCCTCCATATCCACAGGTCCTTTTCCTATCCTCAAAGACATGGCTGACTGGAGGTTGCAGGGCACTGCCAATGCCAATCGAGGGGAGAGCCATGTCCAATATGTAGCAATACATTGATTCCATTGTCCAATCAATATCGAGCTTCTTATCGGAGTAAGATCTCGCTGGTCGATCAGCTGTCAACCCTTCCCGTTTTCGCCACATCATGTATAGAGTCAGTTACCAGATATGGCAGGCCGTTGAGAATTTGGAGTGGATAAGGAAAGGTAATCGTGTTGTATGCGAGATAGCATCAAGCTTAAAACCTGTGGCTGTGCGATGGTAGTAGCGTGCCAAAATATCCGCGGCGGAGGACGTTAGGATACTCCTCCGCGGGGTCTTAGCGTATGCAGAAAGCTATGGAATCCTTGGCATCGCAATTGTCGCGCCCCTCACCAAATTTAACACTGAACCTCGACATTCTCGATATCTTCGCTATCACCAAGCCTGTTTTCGCTTTAGTAAAATTAATTAAATAAATAAATATGAAGCTGTTTAAAGTCTTTAACTGCTGATTTTCTGTAATTATGACGGGTTCACTGACTTCGACTCTTCGCTCGAAGATATTACGTCTTCTGCTTTTATATTAATGTTTTCTCGTCATCGTTAAAAAAATTCACTGTCATTAAAATATCATTTATACTATGTAAAAAAATCTCTTCATGTATGACTCTTGTTTTAAGTCTTAATTTCGTTCGAAGAACGTTTCTCGAAAGATTTATTTAATCGTTAAAGACTTTTTAATAGCTTATTTAAAGTAACAGTCATGAGCTATGCAAAAAGAAATGATGTGATTTTTATAAAAAGAATAAAATTTACACGTGCATTAGTTCACGATATTCAGATTTCTAAAGAGAAAACGCTGAAGTAAAAAACAAGATCAGCGAGTAAAAATCAGACGAAACGATGAGCTACGACTTAATTAAATAACGAAGCTATTGCATATAACGACTAAGCAGCTCGTTTTCGTTAATGAGACTCTTTTTAACGAGATTACGAGCTAACGTCATAAAGCGTATGTATTAGTTAATGAGTCAGCTCGCTATCATGCGAATAAAAGACGTGAACATTTCTGAAGTATTCTTTTAACGTATATAATTAACGATTATCTGCTCTGCACAGAAATTCGTGAAGATTAATTTAATAACGAAGCTTTCTTTTAATGAATATTAAATGAGCTGTTATCTTATTATAACGTTTTTTTAGCAGCTCGAAGTGTGATCGTCATGAATAACGTTAACATACACTATAATGCTCGTATCGAGAAACTCATTATCTTACACGAATGTGAGATTAAATATTTATTATTATACTCTTCGAACTTTAATCTTATTAAGCTCAGTTTTAGTGTGCTGAAGATCTGAGTCAGACGATACTTTCAGAAAATATGATCTAGCTTCGACGACTTCTTCGGTGAGTTTCTGCATTATGCAGTAGCTAGAAGTCGCTGTGACCGGTTTTCAAAGCAGCATTTTAAGCATAGCGTCGGTGAATATATATTTAAGACGAATATTAAAGCGTTAAAAAGAAAACTGAAGGCGAGTAACATAGATTTCGATTCTATTTAGATCTAAGCTTATTTTATATGTAAAAGATCCTTTGCCTTCGAGAATCAGAGAGGGGGCTAAAAGAATGTCAGCACTGTGAAAGATTTGAACAGCTTCATATTTATTTATTGAATTGATTTTACTAAAGCGAAAACAGGCTTGGTGATAGCGAAGATATCGAGGATGTCGAGGTTCAGTGTTAAATTTGATGGGGGACGCGACAATTGCGATGTCAAGGATTCCATAGCTTTCTGCATACGCTAATCGTTTCTTCCGCTGCCGAATGCTATGACTTCATCTCCGTTACTACCAAAAAAAAATCATAACCCTAAGAGGTATCAGAAAAGGTACGAGGTCGATGCGCTAGACGAGATCGATGGCCTTAAGATGCAGCAGCATGGTTACTCGGCTTTTCAGTACGATTTAAGCTTCGAAGGCTCCGTTCACTGTTTTCGCGAAGCAATTTGGCAGCAAGCTGGTGAGCGATTGGATCTGTTGCTTAAAATTGCCGGTAAGACAATCACTCAATGCTATCTGTGTGTCTATTCTCTACCGTGAACGAGGCTGACAGGTAATGGGCTGTTTGGAACAATGGTTCCTCACAACTCCCATAGCCGTCTCACCACGTCCCGTACCACCCCTAGTGAGACCTTCTCGACTAGCACGTTCGGAACTTTTCCTGAGATAAGTGCCCCTGCCCAATCTCCAATAAGCTTCCGCCCACGGGTAGGCCTCATGCCCTCCCGTGTGGACATTATAGCAAACAAAATGCTGGTGGATCTTACACCTATCGTGCCTCGAAGATCGTAGGTCCGTCTTCGGAAGCAGCCGAGAATCTGTAAAGCATGCTAATGAAAAAAAACCATGAGACTGGCAGATTCTGTCACTGAGAGGGGCAGGGGTTGCCGTGGTGAGAAACAACCTGCACGAGATAAGACTGACCCCTTCACTAGTCTCTTATTTCCCTTATGATCATTTCTCATAATTAGTCCATGGCCGCTAACGCTTCCTCTTTGTGCTTCTTCATGTCAAGATTATGAATAAAGCCCCACCGTGGTCCGAGTGCCCCACGAAGCTTGTCTGGATCCAACCCGACATCAAGGCCTCTTCCACTCATCATGCGACTCATCACACTACTAGCTTCTACGATACGCTGTGTCCTTGGTCGCCGTACCTTATCATATGCTCGAAAGGCAGCTTCCAGATCACGAGGCGTCTTGACAGCTGCAAGCACCGTCTCAAGTATCATAGCATCCTCGATCGCCTGGCCCGCACCTGAGCCTTGCCAAGGCGTCATTGCATGCGCCGCATCGCCCATTACACAGACATGACCCCTGAAGTAAGTCGGAGCATCTTTATGCTCCCATTGAGAAAAGGCACAAGGTTCAGGGTTATCCAACCGCAACTACCATCTGTTTGTGAGTTCTAGTCGAACAAACGCAGAGCGATACGCGGTAAGCATTGGCTTTGGCTTGCCTCGATCATGCCCTTTGCTATCGGCCCATCGGCCCACGTAGCAAAGAAGTCCTCCAACTTCTTGCGATTGAGTGGTTTCTTCCATTCGTTAGGGCCCCAAGTCTCATCTGTGATCACTGCACCAATACACTGCACGGTCTTTCTATCATCAAGGATATCGTGCATAATGAATCCACCATCGCCAACCCATGCGTACTGGCGATCCTCCTTAAAGAACTCTTTTTTCTCAAGTGTCTTTTGCTCTGTTATATGGCACCAGGTTACGACAATCCCACCAACCAGCAAATGATGGCTTTGAGGCTGGATGATCTGGGCCGAGGATATACTGCCGTACGTACCCATGGATCCCATCCGCGCCAATGAGCGCATCGGCATGCTCTGTACTGCCATCCTTGAAATGGAGGAGTAGTTCACTCTCGTCGTTGTCATCAATCTTGACCAGTTTCTTACCAGTGTGCATAATGTCGTGGGGTACAGGATTGAGCAATTCATTGAAGAATGATGCTCGATGGACGATCAGTGAGGGCTCCTCACCCGCTAGGTCGGAAACGAGCTTGCCGGCGTTGAGGCCTGAGGCCTATACCTAAGACTTAATATGGGAACTCACTGGACACTGATGAATTAAGCGCAGGGAGGAACGCACAATCATCTGACGCGGGGAATGCATGGGCACTGCTCCCGCTTTGTTAACTGCTTCCCTAATGTGGGGACCCATCTCGCCTAGAGCTCGCTGGGCGTTTATTGACAAGCCCACAGCGGCACCGCGCTCCGAAAACTCTGGGGCTGATTCATAAATATGAACGTCGATATGAGGATGTCGCATGAGGGTGTTAACAAGAGTGGTACCTGCTAGCCCGCCGCCTGTGATTGCGATACGTATCTCTTCTGCATCCTTGGTTACGTCCATAGTATTCTTGAATTATTTTCTCAACCTCGGTAAGTTATCTCAAGATCAAAATTGATAATGGATTCGTTGAAGCAAGTTATGGCTACCTACCTGCCTAGATGATAATGGGAAATACGCCTAACGGATCACACAAGGTAGGCGTTGAATTTATTGGAAGACCATATGCAAAATTACGTCTGAGGCTTTAATTGGTCTTGCTAGGGCACTTTGAGTTAGGCTTTGGACAGCTGACGGCAATGCTGATAGCGAATGGTTGATTCGGCTGTAAAGCCCTTGCTACTTTAAAAAATCAGCTGCGTTTCAATCTGTAGTCAAAATACTCCCGATTTCTTCAGAACTTTCATTCATTATGTAATAGATCGATAGTCATGTTCTACTAGCGACAGTGTACACAAAATTGGTTGTTGTGAATTTGCGAAGTTTTTATTCAAAGACTACCTTCCTCTAGAGCTACTCTTCCGAAGTCTTTGACACTTTTGGCATCTTCATTCTTGGAGCTAACGGCACCATACGTTTCCGACTCCAGTCTTCCAACTCTTTCCAGTTCACACAAGATCTTTTCGCATTGGACTTCGTGGCAGGCTTCACTTTCGGTGAATCTTGCCAGCGGAAAGTGTATATGCTGGTGTCGGCCGTACACATGAGCGATAGTCGAATTGATTCGATGCAGTGATCTGGCGCACAAGTATGTTAGAAAGTTCTAATCAAGAAATGGGATGGGTTACAAAAGAGATTTGGAGTTACCAAGATGCCTTGCAAATACTGTAGCTGTGGAAGGGTGAGATTGGGCTAGTAAGTCCCCTTATACAAGAAAAGCCTTAATTGCCTCTGCTGTTATGAGCTTGTAGTTAGGGCAATAGGGGAGGAGCGCGATATTTACCAGGCAGTGGACCTCGTGGTAAACGCCCAGCGATGCGAGGTAGCCCCCACCTACCAGCTAAGCAGAGTCTTCCACAGATTCCCCAGCAAATATCATGTCTTTTTTGGAGGCACGGAAGAATATTGCTGTCGATGAGTCCTAGCTTGAAGCATGCAAATCCCATTGACCATCGACCAAGTTCATACGTCTAACCAATAAGTCCCAGGCGTGATTATTCTCAACAGAAGGTGGACCGGAATAGGTAGTATATCTGTCATGATCTATCGTGTGCTCATTGTGCATCTCATATTGGATAGCTTCTATGGCGGGGACTAGACTAAGAGAGGTATTCCCGACCGTCACCTGGCAGGTGACGCATACAAAAGCCGTAGGGCTTAGGGGCGGGTAGTGGCGATCCGTCACCAAACCCGCCAAGACCCCGTCACCAAACCCGCCAAGACCCCGTCACCAAACCCGCACCCTCGCAAACATCTGCTCGACGGCCTCGGGCCCTATACTTTCTATAACGTTAATTGTCGAGCGGATCGAGGCGACTTCAACGCTGCAAAAATCATTGAAAAAGATGAAGATCTGACTCCGCAAATGAGGTTGGGGATGTGAACGGGTTTAAACTGCGCGCTCGCGAAATCAGACCCGCGAGACTCGCGAAATCACTTGCCTGCGCGCAATCAACGATGCGATACCGTGCTTAACTTTTAACGGCATACTTGTCGAGCTCGACGAGCGCATTTCAACGCTGCAAAAATCACGAGAATCGGAGCTGGTTTGGGCGCGCAATCGGGGTTGGGGAGCCGCGCGCGCAGAAACGAGCTTCAGTGTCATCGGGCGGGGATGCTCACACGCAAGAGTACTATGTTCCCTGATGCGACGATGGGAATGCTCAAAATCTACTGTGTTTCCCCGTGGAGATGCTTATACAAAATAATACTATGTTCCCTAATGCGACCGGAGATGGGGATGCTCATACAAAATAGTACCATGTTCTCGGTGGGGATGCTCACACAAAATAGTACCGTGTTCCCCAACGCGACCGGTGGGGATGCTCATACAATATAGTACTATGTTCCCCAATGCGACCGATGATGGGGATGCTCATACAAAATAGTATCATGTTCCCCAATGCGACCGATGATGGGGATGCCCATACAAAATAGTACTATGTTCTCGGTGGGGATGCTTACACAAAATAGTACTGTGTTTCCTCGTGGGGATGCTCATACAAATTGATACTATGTTCTCCGTGGGGATGCTCATACAAAATAGTATCATGTTTCCCCAATGCGACCGGTGGGGATGCTCATACAATATAGTACTATGTTCCCCAATGCGACCGGTGGGGATGCTCATACAATATAGTATTATGTTCCCCGATGCGACCGGTGGAGATGCTCATACAAAATAGTACTATGTTCTCCAATGCGACCGGTGGGGATGCTCATACAAAATAGTACTATGTTCCCCTTGGGGATGCTCATACAAAATAGTACTATGTTCCCCTTGAGGATGCTCATACAAAATAGTACTATGTTCTCGATGAAAATGTTTATATTAAAATAATATCATATTTTTTAATAAAATTAATAAAGATGCTTATATTAAATAATATTAAATATATTAATATGATTAGTAAAAATGCTTATATAAAACATTATTAAATGTTTAAAATTATTAAAAAATAATGTAATTAATAATAAATAATGTAATAAATAATAAAATTAATAATAAATAATATAATGAATAATATAAGAAAAAGTGTTATGAGTAGTATAATAAACAATATAATATAATAAAAAGTGTAATAAAAAATTTAAAAAATAATAAAATTTATAATATAATGAATTACCTCTTATTCGCGACATCGGTTGGGTGGGCCACCTGGCAGGTGGCCCATACAAAACCCGTAGGGCTGAGGGGCGGGTCGCGGCGATCGGTCACCAAACCCGCCAAGACCCGGTCA
>JAABUO010010442.1_pt1 | contig 10278 bp, 8 predicted proteins | sample 5559291 | NCBI WGS metagenome assembly JAABUO01 (sample SAMN10711878, study PRJNA513372) | rock metagenome | isolation source: Antarctica rocks | place: Antarctica: Victoria Land, Finger Mt sud
TGAGCAGTTCGTCGTCGATCTGCTGGAGTCGGCGAGCACTGCGGTTGATGCCTTAAGGGTGACCCTGCACGACAAGATCCAGGGGACGGACGGGCTGTACGACTTCGACGCGACCGTCCGGTTCCGCATGGTCGGCATGGATTTCCTCGTGCTCGTTGAGGCAAAACGTCACAAAAACCCGGTCAAGCGTGAGCTCGTACAGGTGCACGACAAGCTCCGCAGCGTCGGCGCGCAGAAGGCTGCCATGATCGCGACGGCGCCATACCAGAGCGGCGCGCTGGACTACGCGAAGACCCACGGCATCGCGCTGGCCACCGTCACCGAAGGCCGCTTCACCTACGAGACCAGGTCTACTTACGGTGCCGCGGCCATGACCCGTCAGCAGGCGAAGGAACGCTTTGGTCTGCCGGATTTCGTCGGCCACGTCTACGGACCTGGTGATGAGCCCGGATCCACCCGCGTGATGCTGCTCAGCACCGAGTACGTCGTGGAGATGCTTCTCAGCGTCACCCATGAGGATCCGCCGGCATAAAACCGTGTAGATGCGGAGGCTTGGCAGCGGAACCTGGCGGCGACTCAAGTCGATTGCATGCTGCCGTCGAAGTCCGATCGGAGCACGCAGTGACCTCGCCGACCTTGACTCCCGGTTACAAGGTCTGAAGGGGCAGATCGAACAGGCTGAAGGCGAAGCCGAACTGCAGGACGTCGGGGTCTACCGCTACCGACATCGCCTCGATGACGCTGTGGCCCCTGAGCTTGTCAGGCTGGCAGAGTCCCATCGGTGGCGAGGCGTGTGAGTACCGGGATCGTCAAGGCGACGGCGTACACCGTGCCCCGGGTTGTGACGAATCTTGCAAGGGGTGCAGGGGCTGACCGGCCATTGACGGTAGGGGAGACTTGAGTCTGGCCCGTGTCGCCGATGACAGGATCGACGCCACCATGGAAGCTGGTGCTGTTGGCCCACTGGCCTTGAATAAACTCGAACTGGTTTTCGATGCTCGCCATGTAGGCATGGAAGACCAAACCACGCTCGGCCGCGTCATTGACATCGTTGGTGTGGTCAAACACTGGGCCGTATGCGATCCCTCGTCGCATCAGCCGATGATTAGCCTCGCTGCCATCACGGGGATTGGTTTTGCTGATATGCGCCCATGATGGCGTCCCTGCGGCGATGCTGCCGGGAGCGAAAGTGAAGTCGTTGGCCTCACTGTCGGTCGATCGGACTGTTGGTACCCGCGTTGGGACTGCGGTGGGTGTGGCGGCGAGGGTATTGCCACTGGGATATCGGCCCATGAGCAGCGCGGAGGCCTCCGCTGGGTTGGAGCCGAAGCCGGCGGAGGCGTAGCGGTGGGCTTGGTCCCACCAGCCGGTGACGTCCTGTTGGAGCGGGCGGAGCACCTGGAAAGAGGCATGCTGCAGCCATGAGGGCACCGCAGCCACCGTCCCGGTCTGTGCCGGCTCTCCGAGGAGAAACTCCCCGGCGGCGACCAGGACGGTGCCAGGGTGGTCCTTGCGCTCACCCGGACGTGCGGGGTTGGGTGCGTGGAACCCGACGACGCCGGGCTGGCTAACGCCGTCCTTGTGCCCGAAATGTTCGTGACCTGACTGCTTCCCTGTCCCGTCGAACAGTGCGGCGGCATCGACGCGGTCAACGAGGGACGCGCCGTGGGTGGCGGCGATGGCGACAACCTTGTCGGCGATCGAGACGCGGTCGTCGTCAGTGTCAGCGCTCACAGTGATGATGGCGTGCAAGACGGGTTGTCCTGGCGCGCCGAAGCGCCATCGGGCGGGGTCGCTCGCACCAGTGTCGCCGAGCGAGATGCCTGGCCGGACCGGGCCGCCGACGAGTGCCTGGAACAAAGCAAGCTTTTCGTTCGCCGCGACGGAATCGGCGGCGAGTATTTTGATACCGGCCGCGGTGAGACCGAGATTGACCCAGGTGGCTCCCGTGTGCGGCTGCCCGGCCGCGTGAGCTTCTCGGACGTCGTTGTTGTGGTCCTCAACCGTCTTAGTCGACGCCAACAGGGGCGTCATGTCTCTGAGCCACGACCTGGCCACGTCTGGGGTGGATGGCAACGTGTACACGAGGAACGACTGATAGTTCTGGTTGTAGGCGGCGAGCACGTTTCCCTGGATGTCCTCGGCGTCGCGGAGAGGCAGCGTGCCTGGTACTGGTGCAGGTTCTGGAAGTACCGGGGCGGGAGGTGCCGGTGGCGCAGGTTTGGGCGCCGGAGCAGGGCTGGGGTTTGGGATCGGCGTTGGCTCAGGGGTGGGACCGAGGTATGTCATGGTGATTGGCCTTCCGTTAGGTTGTTGGCGTGGTGTTGGTCATGTCAGTTCATCTAGGCGGCGGTACGGAGGTAGCGCTGTACGGTGCGTCGGCAACAGCCAAGTCGCTCGGCGATCTCGTTGAGCGTGTGTCCCTCACACCGGAGGCGGATCGCATCCTTCGCCCGCTCGTCTAGCTGAGTCTCTGACGGGACCAGATCAAGGCGAGCGGCGATGTTGTCGCGCTCGCGGGGACCAAGACCCCCGTACCATCCATACCTGGCATCGCTGGGCTCGGTTTGCAGGGCCAGGGCGAGGCAAGAAAGCCGGGCAGGGCACAGCTGACAGCAGGCTAGGGCAGCCTGGTCGGGCTGGCCGACTTCTGGGTGATATACGTCGGGAGGAAGGCCTCGGCACGCCGCGCCTTCAAGGGCTGAGTGATTAAGTCGACCGACGAGAGCACGGAGCTCGTTCTCGCGGTCTTGGAAGAAGTACTTCTCGATCATTCGCTACACCCGGTGCTCGGGGGCGACCGGATTCCGGTCCCCGGTGGACGATTCACCGGGGCAGGCGAGTGGCCCCGCGCACCCGCTCTAACCTTCCGGGCCGAGCCCGGCGTGGTCAAAGCGGCAGCGGCGTTGGTACGCGGTCCCGAGGCGTTTCGGCCCGAGCAGGTGCCCGGAAGCCGACGTTGCCGCCCCTCGTTGTCGTAGCGGCGAGGGTGGGCTGCGCACGTTGTCCGTGTCGCGATCCCGACCGTACGGCCGGGGGTGGACACGGCCCCGGAACGGAATGCTCCCCGGGGCCGTGGTCGTGCTACCCGGCCCTCTCGGATGGGTCGATGTCCTCCCCGAGGTCGGTCATCCCCTCATCAGCGTCAAGCCCATCGTCTTCATCGTCTTCATCGAGGTTGTCAAAGACGGCGGCGCCATTCCGCTGTGCGTGTCGCTGTTCCCAGAGTGGGAGTCGCTGCAAGACGCCGTACACGATCTGTGTCCAGGCTTGACAGTCGGCTCGATCCGCTCCGAAGGTGTCGATCGCAGGGAGGCCGTCATCTGCCTGAATGGCGTCGACGTTCTTGACGCACTCCTCAACGCCGCGCATGACCTGACCCAGGTCGGCCAAAGCATTGTGGAGAAGTTCAGCCGCTGTCTGCGGCGCCGCAGTGGCCACCGGTTCGCCAGCCGGTGAGAAGGTGCGCCGCAGGTCGGCGTCGCGCACGATGACGTCATGGCCGTCACGGTTGAGGACCACTTGGCCACTATCGTCGACCTGACGGATATGACGACCGGTCCCGAAGTCGAGCAGTGCTTGGCAAAGTTGGAACACGCCCTGCTCTGTGGTGCGCATTCGGTCGATGACTTCTCCCGGCTTGCGGCGGTCGGGCTGGTCATTATTGGCGGTCCCCCGGTCGCCGGTGAGGCGGCCGTCGATCACAAGCGGGTACGCGCTTCGGATGGCCAGTTCCCGTGAGGACGGCCCCGGTGCTCCAGCCTGCACTTCAGCAAGTGCCGCCGTGCCAAGTTCGGTCGAGGTACGAAAGCTTGCAGGCCACTCCTCGCGCACGAGGTCGACGCTATATGCCTCCTTCAAGTAGCGGCGGATACGCTCTCGCTTCCGCGCGTCCTCCTCAGGGATGGAGCGCAGGACCAGTGAGGTCCCGATGTCGAGCAGGAGCTTGGCGGTGATCTTCTTTCGTGTGCTTTGGCTGGTGATCGCCGTGCGCACCGCGTCGTGGATCGGTGCGTCGCGGTCAGTGAGCAGCCGGGTGATCGTCGCGGCACGGATAGCGGGGTCGCTATTGAACCCCGCCGCTGCCGCCTCCTCTGGAGTCAGCGCGCCGGCCAACCAGTCGGCCTTTCCAGGTGTGATGAGATTGCGGCTTTCAAGTTCAGTGATCACCGCATCGGCCAGTGCCTCATTCTCCGTCGCCTCGCCCCATGGCTTCGGGTAGTCGACATGACGAAGGGCCACTAGTGACTTCACCGCGACAGCGAAATCAGCGTTGGTCCCTCGGTGCGGCTCGAAGCCCACGAGGAGGAGGGCAGGCACCTTTTCACACCGGATTGAGACGGCTGTATCTCCATCTACCTGGCCCGGATCCCCGGCGGCTGTGATGACGTCGTTCAGCCGCCGGACGTGGGCCCGAAACTTTCGTTCGTCCCGCGTGTATGGCACGTCGGCCGAGCGCAATCCGAGGAGATCATGCACGGCCGTCATCCGGCTCGAGCCTTCTGCGGTCACCGGAACGGTGACTGTCGGTGTGCCGTCACCGTGCTCGAAGGTGGTAGCCGCGAGCCACACCTCCGTCATAACGCCTTGGTGCTTGATCGAATCACGCCAGTCGTTGTGATCAAGGACGTATTCGCGGGCCTGGTGCGCGACCCAAGCCAGGTGCTCCTGGCTTCGGAGTTGCACCATTAGTTCAGGATGGCCATCAGGCATGGCCTCAGGTTCTGGCAACGGCCGGAAGCGGGACCCCTCGTCGCGGCCGATAAGGTTGGACGCCGGGTGCCGCCGGGCCGGGCCGATGCGCGGGTTCCGAGGGTCGGGCAGGACCCAGCGGGCCCAGACCTCTGCGCGGACGGCGAGGATGGTGCCTCCAGGAACAGGAAGGTGTTCCGGGTTGTCGGCGGCACGGCGGGTCGTCGAGGGATCGACAACCGCTTGGGCGAAGGCGAGTGCAGCCTCGCTGGTCATGTCGAACTGGTTAATCAGCTTGTCTGCCAGCTTGCGTGAGCCAGCGGCCAGGGCCGGCATTGGCAGCTGCCCGACCGGGCGGGGCAGCACGGTCTCGCCGTTGCCCACGAGAGTTGTTGCGGTAACCATCGGGATCTCCGATCTCCTTGATCCGGCCGTCCGGAACCATTCCGGACGGTGTCACGTCCGGGGAGATCGGTCTCTCGTTCTCCCCCTCGGGGTGTCCGGGTCTAGGACCCGGTGCATCCGAGGCGGCAGACGCCAACCCGGCCCACATCCAAGGCGTACCGGCGTGATGTCGCCGGCGTTGCTGCCCACCGTCGAGGGACGGGGTGAGGTGCTGGGGCTTGCTCTGTCGCTGACCTAAACGGTAGCAGCGGGGGTGACACGCCATGGGTACCGATTCGCTGGTGCATGCGCACTAGTGCAGGGGCACCCCCTTGCGGTGGCTGGTTTTGCCGCCTCATTTGAGGTAGTTTATTCAGCCAGAGAGCTTGGAGGTTTCATGGTGACAGTCGGTGCAGTCCCACTTGATGCTGGTGATGTCGATGCTCGGTTGGCGCGGTTCGCTCTGTCGGTGGGCGAGTTGCACAGCCGGGTGGTGTTGCCGGCGTATGAGCTGTCGGGGTCGGTGACGTCGTTTCATCCCAGGAGTGAGCGGGGACGGGTGTTCTACGCCGAGGCGACGGCCGGGCTGCGTCGTGTGTGCGCGGCGAGGGGCTGGCGCTGCGACGATACCGACGGCGTGGCCAGGGCGGTGAGCCCGGCTGGCGACCTCGTGGTCGTGGCCGCGACAGGTAATGAGTTCACCGGAGATCCGCGTGCAGATGCGGCGGTAACTACGATGTTCGACCACGGTCCCAAGCTGCTCGACGGTGTTGTCGCTGAGCCGGGTTATACCTTCGATGAGATCATCCCGGAAGCGTTTCCGTTCCCTCGATTTGTACCGGCACCTCCGTCTCGGGAGGTGTGGTTGTTGCTGCTGCACCGGGCGGGGGGAGAGGTGCGGATCGAGCTTTCGCGCCCTACTGGCCGAGACATTTCAGGTTTTCCTCGTCTGTTCGCGAAGCGGATCATCGTGCCATCGCTGCTCACCGGTGACACCGATGTGGCCGATGGCTTTGATCTGGGTGACGGGAACATCGACGTGCCTGTCCTGGGCCGGTGAGCGAGCCGAACACCCCACTGTTTTGGCCGTCGCGCCTGGAGTTGGCTCGGCGTCGTCGGGGCTTGACCCGCACCCGGTTGGCCGCCGCGCTTGGGGTTGGGGTGCGGACGTTGCAGCGGTGGGAGCGTGGTGAGGCCGAGCCGTCGGGTGAGCAGCAGCAGCAGCTGGGACGGGTACTGGGTGTGCTGTCGGACTTCTTTATAAGCGACGAGCTCGACGCGCTTCCGACGTCTTCGGTGAGCTTCCGGGCGTTGTCGAAGATGACGGCGGGGGAGCGGGACACCGCTCTGGCGGCGGGTCGACTCGGCATCGAGTTGATGGAGTGGTTGGAGACGCAGTTCCAACTGCCAACGCCGGCGGTGCCGACGTTGCCGGAGTGGAATCCGGAGACGGCGGCGGACAGTGTCCGCGCCCGCTGGGAGCTAGGCGAGCGACCGATCCCGCAGTTGCTTCCGCTGCTAGAGCTGCATGGTGTTCGGGTGCTGAGCTTGGCGCCAGACACCAAGAGCGTGGATGCATTCAGCTTCTACTGGCGCGGCACCCCGTATATCTTCCTCGACACCAGCAAGTCCGCGGAGCGGCTGCGATTCGACGCCGCGCACGAGTTGGGGCATCTGGTGTTGCATTGTGAGCACGGTGAGCCGCAAGGCCGGGTCGCGGAGACAGAGGCTCACCGGTTCGCGAGCGCCCTGTTGATGCCGCGTGGCAGCGTCTATGCGGCGAATCTGCGGGGTGCCTCGACCGAACAGGTGCTTCGTGCCAAGACACGATGGCGGGTGGCGGCGATGGCGTTGGCGCATCGGCTCAACGAGCTCGACCTGCTCACCGAGTGGGGTTATCGGGCGTTGTGTATTGAGCTCAGCAGGCGCGGGTACCGACGTGGGGAACCGGACGCCAGCACCCCGCACGAGACGTCGCAGGTGTTGGGCAAAGTGCTGCGCGCGTTGCGCCAACGAGGCATGACACCCGTCGATATCGCTGCCCGGTTCGGGTGGAATGAGGCCGAGTTAACTGGCTATATATTCGGCCTGACCGTCACCGCACTGGATGGGCAACAGACCGTGATTACACCACCGCAACGTCCATCGCTGCGCGTCGTTCGCGGCCAGCGCTGACGCGTCTCCCTGCACTCATCCGGCTGGCGGTTGGCTTCGAGTACGGGCGCTGGGGCGCCCGCTACGACCCTGCGGGTCGCCAGGTGGTGCGAGGCATGGGTGCGTCGCCGGCTGGTTGACCCAGGTGCTGGCGCACCGGGGTCAACGGCGCCGAGCTTGCCTCCCATGCCTCGCACCACCTGGTTTCGTCGGGCGTGCGTGGTGGTGTCCTCTTCCGCCGCTCGTTCCTCGCGGCTACGCTGAGGCCACGCCCGCCCGCCGAAACCAGTGCGAGGTATGGTTAGCGTAACGCTAGCGCGTTACGGTTTCCCGGCCTCGCCGCTGTCCTCGCTGCGCTGCGGGAGCGGAGGGCAGTCGGGCTCGCCGGGCTCGTCGACCGAGAGAGAGAGGGGTGGTGCGTCGTGTCCGACGACCCCACCCACCCCGGCCTGCCGCCGGACGGCGACGAGCCGGCCGAGCCGTTCGACCCGACCGCCGAGCAGTCCGACGCGGCCACGGACGCGGCTGACTCCCCCACCGAGCCCGGCCAGCCTCGGCTGTCTCGCCGCCCCCGGTCGGGTGGGGATCCCCTCACCGCCGCAGTGGACGCGGAACTGTCCAAGCGGCGTCGGGTGGTGGCGGTGCGGTTGTCGGAGGTCGAGCACCTGGTGTGGCGGCGGGAAGCCGCGGCGGACAAACGCGGTCAGTTGGGGGCGTGGACCCGGTCGGTGGTCGGGGCGGAAATCGCGCGGCGGCATGGTGCTGATGTTCCCGACAGCGATGCGGAGAACGCCGGGGGTGGTGCGGTGGTGGTGCTGAATGAGTCGGTGGTCCGGGAGCTGAACCAGCAGCTGGTGCGGGTGGGCAATCTGCTGAACCAGGTGACCCGCCTGGCGCACACCGAGGCCCGCACGGGTGGGGTGGATGCGTCGACGATGGCTCAGGTGGTGTCGGGGATCGATCAGACGAGGGCGACGATCGCCGCGTTGGATGGGCGCCTTGAGGAGATGAGCCGGCGATGACCAGACGGGAGACGTTCCGGTGATTGCGTCGGTCACCCGCGGCAAAGATGCCGGGGCGTTGGGTGCGTATCTGCACGGGCCGGGTCGGCACAACGAGCACGCCTACAACAACCGGGTGCATGGGATGGTGATCGCCGGCTCCGTGGCGGTCACCGACCCCACCAAGCCGGGGCAGTGGGTGGCGAACATGCGCCGGGCGTATCGGGGTCGTGATGATGTGTGCCGTCCGGTGTGGCAGTGCTCACTGCGCACCGCGCCGGGCGACCGCCGGTTGTCGGACGCGGAGTGGGCCGATGCCGCCCAGTCCTTTGCCGAGCACCTGGGGTTTGCGGAGCATCCGTGGGTGGCGGTGCGGCACGCCGATGACCACATTCATGTGGCGGTGTCGCGGGTTGCTCATGACGGGCGGGTGTGGCAGGGCCGCCACGACTACCGCAACGCCCAGACCGCGCGCCGCGAGCTTGAGGTGGAGTACGGGTTGGAGCAGACCGTTACCCGCCGCACCGTGGCCTCGGAGCGCACCGACATCACTCAGGTGAAGCCGGGTGAGTACCGGATGTACGCCGAGGCGGGACACCACGCGCCGCGGGTGGTGTTGGCGGAGTCGGTGTTGGCGGCGGCGAACACCACCGCCGGGCAGGGGCGGGCGGAGTTCGAAGCCGAACTCACCGACCGGGGCATCCAGTTCGTGGTGAACCAAGCCGCCACCGGCACGGTGTCCGGCTACCGGTTCGCCGCGCACACCGACGACCACGGTGAGCTGGTGTGGTTCAAAGCGTCGCAGTTGGACAAGAAGCTTGCCTGGCGCCAGTTGTCCCGGGTGTTGGAACCGTTGCCGCCGGTGCTGGGTGAGCGGGACTTCACCCGCCAACATGACGTCGAACTGGAGCGCACCGCCGGTGAGGCGAGGGCGGAACGGATGACCGCCCAATGGGCTGAGACCGGGTATCCGCCTGTGGAGCAGGTCAGTGCCTCTCTCACTGAGGCCCGCACCCAGCTGGAGCACCTGGATGCCGAGCTGCGGGCTGTTCGTGAGGTGGTGCAGGACCAGGCGCGGACCGCTGCCGGGCAGCTCGCTATCGCTCAGGACGCGGTACGCACCGCTGGGCGGTGGGGGCGGGCTCGTGCTCAACACCGCTTCGACCACCTTGCCACCACCTACAGCAAGCAGTTGGGGGTGGCGGTCACCGGCCCGGATGGTGCCCAACGCGGTTACGCCGTGATCCGCGATCAGGTGCTGGCTGTGCGCCACGGTGATCTGCTGGCTCACCGGGCTCGGTGGGCGCAGGTGGTTTCCGACACCAGCGCTGCGATGGCGGTGTGGGAGAAGATCCAGCACGACAACCCCGACTACGGGGCGCACGGGCCGCGGGCGGTGCAGTTGGCGATGAGAATGTTCCAGCGGGAAACCCCGCAGGAACGCGCGTACCGCGCCTACCTCACCGAACTACCCGCACCTTTGGTTTATCCCGAACGCGAACCCAGCCCGGCCGGGGCAGCCGTTCTCACCGACCTCGCCCACCCCGAGGTACGCCAGCACCGCCAACAACGCTTGCAGGACAACCTCAACGCCCTACGCGCCTACCAACACCAACGCACCCCACCACCCGCCCCGACGCAGACCGCACCCCGCACCACCGGTTTGGCACCCAGCCGCCACACTCCCCCACCCACAGCGCGGCAGGACCGAGACCGAGGGCGCGGATACGGGCGCTGACCCAACACCAGTCGACGACATGGCCGCACTGCCGTGGGCACGCTGAACAGCCCCTTTCCAAGCCAAGAGCAATGCTGCCGCGTCCCCGCTTCGCGCGGACTTGCCCCCGCATAATCGAGTCACGGGTGATCGCTTAAGAAATTCCTTCAAACGCGCTTCGACGGCCATGCGGCTTCGGGTTCGGGGTCTCCTGGCTAACGGTGCCAAAACGGCGGCCAATGCTTCCGCTAATACGCATTAGAAGCCGCCTCAGGGGGGATGTGCGCTGCGCTGCGCATGGGTACGTCGGATACGCCGAGGCGCTCACTG
>JAABUO010010443.1_pt1 | contig 10278 bp, 8 predicted proteins | sample 5559291 | NCBI WGS metagenome assembly JAABUO01 (sample SAMN10711878, study PRJNA513372) | rock metagenome | isolation source: Antarctica rocks | place: Antarctica: Victoria Land, Finger Mt sud
GGGCCAGGCTGCCCGCGCCCTGACTTGCTACACAAACGTTCTCCTGTCGCTTCAGGGCGTGGGCCGGAAATTACACAACAAACCTGAAGGAGGCCAAAACTCATGGCACACCACACGGCCCGCTACGTTTTGATCGGCGGCGGCCTCGCGTCGGCGACGGCTGCCGAGCACATCCGTAAGCGCGACAAAGACGGCTCCCTCCTGATCGTCGGCTCCGAGCCGCACCCGCCGTACCACCGGCCGCCGCTGTCGAAAGAATATTTACGCGGCGAGGCGAAGGCGGACGACGTCCTGCCGGTCCTGTCGCCGTCGTGGTACGTCGATCACGCCGTCCGGCTGATGACAGGCGTTCAAGCTGTCGGTGCGGACACCCAGGCCAAGACAGTCACGCTGGACAGCGGCGATACCGTGAGCTATGAGAAGCTGCTGGTCGCCACCGGCGCGTCCCCTAAAACGCTTGATGTGCCGGGCGCGGACGGGCCGAACGTGCGGACGCTGCGGACGCGCGAGGACAGTGAGGCGATCCGGGCGCAAGGCGGTGGCAAGATGATTCTGGTCGGGGGCGGCTACATCGGCGTCGAGGTCGCCGCAGACTTCCTCCAAACGGGCGGCCAGGCGACGATCATCGAGCCGACGGGTCATCTGTGGAGCAAGTTCGCCTCCGCTGAGTACGGCGCATTTTTGAGAGAGAAGCTGGAAGCGGCGGGGGCCGAGGTCGTCTTGGGCGACGAGGTGACCGAGGTGACATTAACGGGCGTGAAGACGAAGACGGGCCGCACGTTTGCGGGGGACTTTGTGGTGGCTGGCGTCGGCGTCAAGCCTAACTTGGAATTTGCCCGCGCGGCGGGGCTGGATTTGGACGACAAAAAGAACGGCGTCCTGGTCAGCGAGTTCTTAGAAACCAGTGCGCCGGATGTCTGGGCGGCGGGCGATGTGGCGGGCTTTCAGGACCCGGTCTTGGGCAAGCAGTGGCGCGTGGAGCACTGGAACAACGCGCGGTGGCACGGCGAGATCGCCGGGGCGAACATGGCCGGAGGGCATGTCGCCTACGACCACGTCCCGCACTTCTTCTCGGACGAGCTGGACATCCGCTTCGAGCTGTTCGGCGACCCGCAGGGCGGCAAAGGCGGACTGTTTCACGGCCTCCCCGGCTCGAACCGCTTCGACGAACTGTATCTGACCGAAGACGGCGCGGTGGCGATGGTCATCTCGGTCAACCCGCCCGACGACCTGCTGCCCGTTCTGGAGCGCCTGGTCCGCGCCCGCCCGGTCGTCAAGGGCCGCGAGGCGGAGGTCGCTCAGGCCGATTTCGACCTGGCGAGCCTGCTGGTTGCGTAGGGACTGTTGCGGGTAGAAACAGTCCATCTTCACGACGCGGCGCAGCCGCCTAGAAAGCCGACTCTCATGCCCACCTACAGCCACCTCCAGGAAGTCAAGAAGGCCGAAACCCTCCCCGCCGCCGACGGCGAGAAGGTCGGCGTCTGCCTGACCTGCGCCTACTGGCACGCCGAGACGCCCCGCCCGGAAGCGATGACCGCCAAGCTCGCCCTGTGCGTCTACCCGCAGCTCAAGGAGTACGCCCTGGTCGTCAGCGGCTCCAGCGGCTGCAACAAGTGGAAGATGCACGAGCAGGCGGGGGAAGAAGCGAAGGCTTACGCCGAGAAGGGCGATTAGCCGCGCGGGAGTGCTGTCAAGGACGGAAATCAGAGCGGGCGGGGGCGGCCCGGCGCGTCGCCGCCCGGCACTTCCAGTGCCGGGTTCCGTTCGCTTTATCCCCCGCGCGCAGACTTCTCCAGGAACCTATCCGCCGACCGCAGGGCCAGGGCCATGATGGTCAGGGCCGGGTTCACGCTCAGGGCGCTCGGGAAGACCGAGTTGTCTACGACCGACAGGCCCGGAACGTCGTGCGTCTGGCAGTCCGGGTCCACGACCGACGTTTCGGCGTTGGTGCCCATGCGGCAGGTCCCGATGGTGTGCGGCTGGCGGTTCAGCGTCCACACGTCCCGCGCGCCCGCTTCGGCCCAGATCGCGCGCATGACGCGCTCGGCGTGGGCGGTCATCTTGTGCTCGTTGTCGCCCAGGGTGTAATGGATGCGGGGTTTGGGCAGGTCGCGCGCGTCCTTCTCGTCGGATAATTCCAAGAAATTGTGCGCGTAGGGCAGGCCGTCGCCGCAGATGTTGATGCCGGCGACGTGGTTGTAGCCGCGCATATGCTCGCGCATCTCCTGGCCCCACAGGCGTGCCCCGCGCGCGAGCTGCGAGGCGTAGGTGACGGGCATGACGCCGATGCTCTGCAATAAATACCCCCCGGCGAAGTCTACGTCGCCCCAGTCCGAGCCGAGACGGCGGGGCCGGTGCATGTCCTCAGAGATCAGGCCGCCGGGGATGCCCTTGTAGGGGCGCACGTCCTCGTCGAACTGCCCCCAGACCTGCATCCCCGTGTGCGCCATGAAGTTGCGCCCGACCTGCCCGCTGCCGTTGGCGAGGCCGTTCAGCAGCAAGAGGCGAGGCGTCTCGACCGACCCGGCGCACAGAAAGACGTGGCGGCAGGGCTGGCGGCGCTCGGCCCCGTTTTGCGCGTAGACGACTCCTGAGACGCGGCCCGCCCGGTCCCGCTCGATGGTCGTCACGAAGCACTCGGGCCGGATCTCGGCCCCGGCCTGGACCGCGACCGGCAGGTAGGTGACGTCCATGCTGGCCTTCGCGCCGACGCTGCACCCGGCCTGGCAGAAGCCCCGGTTGGTGCAGGCCCGCCGCCAGCCGACGCCGGGCTGGAAGTACGGGGCCGACAGGGCGGCGTTGGGCGCACCCGACGTCCGAATGCCCAAGGTCTTACAGGCCCGCTGCATGAGCCGGGCCGCCCCGTTCAGCGGCAGCGGCGGCAGGGGGTACGCCTGCCCGTGGGCGTCCCACGGGTACGGCGTCGGCCCCGAGACGCCCAGAAAACGCTCGACCTCGTTGTAGTAGGGTTCTAAATCGGCGTACCCGAGCGGCCAGTCCACCCCCACCCCGAACTCCGTGTGCAGGCGCAGATCGCCCGGATGGGCGCGGGGCACGTAGGCGGTGTAGTGCAGGGTCGAGCCGCCCACCCCGATGCCGGAATTGTTGCCGCCGAAGACCAGCGGGTTCCCGCCCGCCGACAGCCGCTCGTCCCCCCAGAACAGCTTGCCCTGCGCGCGCTCGTCGGTGGCAAAGTCGCGCACGGGGTCCCAGGCCTGTCCCGCTTCCAGCGCGACCACGCGCAGCCCCGTCGAGGCGAGCCGCGCCAGCAACGGTGCCCCGCCCGCCCCGGTCCCGATGACCACGGCGTCCACGGTGTCCGTGAGCGGGTAAGTGCGCCCGGACAGAGTCAGCGCCGTGAGCACATCACTGCCGTTAGTTGGCATACCCAGGCCAGTGGGGACGGCGGCACTGAGATCGCCGGACGCCATCGGCAGCGGCTCGCGCGCCTCGCGCTCGTTCAGCCCCAGCCGCGTCCATCCGGGCGCGTCGGCCATGCCCACGTAGCCGATCTCCTCCTGGGCGACGGGGTGGCTGTAGTACGCCTCGCTGGCCTCGGCCAGAAGCTCCTCGAAGTAGCGTCCTGGGGGGACTGTCTGCCAAGTTTCGCCGGGCACGTCGCCGCCCTGCACGGCCGTCAAGACCTCGTCCTGGCGCGGCGCGTCCAGCGCGGCGAAGTCCGCCCCGAAGCGCGCCCGTGCGGCCTGGTCCAGCCCGTGCAGGCCCAGCCGCGCCGCCGCGCCGTCGGGCGGCATGTCGTCATAGCGCCAGCCGTCGCCGCCGCCGCCTGCCAGGCGGGCGTCGACGGTCGCGGCCAAATAGTTCGCGTCCGGCTGCACGGAGTCCGCGAACAGGCGGCCCAGGGCGGCCACCAACGTCGCCATCTCATCGGCAGTGAAGAACAATGGGGCAGCGGGGGGGAGGAAGTCGAGCCGCGCCGACAAAGCCGCCCGCGTGGGCGGCGTCACGAGGTCGGTGTCCATCAAGGCGCGGACGGTCCCGACGGGATAGGATTCGGGGGGCATTCGGTCTTTTTCTAATCGGGGAAATCGTGAAAAGATTATACCCGGAACGGGAGGTCGGACTACTCGTCATCGCCCTCGAAGCGGCACCCGGCAGACAGCCACGCCGCGAAATCATCCGCGACGGGGTGAAAGTATTCGAGCAGTATGCCCCCGGCGTCAACGGAGAAGAGGCGGCCGTCGTGCAGCGCCAACACGAACCGGCTGTCGCCGCTGTCATCGCCGACCGCGACATGGCCGGGGCAGTATTCTTTGACCGGGGACGCCTCGTTGCGCTCGACGAAGTCTATCCGCCCGTAGAGCAGCACCAGGTCATTCACAAGGACACTGTCTTCCTGCGCTTCCAGGAACGCCCGGTAGGGGTTGGGGAGCCGCTGCCCGACCCACTGCTCGATCTCTTCAATGGTCATGTGAGTTGATCCTCCGTGGATTGTGCTGATCCTCCGTGGATTGTGAGAAGGGGTTCCGGCTCCCGACTTTGGGCCTTATAGGGACCGGGCGGGGGGCCTCTCTGCCGCCTAGCTGCTCGACATCTTGCCGCCGGTGACTTCAACGAGAGCGCCGGTCATAAACGAAGCGTCGTCCGAGGCCAGGAACACGTAGGCGGGGGCCAGCTCGTCGGGCTGGCCGGGACGGGCCAGGGCGACCTCGGCCCCGAACGTCTTGACGTCCTCAACGTTCATCGTGCCGGGGATGTTGGGGGTCCAGACCGGGCCGGGGCAGACGGCGTTGACGCGGATGTTCTGCGCGCCGAGGTTCAGGGCCAGGGCCTTGGTGAAGCCGTGGATCGCGCCCTTGCTGGCGCAGTAGTCGATCAGGTGCGGCTCGCCGACAAGCCCCACGATGCTGCCCGTATTGACGATGGCGTCGCCCGCCGTCAGGTGCGGCAGGACAGCCTTCGCCATGTAGAAGTAGCCGAAAATGTTGGTCTCAAATGTCCGCCGGAACTGGTCGTCGCTGATGTCGGTCAGCGCGGGCTGCACCTTCTGGAAGGCGGCATTGTTGACCAGGATGTTCAGGCCGCCCAGGGCCGAATGGGCGCGGGCGACGGCCTGCTGGCAGGCGGACGAATCGCGGACATCGGCCTTCAGGACCAGGCACTCGCGCCCGGCTTTGGCGACCATCGCCCGCGTCGTCTCGGCGTCGGCGTCGTTCTCGTTGTAGACGATGGCGACGTCCGCCCCTTCCAGGGCGAAGGCCAGCGCGACGGCCCGCCCGATGCCCGAGTCGGCCCCGGTGATGATGGCCTTCTTGCCCACGAGCTTGCCGGCGGGCTTGTAGCCCACCAGGTCGGTCTGCGGCGGCGGGGTCATCTCGCTCTGCCGAGCCGGGTACGGCAGGGTCTCGGCGGCGATATCTTTGGTGGTCGGGCGCGCGGGCTTGTCGGTCATGGGGGTGCCTCCTGGTGGATAGCACCCTATAGCCACCGGGGAAGAGGGTTAAACCCGTGTGCCGCCCCTATTTCAGGGGCGCGTACACGCAGCACTCGGTCGTGAACGCGAAGGTGTTGTTGTACCCCGCGCCGTCCTCGTAGTGGTCCGGGTAGGTCAGGCGGACGAACCGGGCGGGGGTGGGCTGGAAGGCGAACAGGTGCTTCTCCTCGCGCCGCTGGGGGAAGACGTAGCTGCCGACATCGGTGAACGCCTGGCCGTCCGCGCTGACCGAGACCCGGACCGTCTTGGTCGCGCCGAACGGCGGCATGCCGACGAGGACAATCCCGAGGGGGGCGGCTTTTTCCAGATCAATCGTAACGGTCTTTGGGAAGGCATCCTTGTCGTCGGTCGCAAAGCAGTGCGCCCCACTGGCCTCCCACGAGCCGTCCGTCAGGCCGCCGATCCCGAAGCTGTGCGTGTTGGGGTCGCTGCACACGTAGGACTTACCGGCGGCCAGGTCCGCGCCCGCGCGGCGAGGCAGGACGGGGTCCGGGACCGGCACGGGGATGTCAGTGCGGAAGGGGAAGGCGGGCAGGCCGGCCTTGTTGTACAGGCTGCACTCGGGGAAGCCGGCCCAGGCGTAGCGGACGGCACTGGGAGCGGCCACACCCGGCGCGGAGACAAGGACGGCATCGCCGTCAATCTTTGCGTCAGCGGGGACGAACTTGCCGTCCGCGCCCGCGACGACAAAGCCCGTCAGCGGCCCGCCGCCTTTGGCGACCAGGCCGCCCCCGATATGGCTGAACGACAGGCGCAGGGCGCTGCCCACCGGGGCCATCGATTTATAAACCGGGCCGGAGTACTCGGCGGCACCGCCGTAGACCTTCGCCTCGGCCACCAGAGCCAGGCGGCGGCCCACCTCCTCTTTATTTTTCGGGTGGATGTCGCCGGCGTCGCCGATGTCGATGGCCGCCGCGATGCCGGCGTTGGGCACGTTCTTTGCGGTCAGCATCTGCGCTTCGCGCACCTCGGCGAAAGCGTCCCCGCCGGGCTGGAAGCCCGCGAGCTGGACGATCAGGAAGGGGAAGTTGCCCTGGCCGAAGCGCGCGCGCCAGTCGCCGATCATGGCCGGCAGCAGCGCCTGATACTGCAAAGCCCGCCCGGCGTTGGACTCGCCCTGATACCAGATCGCGCCCTTGATGCCGTCGGGGAGCAGCGGCGCGATCATGCCGTTATAGAGCACCGTTGGGAGGTTGGGGTTGCCCGCAGGCGAGACCGGCAGCGGCGACGCCTGGGCCAGCGAGATGCCGACGTGGAAGCGCCACGGCCCGGCCAGCGCCACCGGCTGCCCGCCCGGAACGTTCAAATTCAGGCCCGCCGGCTCGCCGTAGATGCCGCCCTTGCCGCCCGTGTCCAGGACGCGCACGGCGACCACGTTGCCGGTCGGCTTCAAGACGCCTGCGGGGACCGGGTAGGCGCGCGGCGTGTTGTACCCCTCGGTCGCACCGACTCTGGTCCCGTTGATCCAGGTCGTGTCGTTGTCGTCCGCCATCAGGTGCAGGACGGTGGCCTTGCCCGCGTCCCCGGCGGGCAGGTCGAACGTCCGGCGGAACCAGACCACGCCGTTGATGCCGCCGAGTTCCGGGATATTGGCGTCTTGGAACAGGCCGGGCAGGGCGATGGTCTTCCAGGCGGCGTCGTCCAGCGCCCCCGCCTGCCAGTTCCCCAGCGTACCGGGGTCGTTCCTGGCGTACCAGTCGGCCATGTGCTGCGCCTGGCCTCCAGCGTCGGCGCGGGCCGCGTCGAGCTGGGCGAGCTGCGGGCCGAAGTCCGGCACTTTCTGCTTCAGCGCCTGGGCGCTCGTCCAGGCTTCGGCGGGCGTACCGCCCCAGTCGGACTCGATCAGGCCGATGGGCACGTGCTGGCTTTCATTCAGGTCGCGCCCGAAAAAGTAGCCGACGGCGCTGAACCCGTTCCACCCGCCCCGGCGGACCGACTGCGGCGTACAGACGGCCCACGGATTGCCGGGTGCGGTCCGCTCCGGGGAGGCGGACGTCTGGTGGTCGATGATCAGCAGGCGGACGTTGGGATGGTTCGCGAGGGCGGTCTGCTTGTCCGCGTCCGCGACGTTGCCCAGCCCGAACTCCATGTTGGACTGGCCGGTGCAGAGCCAGACGTCGCCGACGAGGACGTTGCGGAGGGTAACGGATTGGGGGCCTGAGACCGTCAGCGTGTACGGCCCGCCCGCGGGGAACGGCCCGATGCGCGCAGTCCACTTGCCGTCCGGCCCGGCCACGGCGCGCGCCGCCTTGCCGCCCATCTTGACGACCACGGGCCGTCCGGGCGTCGCCCAGCCCCAGACCGCGTCGGGCCGGCCCCGCTGCAAGACCATGTTGTCCGTGAACAGCGAGGACAGGAACGGCCTGGACCCGTCGGCCTGGGCCAGGGCCGGGCGCGGCAGGGCCAATGCGGCGGCCAGGAGCAGCAGGGCGGCGCAGCGGCGCGTCAGGGAAGAGAGCGGCATGGGATATCCTTTCATCAGGCCACGGTCACGCCCCAAGCCCCCGACAGCGTGGCACCGGGCGCGAGCGTGGTGAGACCCCACGTGGGGTGGTTGAAGGCATCCGCGCCGCACGTCATCGGCTCGACGGCGAGCGCGCGGCGGCGGTGGGATTCGGGCAGCGGGTCGCCGGAATAAAGCACGACGTAGTCAAACGCCGCGTCCATCCAGACCGACAGCGACCGGCCCGCCTGCGCGTCGCTCAGGCGGACACGCGCGCGTCCGTCCGCGTCGCGCTTGGGCTGGACGTAGCACGTATTGAACACGGTTGCGCCTAAAGAGCGCGGGGCCAGGAAGTCCAGCGCCGTTCCGGCCACGGGCAGGACGCGGCCCGTGGGGATCAGCGCGGCGTCGAACTCCAGGAAAGCCTCGAAAGGCACTTCGAGTGTGTCGGCGTCGATCAGTCCCGCCCCGACGGTGAAATAGGGGTGGAAGCCCGCCCCGACGGGCGCGGGCGCGTCGCCCGTGTTGGTGACGCTGAACGCGCACACCATGCCGTCTTGGACGAGCGTGTAAGAGACGCGGGCGCTCAGGGCGAACGGGTAGCCCGCATGGGCGTCGGTGGGAAATGCCGTCGTGAACGCCGCGCCGTCCGCGCCCGCCGCCTCGGTCTCCCAGATCGTCTGGCGCAGAAAGCCGTGGATGGCGTTGGGGCCTTCCTTGTCGTTCTTGTCCATCTGATGAGCTTGCCCCGCGAACGTGTAGCGCCCCTCGGCGACCCGTCCGGGGAAGGGGATGAGTACGTCGCCCTGCCCGCCGATTTTGTTCGCCGCGCCCTCGTACCCGGCGATGATCGGCTCGGCCTGGCCCGTGCCCGAGACGCGGGACAGGCCGCGCAGGGACGCCCCGTAGGGGGCGACGCGGAGACTCAGGTCGCCCCGCAGAAGCGTGATCTCGGTATCGGGCGTGGGTTCGGGTGTAGTCGGCATGGGGCGATTTTCGCCGGCGGCGGCGTGATTTCCTCCCCCGTCTACTTCGCCGCCGACGGCAGCGGGTCCTGGGCCGCCGTCCAGCGGACCTGGCCCGTGCCACGGTTCAGGGCATAAGCCTTGTCGTCGCCCTGCACCTGGAAGTAGACCGTGCCGTCCGCGCCCAATGTCGGGAAGCAGAGCAGGCCGCCGTCCGTGGCGAACTGCCAGCGCGAACGGCCCGTCGTCCCGCTCAGGGCATACAGATGGAAGTCGCTGTAGCCGGCGTAGACGTCGCCGCCCGCCCCGACGGCGGGGGCGGACCAGCCTCCCCCCTCGCCCGCGCGCGTCCAGCGCACCTGGCCGCTCGCCGACCGCAGGGCGAACAGCGACCGCGCGCTGGCGTAGAGCGTCCCGTCCGGCCCCAGCACGAGCGGGTAGTCTACCGACTGCCCCGTCGAGAACCGCCAGAGCGTCTTCCCCGTTGCGCCGCTCAGAGCGAGCACCTGGGCATCCGGGGTGCCGACGTAGACAGTGCCGTCCGGCCCCACGGCGGGAGCCTGGCCGGGCAGCAGGCCCAGGTCCAGGCTCCACCGGACCTCCCCGGTCGCCCTCAGCGCGTAGAGCTTGCCCGCCGAGACGTAGACCGTACCGTCCGGCCCCACGGCGGGCATGGAAGCGGCGGCCTGTGTGGCCCGCTCCCAGCGCTTCACGCCCGTCTTGGCGTCCAGCGCGAGGACCTTTTTGTCGGGTGTCCCGACGTAGACCAGGCCGGCCGCGCCCACCGCGGGCCGGGTTTCGAGCGGCCCGCCGGTCTTGAACTGCCACTTCTTCGCCCCGGTTGTGCCGTCCAGGGCGTAGACGTTTTTGTCGCGCGAGGCGGCGTAGACGGTCCCATCCGGCCCGACGGCGGGGGAGGCGTTGAGGACGTCGCCGGTCGTGAACTTCCAGCGGACCGCCCCCGTCGCTTGGTCCAGGGCCAGGACCTCGTGGTTCCAGGACGCGAGGTAGAGCATCCCGTTCGCGCCGAGGGCGGGGGCGGTGTTGACAAAGTCGTCCGCCGCCGCCAGCGGCGGCTGCGGCACGGGCTTCTGCGGCCTCTTGGACGCTTTCCCCTGCTGGCTTCGGAGATACGCCTGGTACTGCTTTTGGTACTGCTGCTGCTGGCCTTGGTACTGCTGCTGCTGGCGGCGCTGGGCTGCGGCGGCCTGCCGGGAATTGATCGGCCGCTGGGGGACCCGATAGACCGGCACCTGCGCCGCCGCGGCGGCGGAGAAGGCAAGCGCCATGAGGGTCAGGAAGGAGCGGGCGGGGGAACGCATAGGGTAGCTTTCTGATTTGGGCGCGGCCGTGCCCTTGCAAGGCCGGGTCCGGCGCAAGTGACATCTTAGTGACGCTACAATCTACCCCAAGTT
>JAABUO010010446.1_pt1 | contig 10276 bp, 11 predicted proteins | sample 5559291 | NCBI WGS metagenome assembly JAABUO01 (sample SAMN10711878, study PRJNA513372) | rock metagenome | isolation source: Antarctica rocks | place: Antarctica: Victoria Land, Finger Mt sud
ACCTGAACCGGCTCTACGACAGGGGCAGGGAAGCGTTGGAGCCCCTGATCGACGCCATGCCGAGTAGGTGGGTGGAGCGCGAGCTGCGCCGCCTGCGCCAGTCGAATCCGCAGAAGCTCTGGGAGGGCAACGACCTGAACGACGTCACGGCGTTAGCGATCTCCGTTCCCTATTGCGATGTAGTCATCACAGAGCGGGGATGGTCAGCCATGATCAATGACGGAAAGGTAAACAAGCGGTTCGATACGCGGGTGCTGGCCGACCTTCGACGATTGCCCGAGGTGTTGGACTCGCCGAGCCCGCTGCTTGACCGACCCTGAGCCGGAGGACCACTTCAACGTCTGGCCGCCCACGTAGACGACAAGCTCATGTGCCGGCGAGGGTTCGGCTTTCGGCACGCGCCGATGCCACGTCCACACCTCGCGCTCAGCGGCCCGCAGTGGCGTGTCTGGTTAGCGCCGACCATCCCGGTCGAGGCTGATGGCACGCCGGAGCCCCTCGACGCCCTCGACTTGGACCGGGTCCGGCCCGGGGACGAAGGCGTCGACGGTCAGGACGAGACGTCGCAGGACGGCCAGCTCGCCCTCCCGCCGTTGCCGGCGCTCGACCCCGTTGTCGACGTACCCCACCTTGCGGCTGACGGCGAGCGAGGCGGGGTTGTCCTCGTAGGCCGCGGAGGTGAGCTGCTCGCCGCCCAGGTGGTCGAGCACGAGCGCGCACGCCGCCTGGCGCATCAGCGTCCCGATGCCCCGCCCCTGGTGGGCGCGACCCAGCCACGACCCGGTCTCGGCAACCCGCGTCACCGGGAAGTTCTCACCGAAGAGCGCCTGCACGCCGACGATCTCGCCGGCCAGGCGCACGACGAGGTCGAGCGACCAGGAGGCGGGGGCGAAGTCGGCGCGGCTGCGCCAGTAGTAGGCGGCCGACTGGCGGAGCAGGTCTGCAGGTGCGGCATCGGTCCAGGGCGTGGAGAACGGCATGACCGCCGGGTCGTGCACCCCGGCGAGCACCAGCTCCAGGAGAGCCGGCATGTCCTCGTCCCGCACCGCACGCAGGGTCAGCGGACCGGCCGTCACAGTCAGGGCGAACGGCGGCCAGAGCTGCTCGGGCGTCACCATCCGCCCAGTCTCGCGCCGGGCGGCGCGGGGCACGAGCGGTTATGGCCGCACCGCGCAGCCCCTGATCGCCCTTCGTAGGAACCGACGAAGTCGAGGTCGCTGACCTGCTCGAGCTCATGCAGGCGATGCCCGTGTGGAACACGGTGCAGGCGACGGTCGTCCACCGTGTGGATGCCAGCCAGGCGGCTGCCCTACGAGCAAGACTGAGGTGCGAATCAACGCTTCCCTCGACCCGTCAAGGAAGCTGCGAAGGGCGTCCAGCTCTGTCGCGGTCGAGAACTCCTCGTCTGACATGGCCGGACGGTACCGACATCTGCTAGCCATCCGAGAGGAAGCCTGCGTACTTGGTCCAGCCCAAGACGCTCTCCCGACGCGCGCACCGACGGATCATCCAAACGCGCGTTCCGACGAACCGCGCAGCACGGGTGGCTCGTGACTGGGTGCTTGACAACAGCAGATTGTGCCGGCAATGCGGCTTCCACTGGTCGATCACCCCGATGCCGCAATGGACCTGATTGCGCGTGTTCCCGTCCGGTATGCCGAGCTGCTTGGCGACACCGACGGCTCCCAGCGGCACCCCGACCTGGCTGGACCGCCGGGGCCTACGTCTGCCATGTCACCGACAGATCCGGGCTGAGCGCCTGGCCGGCGCGCGCCGCGCTCGACGGCAGCCAGCAGGTGCCCGGGTACGACGAGAACCTGCTCGCCCGAGCCCGCGCCTACGAGCGGGTTCCCCCTGGCAGGAGCGTTGTGGTCGTTGGAGTGCGCCGCCCGTGACTGGCAGGAGGGCGTCCACCTCGCACTGGCAAGCGACGCCGTTCTACTGCACGCCGGCATGGGTGAGCAGCGGGTCGCTGACGTCGCGCGGAACGACGCTCACGACGCCCACCAGCACGCCTGGGACATCCGCCGGTCGATGATGTATGGCCTGGGCCAGGGGTCGGGGCGATCCAAAGTTGGGGGTCCCGGTCCGCTTGCTGCGCGGTTCGATCCGTTTATGGCTTCCGGGCGGTGATGGTGTAGGTCATGGGCAGCCGCCGCCGGACCTGTGGATCAAGATGCGGGAAGGCGGGCCAGTACTCGTCGGGATGCTCCCCGAACTGCTCGACCACCAGGCCCACGCCGATCAGTGCGCTGAACACTGCCGACGGGGGCCACAGCCGTTCGTGCTTGACGGCGTGCTCAGCCCTTTCGCGGCCGAGGTCGCCGACGTACTGCTCGGTCCAGCCCCGCGAGCCGGTGACGTTGGCGAAGTAGTCCGCTCCGCTGGGCCGCAGCTCGCTTGCCGCCGGGTCGAACAGGTACGCCCCGCCATGGTCGTCCAGCACATGGAACAGGCCCCCGGGACGCAGCAGCCGGCCGACCACCGCCGCCCACCCGTCCAGGTCGTGGACCCAGCCCAGGGCGCCGCGGCCGGTGTAGACAAGGTCGGCGGTGCCGTCGAGCTCATGCGGGGTGTCAAGCACGTCGCAGCGATACCAGCTCGCCGCCGCCCCCAACCTTTCGCTGACCTGCCGGGCGTTCGCGATGTGACCCTCGGCGATGTCGACGCCCACCACCCGCCCGGCCCCTGCGTTGAGCAGCGACAGGGTGTCTTTGCCCGAGGCGCACTGCAGGTGCACCGCCAGCTCACACCAGTCGCCGAGGTCGCCCAGGTGCTCCAGCTCGAGCGGATGCAGATGGACACCACCCGCCCGCAGATACTCGACCGCGTCATCCAGCCCGGCCCGGTACTGCTGGGCGGCCTGGTTCCAGGCCCGCCGGTTGTCCTCATGCCGAAGCCGTACCTCGACCGCATCCACCGCCGGCGGCTCGGGCCACCACGGCTGCGCCTGCCCCTCACCTACCTGCACCCGGTTAGCGTGCCAGGCGGCGGCCCGCATCACCGTCCGGCCCTCTACGCGCGCTGCCTGCCTTGATTCCCCGTCGGCTCTGGTTGCCATCGCACGCAGCCGGCCACCTGGCGAAGCGGCACCGTCGGGGTACCGCGCCTCTTTGCCTCGGCGGCAACCACGGCCGCGGCGGCGCCCAGGCGGTGTTCTCGCTGTTCGACGTCCATCACCGCCAGGGCGGAGTGGGTCGCGAGGCGGGCACGCAGGTCGGCGGCGCCGATCGGCCAGGTCCACGGGAAGCTCGCGGTCTCGAGCTCGTCGGTAGGCAGGCCGGCCAAGTCGAGGGTGCGGCGGTCGGCGGTGCCGTCGGGACCGGCGTTGTCCGGGTCGAGGGAGGCGAGTTCGAGCTCCCACGGCTCGCGGGGATCCGGGCCGTTCCATACCAGGGCGAGCTGGCCACCGAGGCGCAGCACCCTCCGCACCTCGGCCACGGCCTGCTGGCGGGGGAACCAGTGCCAGGCCTGGGCGACCAGGACCGCATCCAGGCTGGCGTCGGGCAACGGAAGCGCTTGGGCGCCGGCGAGGTACGGATCGGCACCCGGATGCAGCCGGGTCAGGACGGCGAGCATGCCAGGGTCGGGTTCGACCGCGGCGACCTGCAGTCCGCGGGCGAGCAGCGCGCCGGTCAGCTTGCCGGTGCCCGCTCCCACGTCGGCGACGCGGGCCGCTCCCGGCGGCACCAGCCAGTCGACCGCAGCAGCCGGATAGCCCGGACGCCACCGTTCGTAGTCCTCGGCGTAGGCGCCGAACACGCGGGCTCGCCGTGGATCGAGATCACTCACGCCCCCGACCCTGCCACCGGCCAACCAGACCGGGCCACCGCTACCAGGCCACGGCCGGCGGCCCGGTGCCGCCGTCGCCGGCGGAGCGAAGCCTGGTGGTGACGTACGAGGCCAGCGGTGTGTCCAGGAAGGGATCGGCATGCCAGCCGGCTTGGCTCAGCAGTCCGGCCAGGGTCGCGGCGGCGGCCGTGGCCGACTTCGGGTCGACGGTCGGGTAGGTGGCTTCGATCCCTGGTGGCAGAGAGGCCTGCTCGGCGTCGAGCAGGCTGGTCAGCCCGAAGACGGGATAGTCGACGTCTTCGCCGGTGGCCCACAGCTGGAACACCCGCTGGCGGGCGCGGTGCAGTTGCTCGACCGCTTCCAGCAGCGAGCCGCGTCGCAGGTACTTGGCGACGTTGTCCAGGGCCTCCCAGCCGTCGAGCAGCCACTGCCGCGGCTGCTCCGGCGCAGCGCGCAGCACGCTGGGCACAAACGCCACGGCGAACCGGCCACGGCGGTCGAGCAGCGGGACCGCGCCGGGAGCTAGGCCCGGGCGGTCGGCCGCGGCCAGCACGACCAGGTCGATCTGGCCGCCGTCGGCGTACTGCACCCACCAGCGCTGCACCCCCTCCCACAGCTGTGCGTTGACCTCGACGACCTCGCCCCGGCCGCGCAGCATGGTTTGAATCTCGGCATCGTCCGGGCGGTCCCCCTCGGCGTGCCACAGCCCGACGTCGAGGTCGGAGTCGGCGTCGGCGCGGCCGGCGGCCAGCGAACAGCTCAACTCCAGGCCCTCCCAACGCGGATCGGCCTCGACCGCGTCGAGCAACGCGCGCAGCAGCCGCGCCTGTACGGCCAGGCCGGATGGGAGGCTGCCGATCCAGCGGTGCGCGTCCACCCGCGCAGTTTGCCCAGCTGTAGCGTCCGCCCTCTCGGCCAGGGCCGGTGCGGCCACCGCAGTGCCCCTGCCGGAAGCGGCGAGCGGTGTGCCGAACATCTGTGGACGCTGACGGAGCACGATCGGGCCGGATCGAGGTAGTCCTGTAGCTCGTCGTCCAACCGCGCGAGGTGCTCCAGCGCGCCCCGGCGACCTTCGCGGATACGACCGACTCATGGGCGTTTCGCCCTGCTAAGCGGCGACCGTTGGACCGGTCATCCTTTTGCCGGCTGTTACCCGCTGAAAGGTGTGGTGTCCCTGCGGGCCGCCTGTGTGTCGGCACCGGCGGTGGTGAGGCTGTTCGCGGGCAGGAGCAGTGCACTGGCCGCGCTGAGGGCGACGGCCACGACGGCGACGTCGAGGGTGACGATCAGCCCGAAGGCGGTTACGAGTCCCACTGCGCCGAGCTCACCGAGCAGCGTCGCTGTCTTGTTGGCCGTGCGGTAGCCCGCCAACACTCGACCTAGCAGTTTATCGGGGGTGGCGCGCTGCAGGAGGGTGCCGACCGCGACCGTGTAGGCCACGACGGCTGGCCCCAGGGTCATGAAGACGACGGCGGCGACGGGCAGGGAGGGGAGGTTGAACAGCACCGCGAAGCTGGTACTGACGGCCAGCAGCGCGCCGGTGACCAAGGCCCGCGGTGCGAGCCGGTCGACAAGCCGACCGGCGAACGGGGCGGACAGCAGGCTGGCGAGCCCAAGGCCGGCGAACAGCAGTCCGAGAGTTGACGGGGGCAGATGCAGCCGTCCACCGAGGTAAGCCACGAGCAGGGCGTCGGCTGTCCCGTTGCCGAGCAGGAACAGGCAGCTGGTGACGGTGACCGAGCGGACCGCTGGCTGGTTCTTGATCTCCCGGCCGCCTGCTTTGACGTCGTCGGCTACGCCCCGCCAGCCTCGTGTGTCTGAGGCAAGTCCGGTGGCGCCACGGGGGTGTACGGCGAGCAGGAGCAGCGCTGACAGGCTGTAGGAGGCTGCGTCGGTTAGGACCGCGGCCTGGAACCCGAACGCGGCGTAGAGCAGCCCGCCCAGTGGTGCGGCACCCACTTGGATGGCGGCAAGGCCGGCACCGGAGAGGGCGTTGCAGGTGCTCAGGTCGGGGCCGCGGCCGACGATCTGGGGAAGCAGCGCGCTGCGTGCGGGCTGGGCGAGCTGGGTGAAGACGCTCTCGATCGCCAGTCCGAGGAACAGGGCCCACAGCTGACCTGGGTCCAACGCGAGCAGCATCAACAGGACGGCGCCGACCCGGGCGACGTCGGCGAGGATCATGGCCTGTCGCCGGTCGATCCGATCGACCAGGACCCCGGCGAGCGGTCCTACCAGAACGGCTGGGGCGCTCTCGGCGGCGAAGGCCATTGCGCTGGCCGCTGCCGAGTGGGTGGCCTGCAGGACGTAGTAGGGAGCGGCCGGGATCAGCAGCCAGCTGCCGAGTGCCGACAGGAGCTGGGCGGCGAGGACGAAGCGGACGTCGCGGTGTCGGCGCAGAACGTCAAGCACTGCTGTCCGACGATCGCGGTCGGACTCGAGAGTCTGCGGAGTAGCGCTCCCACGCCGTCTGCTTGCTGACGCCCAGGGCGCGTCCGATCTCACTCCAACTGCGGCCCTGGCTTCGGGCCATTGCCACGAGCGCTGCCATGCGCTCCTCGACGCGGGCCTGCAGGTCCGCGCCGTTGAGCAGGAGCAGCAGCGGGTCGGTAACGCCCTCCAGCTCGGTGAGGTCTTCGGGCAGCGCAGCATTGACACTCCACGTGCCGCTCTTGAACGCCGGGGGGTTGCTCAAGGTCGCGACCCCCAGCAGGTTCCGCGCCCACTCGGGGAGCTTCTCCCTAGATGCTTCGTCGGTCATCAGGACACCTCTCGTCAGGTCTAGCCTGACGTCAGGGTAGACCTGACGCACCATTTCCGCACGTGGCGATGACGCGGCCGGGCAGCAGACGCGTCAGTAAGAGTGCGGGACCTGCCGCTCGACAAGCGCGGGTCGCTGAGCGGCGCTCCGGAGGGTCAGTGGCGCAGGCGCTCGGCGACCTGGGCGACGCGGGTGACCGGGATCAGGTGCACCCCGTCGTAGACACCGGACTGCTCGAGCTGGGCGACCAGGTCCAGGGCGTGCTCGACGCCGGCGTCGGGGTCGTCGTCGAGCCGGTCGATGAGTGCGTCAGGAACGTTCACCTCGGTCAGGGTCGACGCGATCCGCCGGGCCATCTTGCTGCTGGTCAGCACCAGGACACCCGCGAGCACGGGCCCGTCGAAGTCCACGGTCGGCCGCCAGCCGAGCAGGTCGTCGAGGTCGAAGGACATCTGCACCAGCAGGAAGTCGGCGGCCTGCTTCCAGGCCGGCAAAGGAGCGCCGGCGCGGGCGGTGACGCCGACCCGGAAGTCGGCGTGTTCGTAGGCGCGGGCCTCCCGCATCATTGTGCCGACGGTCAGGTCACCGCTGCGGACCGCGTCGGGGGCGTCGTCGCCACGCACGAACAGAAAGTCGCGGACGCCGTAGGCGGCAGCTGTCAGCAGGTCGCGCCGGAAGCCGAGCAGGTTGCGGTCGCGGCTGTTGACGCAGGCGACGGCCGTGCCGCCGAGGGCGATGACCTCACCGGCGACGGCAATGCTCGACACCGTCGCCCGCCCGATGTGGTTGTCGGGCACGAGGCAGGCGTCGGCAACACCATCGAGCAGGGCGATCTGGCGGCGGACGTGGCGCAAGTCGGGGGTGGTCGCCGGCTCGATCTCGCACAGCGTCGTGAACCCGCCAGCCGTTCCCCAGGTGGCCATCGCCGAAGTGTCACACAGCCGCTGTTCAGGGCCGGCTGACTTCGGTAGGCAGTGTCCGGCGCTGGTGCGTGAGTGCTGTCAGCACGGGTGAGGCGCTAAGTAGGGGTGCCGGTAAGAATGCTGTCCCCAGCCCCAAACCACGGTGATCATCGTCGGCGGGTGATTGTCGGCGCTGTGGCTGAAGATCGTGGCGGAGGTACGATGCCGCCGCCAGGTAATAAGCGACCAGTTCCCGACGTTGCGGACAGCGCTTCGGCGCCGTCTGGTCGCCGATTTCGCCGGCCAGTGCTTGCCACGTCGACACCGCTGCCCGCGGGCTCGTCGACTGCGCTGTGGAGTCGCCCTCAGCAGGCCGGCGAGTGTGACTGCCTGTTCAGGATCTAGCTCCTCATCCCGCTCGCCAGAAGCGATCTGCGCCAGGACGCTGCCCTCGCCCGAGACGCGCTTCAGGACCATGTCCGTCCACTGTGCAGCTTGACGTAGTTCATCGAGTGGTTCCGGCGGCCTGTCAGCGTCTGCAATCACTTGCTCAGTAGAGCACTGGCTACTGACAGTTCCAACGACCCGCCGCTGGGGCAGTACCGGCTCGATGAGGGGCGACACAGCGCGAGGGTCCATGCACTACTCGCGCCCGCGCCGCGCGCCTCGCCCGGCCGCACTGGCGGTGGAAAGGGCTGGTGAAGGACCGGTTCAAGCAATCTCTTCTACGAGGTGGAGGTTGACTATTCGTTATTGAGACGCCAAGGAGGTGAGGAGTCGGTCGTCCCGCCCATTCCCGGGGCCTGATCAAATCAGGGGCGCTGGTCGAGAAGTTCCAAGCGGCTCCGGGTGCGCTGGGCATCGATGGGGAGGTGGTCTACTTCGAAGGTCTCTGTCAAAAGGTGGTCAGCCAGCACGACGAGCCGTACGTCATGGTCATGCAGGAGGTCTACAACATTGACCAACCGCTGACGTGCGTCAGCGGAGCAGTCCCGCATGCTCGGGACCCCGTGCAGCACCCAGATCGGGAACCGACTAATTAGCTCGAGGTAGTCCTGAGGCGCAGTCAGACCCTCGCATAGGCTGCCAAAACCTACTTGAAGTACGGATTTAGAGGCCGACAACACCGACAGTGGGCGCCGAGACACCTCGATGGACTCCCTCGCCGCCGGGGTTGGCGGAGTTAGGCCGGCTGCGACAAGCTGAGCCGGCGTTCCCGGGGACAGCCACGTACCGGAGGAGAAGCCAGGCTTGTCCTTTCCTGCGAGGACCGACGTGCGGTGGTCGGTTTCTCCGTCAAAGTGAACCGTGGTGACGTGGAACCGCAATAGCTTGATCAAGCCTGAAGCGTGGTGGTGGAATCTCGGGTGCGGCAACAGGTGGTCAATGTCGTAGTTCGAGGTTGCAATTAGGTTGCCTCCATCGTTGAGGAGCCTCCGGAGAATGCCTTCTGCCATCCAGGCATCGTCGCTGTCATGCACGTAAAGCTCATCGAGGACGAGTACCTGGCAGCCGGCGAGCAAGTCGTCGAGCGCTCGGTCAAACGAACCAGCCCGGTCCTGATGCAACCCGACGACGTTGTGCAGCCGGACAAAAAGTTCATGTAGATGTACCCGGACGACGTTCTCGAGGTCTGCTGCCTGTGCTGCATCCAGGACGGCGTCTACCAGCCATGTTTTACCGCGGCCCGCCGGCCCCCACAGGTACACACCGCCCTCACCGGGCCCTTGTGTCACGCGCTCGCTGAGCAGGATAAGTGACCGCTCCTGAGCCGAGTTCAATCTGAAGCCCTGCTGCGATGCGGAAGTTCGGACGGCTCTGGCGATCGCTTGCGACGGCACCGAGGGCACTTTCGCCTCCTCTTCCGCACATCCCGGGACGGGACTACGCTCCGTGAAAGACCAGGGGAACCAACCATGATGGGGCTGCGCCCCGACGACGAGAACATGCCGCCGGACGACCAAGCCTGATGGGAGGACTGCAGCAGCTGGCTGCGGGCAGTGCAAGTGACTGGTGGCGAGTGCCCAGCTCTTCGGGCGCAGCCGCTGGAATACCAGTCACCGCAACGGGAGCCCTGAGCGGGACGGCCGGACCGGCGCTGCCGTCAGTCCACGGGCTCCGGTCGTCCTTCCCCTTCTGGGACTCGGTTGCTCCTTGCCGCAGGCGGTGACTACTGGGGGCGGCGGAGGGCCGCCGCGGCGGTACGCATCGCGGCCGCGGCTCCCAGTTTGGCGAGCCGCTCGCCCGTGTCGGGGTGAACGACTTGACGCGCGCCAAGAGGCTTCCCGGCGTAGAGGGCGCTGGCTAGGCGGCCGCGCAGCTCGGCGACCGAGGCCGGCGAAGTACCGCCCCCGGCGAGGTCATAGCGGGGCTGGGCCTCGAAGCGAACGCCGCGTAGCCCGGCTTCAGGCGGAGCACCGGTGCCCGCGGTCGGGCTACGCTCAGCCCGTGCCTCTCACTGTTAGCACCTGGTGGCAGCTGCCGATCCGGCAGCCGTGACCTGATCCGTCCTGCGAGCTGCCCTGACCGGCAGCTCGACGTCGGGACGTTCCCGCCGACGACTGGCTGCGGGCGGCTCTCCTGTTCAAGGAGAACCGATGACCAACGTCGAGCACCAGTCCTACCTGCGCGCCGCTGCACGTAGCGCACAGCTGGAATCCGAGATCGTCACATCACCGGGCCGCTTTCGCGTGCTCACCGGCGACCGCCCCACCGGCGCGCTGCACCTGGGCCACTACCTGGGCACACTGGCCAACCGGGTGCGCCTGCAAGACGCCGGCGTCGAGGTCCTTCTCGTCGTCGCCGACTACCAGGTGATCGCCGA
>JAABUO010010447.1_pt1 | contig 10275 bp, 9 predicted proteins | sample 5559291 | NCBI WGS metagenome assembly JAABUO01 (sample SAMN10711878, study PRJNA513372) | rock metagenome | isolation source: Antarctica rocks | place: Antarctica: Victoria Land, Finger Mt sud
GACAGTTAGCGTAGCGGTAGCGCACTTCCTTCACACGGAAGGGGTCAGGGGTTCGAATCCCTTACTGTCCATTCTTTTGCTTTACTATTTTGCTCTGCTTTTCTTTTGCTCTGCTTTCTCTGACGCTCGATCTTCCGGCGGCACTTCAAACCCGTAGGAAGCTCAGCAGGGAACAATGAACTTCTTCATTTGGTGCAAACACTCGCCAAATCCGGGTCATCCCCAATGGCAATTCTCCCGATGGCAACCCGAACACAGTACATTTCCCCATTGAAGACATTCTGCAGACCAGGAGAATACCGATGACACCGTCGCAGAAGACTTGCCCGGCGTGCAAGCTGCCCGCACGAATCTATGCCAACGTGTGCGAGAATTGCGGCCATGTGTTCCGAACCCAGTTTATGCCGCCCCTCGATCAAACGCAGGTTCTTCCGCCTCTGCCTGAAACCCACTTCGCGCCGCATCTGGTCCGGCGCAAGAGAAAAACGGTTTCGGCAGCAGTTCTCGCGGCAATCGGCGTCTTCGTGGTTGCCGCGCTGCTGACCGCCTTCTCGTTCGCGCGGCATAATGCCAGGCAAAGGGGCACCGCCGAGGTGGGAAGCAGCGGAAGCGGTGCCGGCCGCAGCGAGGGTGACTCCCGGAACACGCCGGGGCATCCGGTCCGCATCGCGGAAGCGGAAACGCTGACGCCGCAGTGTAGTCAGCAGCGTGTGCTGGAAACACTGGGCGCACCTCTGCAAAACGTCAACGATATTTGGAGCTACCCCGCCGACGACGGCGCGGCGGTCGGCGTCAAGTTTGCCGGCGCGGAAAGCGCAAAGTACGTCCAGGGAATTGTCATTCTGGATAACAGCGGAAACTTGATCTGGGAAAAAACGCCCCACCTGTGGAAAACCATGCCGCTGATCAAACCCTCGGGCCGCAAACACGCCTTACCGCTCAGAACGCTGGCAAGATACTTAGACTACATCACCCGCTAGACAGCGTTGTTCCCGACAGTGCAAGTGACCGGGAGTCTGGGTACTTTAATTGTTCATAGCGAAAAAGCCGGGAATCATTGTGATCCCCGGCTTTCAGGCGTTTATTGTAACGTGTAGGATGTCTACTTACTCCGAGATTTTGTCTTCATCCTCATATCCTGCTATTAGACGTGCTTTTTCGATATTCTCTTGACTTTTCACTTTGCTGCCATAAACGAATGTCCCAACCAAGCTCAGGAATGTTGTGCCACCTAAGATAGAACCCGCGGCATCATGCCCGTGCAGCACGAGGAATGCTGTGAGACCTAATCCTAACACAGAAAGGGAAAAGCCCGCTCCCAAGCCCCAATTCGCCCGCTGAACGCCGCTGCGGTCCATGTCGATCCGGTGATTTTGCTGTTTTTCAGCCATTTGCAAAATCCGTTCCGCTGCTCCCGGCAGCACTTGATCGTACTGCCCCAAAATTTGTGGAGGCGGAAGCGGGCCGCTGAACTCCATTTGGGCATGGACAACTGCCGAACGGTCGCCTAGCGAAACAGAAGTGCTTGACGGACGGGTGTCCGGCTGCACAGGCAGAGCCTCGGAAACTCCCGCTTCAGAACCGTCTGGCGCTTCGGAACTTTTCGGTCCACGAGGCGTCTCACCCAGAGTGTCTTCGTTTTGAGTATCTTCAGGCAGATGCTTCTCCAATGCTGCTCGGAGACTTGCCTTTATCCGGTGCTAAGCCTTGTTCAAGCTTAGTTATCGCAGTTTGTAAGTCATCCCCGACCGCAGCCCAATCTGACTTGAGCGCAAGGTAATCTTTCTGACGTGGTGTCAATCCATATCCAGACGGGGCCAAAGTATTTCCGAAGTCCAGAATGGATGCTGCGCCGTCAACAAAAAATACCTGCTTTGGATACCGTGGCAGACCACTCCTTTTAGAAGCATCGTTCCTAGAAGAGTTGTTTTGCTGCTTATCCGCATCATCAATTCTTCGAGAAGCAAGATAAGCGATCAGATCATTCGTCAGCTCTTTGTCACCACGAAAGTTCTTTACAAACGTCCAGGCAAATACTCCTGTAATAAACATCAAGACTGTCATCACCCCGCCTACAGTCAACGCAAACAGCCAGAAGCTTTCGTTTGAGAGTGCGGAAAAGCCCAGCACAATATGGTGCGCCGCTGTTACTTGAAGTAGGACTTTACTGGAAACAAAGAGTAAAAGTATGCTGAAACATGTACCGAGCCAAAGCGCGGAAAGTTTTATTGAGCCACTCAAAATCCGCAGCAAAAGTTGGCGTTGATTTTTGACGTTGTTTGTCATGCTAAGATGATACCCAGGAGAACACCAAAACACAAGAGAAAGGTTCTGGCAGCGGCTTGACACAGCCTGCGAATTGGTATAGTATACCTGAGTAGACTGCGAGCAAGGGAACACAATGCAAAAGAAGAACGAGCCGCGATGAGAGTACCGCTACGGCTGCGGCGGGGGCGCGAAGGGGCGGCGCAGGCGGTGCCTGACCCGATCAACGACAACATTGATGCGGTGGTGGCGCTTCATGCGCTTGCCGAGCAGCAGGTGGACACGCATCAGCGCACGGTGGAGTCGCTGACGGCGTGGCTGGGGCGTCCGCAGTTCTTTTATGGGATTTTAGTCGGTGTGGGGCTGTGGATGGGGGTCAACGCCGCCGCGCCGCTGCTGCACTTGCCGGTCCGTGATGACCCGCCGTTTTTCTGGATGCAGGGGGCCATTGGGCTGGGAGCGCTTTTGATGACCTCGGTGATTTTGATTACCCAGAACCGGCAGGGGAAGCTGGCGGAGCGGCGGGAGCAATTGGAGCTTCAGATGAGCCTGCTGACCGAGCAGCGCACGGCAAAGATTATTGATTTGCTGGAAGAGCTGCGGCGGGACTTGCCGAGTGTCCACAACCGCGTGGATTTGGAAGCGGAAGCGCTGACAAAGACCGTGGACCCGCACGAAGTTTTGGCGACGTTTGAGAGCCGCCTGGAAGAAACATTGGAAGCCGCCGGCAGCTCGGAAGAAGCGTCCCGCTTGGTCGCGGAAGAAATTGACGCGGCGGCGGCGGAAACGCAGGATGAAATAGAAAAAGCGAAGGCCGCTGGAGTCTAATCCGCAGGAACGAGCGGCGAATGGAGCGTTAAGAATGAAAAGCAGCTTTTTTCCCGTTTTGCTTGCCTGCCTGCTGACGACAGCGGCGGCCTACGCGCAGTCGCCCGCTGCCGGCCCGGACCGGACAATGACGTATGACAGCGATTATCTCAGGGACTTCACCGCCGCGCACGGCAGGGTGAGCGCCGGGCATACCCTGGTCAACGGCTGGACAGACTTGCAGGGCGAGATTTATTCCGTCTCTGGAGATCGCCTTCATGCCCTCAGCTCGGACGCCAACGGCTACTTTTATGATCTGGCGCTGCGCCCGGTCGCCGAGAATGCCGCGCCGAATGTGGAAGGAACAATGGATGTGCCGACCGGCATCCCCTCCCCCAACACGGCCAGCGGTTTGGTGCTGCGGTTTCAGCGGGACCGGACGTTTTACTTGTTCGGGTTGTCGCAAAACGCGCTGATTGTGTTCAAGATGACCGGCGGGCGCACGGCGGCGCGGCTGGGGTCGGTGCCGGTCCAGCCAAACACGGTTCATCCGTATTCGCTGACCGCTTCTGCGGTCAACGCAGGCACCGGTACGTCCAGTGGGGTTACTCTTTCGGTTTCGGCGACAGATACCCGCACCGGAAAGCGCATCGGCTCCCTGAGCGTCTTTGACGGGGACAGCCCGATTTTAGAAGGCGGCGCGGCCGGCGTGGACTCGTGGGTGGCCGACAGCGCCCCGGAAACGACCCAAACGGCTTATACGCACATTGCCTTTTATCGGCTGCCGGAGACCGTCCTCCCCGTTTCCCAGGCCAGTCCAAAAATCGGCTTTATCGGCGACAGCATCACCACTGGCTACAATGAAGCTGGCCGCACAATCACGCCGGGCGTCAATGATGCGGCGGCTCTGACAATCCGGAAACTGGCGCAAACAAAAACGGCGGCGCTGGCGGATAGCGGCATTGCCTGGAGCGCTTACAATCAGGCCGCCGACGGCACCACCACGTCTGACTGGCAGCCCGGCGATGGGAGCGTGGAGTCAAAAGCTAAGGCCGCTTTTGCAGCGGCGTTCGGCCAGCCGGACCCCAAAGCAAATCCGGTGTGGGTAGTGGTCACGCTGGGAACCAACGATGTCCGCAGCGATGCTCGCCACCGTTTTACCGCCAAGCGGCACGGGCGGAACTTGCAGGCGCTGACGGCGGATTTGGTGGCAAGCGGCTACAACGTCATCCTCAACGAGCCACCGCCCTTTGTCGTGCCGACCCGCTTCAGCGGCATCGTCTGGGATGCCGGCTCGCTGCGCCTGCTGCGCTCCTACCTGCCCGCCGACCGGGCCGTCGTCTCCTCGTTTGCCAGGACCGCCCCGAACCGCGTCTTTCTCGGCGACACGTCCGCGTTTTCCGTGTTCGCCGCCCACCCCGCGCTGTTCCAGGAGCACGGCACCAGCGGCGGCCTGCACCCCAGCGGCACCGGCGGCACGAACGCGCTTGCCGCCGGCTGGGCGCGTGCCTTTCTGCAGGCAGCTACTTCGAGGGAGTGAACTTCTCCAAATAGCTGCCGGACGCATTGCTGTAGCTGACCCAGACCGCGCCGGTCGCCGTGTCTACCGCCAGCGTGTGCGCTCCGCGAGGCGCAGGAACTTCGCCGAGAAGGCGAGCGCCGACGGCGCTCTCTTGAACGACGGAAACAAACCCGCGCCCGGCGCAGTAGATGCGCCGCCGGATTGGGTCAAAGGCAATCTGGTCCGTTCCCGGCGCGATGGCGACCGAGGCGATCACTTTGCCGCTCTGGTTCATCACAACCAGCATTCCGTTCCCGCCTGCGGAAAACAGGCGTCCGGTCATCGGGTCAAGAACGAGGCCATGCGGCGACTTCGCCGGGGCGGTCGGCCAGATTGCCGTGATTTTGTTGGTCGCTGGGTTGATGACGTCTAAAGTGTCCGCCGGCTTGATATTCTGATAAAGCCTGTCGGCTTTGGCGTCGTAAGCCATTTCTTCGGGCGCTCCCGCCACCGGAATTGTCCCGACCAGCGTGTTTGTCTTAGCATTAATGACCCACACTTCGGCCCCGTCGTCGTGGTCGGCGTAGAGCCTGCCGTTTTTGGGGTCCAGCTTCATGTCGTCTACGGGGCCGGGGAGCGGAATTTCGCCGGTCTTTGCCAGTGTCCTGCCGTCCAGAACAACGATCTTCCGGTTCCCGCAGCCGGCAAAGACTTTGCCGTCTTTTTGGTCCACCACCGCGCCGGAAACATCACCCGCCGCGATTTGCCGGATCGTTTCGGTCCGTAAATCCAGAACCATCAGTGTCTTCGTGCCGCCATGCCCCGCATACAGCCGGTGCCGCCCTTGATCCGTCAGCATCCAATCAAAGCCCCCCGGCCCGCCGGGAACGGACAGCGGCGGGTGCGCCGTCAGAAGTGAGGGTGCCGTCAAGGGTACCTGGGCAAAGCCTGCCGCAGCGGCAAGAGCGAGAGTGCAGGACAAAGCCGCCTGGAGATAAAGTCTGTTGAATGCCATTGTGTTCTTTTCTTTCGTCTTTCAAGCTTCCGTCTGTCAGGAATGAGTATGGCCTCCGCCGATGAGAGAGACATGAGAAACACATGAGAAACTTCTTATATCGGCTCAGGCCAGCACAAAATCCACCTCAAACGTGCGCCGCCACGGCAGGCGGACACCGCCCGGCACGATCTGCAAGTTGACGCCGACGCCGTGCTGCTGAAGCACCTGCAGGTGCTGGTTTAGCCCTGCCTCAATGAACGCGCAAAGCTGCGCTTGTTCTTCAGAGCTATCGGGGTCCGGCTCGCGCCGTCCCCAAAGGCGCTCGGCTTCGGCCCGCGCTTCCCGGCGCACGACGGCTTGATAGGCCCAATCTTCCAGAAAACGGTGGGCCAAGAACTTTTGCTGGGCAGCAGCCCGGTCAGGGTTGCCGCCCACTAAACTCGCGCAAAAGGCTTGGGCGACGACAACGCCGAGCGTGTTTCCCGCCGTGTTCCACGCGCCGTAAGCCGCAAGACCCGCGAGATCAATTGGGGCGTTATCCGTCAGCAGCAGGGAAATGAGCAGCGGATCGGAGCCGTTCGGATAAGCGGCATCGGCCAGCGCGACGGGAACGCCCTTCCCCTGCGCGTCGGCGAGCGCGGCAACAAACCCCTCGTATTCAGCCGTTCGGGTGACGCGGTCTTCGTCGAGATACTCCGGCTGATAAGCCGTGCGCCCCGGCACAGGAGTAGCGACTCCCAGCACTAAATCACAGTCCATCACACTTGTTGCGAGTGTGCCGCCGCAGGCATGAATCTGGCCTTCGACCGTTTCGCGGACAGGGCGGTCTTCGTAGGGCGCGGCTAAATCTTGGCCCCCCGCATGGCTGTAGACCACACAGACTCGCGGCGTCTTTTCGAATCGTTCCATCAGCAGGTGAGCCAGCAGGGCCGAGCCGACTTCATCCGCGCCAGGGTACATCCTCACCCGTTCCGAGAGCGCCGGGCCAATCAGCGCCGGCCAGCCGGAGAGCCACGCCCGCTCCCGCGACGGAAAGCCGTACAAGCTGGTGTCGTCGGAAGTCAGCCGCAGCGACGAAATCTGTCCCCGCGCCGCCATCTCCAGCAGCCCCAGATTGACTGTATGGTTCCGCAGACGCCGCACCAGCCAGTCGGTTTTGAGCGCTTCGGGCAGCCGCCGTTCCAGTTCGGCTAGTTCGCCTAACTCTGCCAGCTCCCCGCGCTCCGCCTGATGGGCCAATCGGGCATAGCGGTAAAACGCCGTTCCCCACTCCGCCCAGTAGTCCGGCTCTTCCACGGCGTCGTCGGCATTGGAAACCCGCATAATCAGCGAGAACGCATGGACGGGGCAGGCTGGATTGATCTCGCCCAGCAGCCGCAGCCGGGCGAGAACCTCCGCCGCGCTGTCCTCTGAAATGCGCGAGGCGATCAAGTTGCCGAAGCCTAAATACTCACATGAGACAATCGCGGCATCGGCAGAGTTTGCCGCGTCCCGGAGCCATGCCGCCACAGCGCTTGTATCGGCAGGAACCCGCTGCAAGCCGCGTATTTCGGCAGGCGGCAGTAGGACTTCCGCGCCGCCGATTTCGCCGAGCATCTGCGGGTAGCGCGTGTTGACAGGCCGCTCATCCAGCGGCACCAGCGCGATTGTCATAGGGTCGGTCATTCGGGCTTTTTGCTCATTTCATCTGCCTGCGCCTGTGCATCCAATAGCAGCGGGACATTGAAAACGCGCCGGAGGCTGTCTTCCATTTCCGGGTCTGTTTCGTATAAAGAGGCAATGCCGTCGTTCATGCGGTACTGGGTTCCAAATCGCTGAGGCCGGCCAATGTTCATCAAAAAACGGTCTTCACTCGCCGCTGCCAGCCACAGTGTAAACCACTTAGCCTTCTCGCCACCCTGGCTGATGGCGGCGACGCAAAACTCATGGGCCAGCAGATGATCCTCTGCACTTGGAGAATGCTGCAAGATCATTGCGGCATGAGAATAATCATCTCCCGTTTGTATCACCTGGCCGTGATACAACTGCTTCACCCGCGCCAATCGGGCTACGTCTCGCGGCCTGACTTGCTCCCAATCAACTGGCTCCGTGGTGCGGTCCGATTGGTCTTCGGCAAACATCCGGGCCAGCTCTTCGCTGACTTCGGCGGCGGAGATATTGAGTGGTTCAGCCGCTTTCGTTACAGTAACCGAGCGCGTCTCGCCGATTTGGTCAACGGCTGCCGGCGGTTCAGGTGCTATGCAGGCACGAAATACCGACTCGCTGACGGACAACGCGCAATCCGTTCGGACGGCGAGATTGAGCGCGTCACTTGGGCGCATATCTACCGGGTGCAAACTGTCGCCCAAACGCAGATTTGCCACAGCATAAAATGTCTCGTTACTCAAATCAGTGATGCAGACATCTTTCACAACCGCACCAACCGCCGTCAGGCATCCCAGCATCGCTTCATACGTGAGAGGCCGCTCAGGAGGCTGGCCCTGAAGACCAAGCGCTAAGCTCTGCGCCTCGCACTGCCCGATAAATATGCGAATCTGACGTTTCGCGTCATCTTGCAGCGTTGCGAAATGCGTTGAGGCTCCCCCTTCCTCTGTGGTGACGCTTTCTAGTGTAACCGCAATACGCTCTTGTGACATAGCTTCCTCCGGTTGTTTTTCCATGACTATGAAATGCTCCTCCTCATCAATTGCGGCAAAACCTATGCGCTCGTACAGACGCCGCGCCTGCGGGTTGACTTTCAAGACGCGCAGACGAACAGGCAAGTGGTGCGCCTGTCCTTCCGCCAGCAGCCCTTCAAGAATGCGCGAGCCGTGCCCTAACCGCTGATGCTCCGGCGAAATATACAGGCCGGATAAGTAGATATGGTCGGGGGTGTGCCTGACAATCAGCGTACCAATTGACTGCCCGCCGGCCTCGATAACCTGATACGGCGACTTCGAAAACTCTTCCTGCTGACGACGGCGCTGCGCGTCCTCGTCCCAACCCCAAGTCGCTTCAATGTACGGCTGCATTGCCGCCTTCCAGACTTGGAACGAAAACTCGCCGTCGGCAGGGGTCGCGGGACGCAATATCACCTCTGTCATTTCGCCTCCATTGCAAGCGATGCCGCGCCGATGAGCGAAGCATGAGGACCGAGCGCGGCTGCTACGACGGGACACTGAGCAGGGCCAGGGAGCGCGTGAAGGGACAGCCCTTCACGGGCCGGTTCCAGCAGGCTTTCGCCGAGCGCGGCTAGGCCACCGCCGATGACGATTAAGTCGGGGTCTAAGATATTGGCGAGGCTGGCAAGACCGTATCCCAAATACCAGCCGGTCCGGGTCACGGCAAACGCGGCCTGGCTTTCAGGAGACTGCCGCGCTTCGGCGGCAACCCTCTCGCCGGTGATGTCGCCCGCAAAGCCGCTGATTTCGCGGTAGGTTTGGACGAGGCCGGGGCCGCTGACGAACTCCTCTAATGTCCGGCGCGGCGACGCTTCGCCCATTGTCAGCAGCAGATGGCCCATCTCTGCGCCGGTCCAGTGCGCCCCGTGATGCAATTGCCCGTTGAGGAGGAGCGCTCCGCCGACTCCGGTGCCGAGGGCAAGATAGGCGATAGTGGCTAAGTTTTGGCCTGCGCCGAAGCGATACTCGCCGACAGCCAGCGCGTTCACATCGTTGTCCACAAAGCAGGGCAGGCCGAACGCCGACTCAAACGCGGTTTTGACGTCCGTTCCGGCCCATCCAGGCAGCAGGTGCGTTGCTGAGACAATGACGCCGGTGTCCGCATTGACCTGACCGCCGGTGCCGATGCCAATGGCAGTGATAAGTTCGGCGTGGTATCCGTCCGCCAGCCTAAGCGCAGCGTCTAAAATCGCCGTGCCGCCGGAAAGCGGGGTCGGACACCGACATTGGCGCAGGACTTCGCCGGTTCCCGAGACTAAACCGCAGGCAATTTTCGTGCCGCCGATGTCAATGCCAAGATAAAGCGTCATGGCGCAGTGATCGCCAGGATAAATCGCTCCGTGATTTGCTGAGGGCGAGTAATCGCGCCGCCGACGACAACAGCCCATGCCCCGGCGTCAAGCGCGGCGCGGGCCTGCTCCGGCGTGGCAATGCGGCCTTCGGCGACGAGTGGTACAGTGAGAAGGGAAGCGAGGCGGCGCACTAATTCTAAATCCGGCTCGGAAGATTGGGGGCTGTACGGGGTATAGCCGGACATGGTTGTGGAAACAAAGTCCGCCCCGGCGTCCTGCGCTGCTAACGCTTCGCCCTCGGTGGAAATGTCGGCAAGGACCAGCTTGCCGGTGGCCTCTTTAACACGCTGAATGAACGACGCCAGCGTCCCTTCGGGATGCGGGCGGGCGGTGGCGTCAAGCGCAATAACGGCGGCTCCGGCCTCCGAGACCGCGATTGCATCGGCAAGCGTCGGCGTGATATACACGTCATACCCGGCCATGTCTACTTTAGACAGGCCAATCAGGGGCAGATTCGTAACGACGCGAATGGCCTGAATGTCGGCGGGACTGTTGGCCCGGATGCCGGCGGCTCCGCCCACCTCAGCGGCAATCGCCAGGCGAGCCATGATGTCTGCCCCAAACAGAGGCTCCCCCGGCAGCGCCTGGCAGGAGACGATTAGGCCGCCGCGCAGCTTCGCCGCCATTTCCGCGTCCCGGCTCTCTACAATGGTCATGCGCCGAGTTTACCGGGGGAAGATAGTGTTTGTCAAT
>JAABUO010010448.1_pt1 | contig 10272 bp, 18 predicted proteins | sample 5559291 | NCBI WGS metagenome assembly JAABUO01 (sample SAMN10711878, study PRJNA513372) | rock metagenome | isolation source: Antarctica rocks | place: Antarctica: Victoria Land, Finger Mt sud
CTCACTCACTCACTCACTCACTCACTCCATTGAACACGTGTCTTCCGCCAGGGTCAGGTATGTACAATCGACTCGGACTATGACCTCTTCAATGCTTTCTGATGGCCATGGCTTTCTGTTGTTGTGCGGGAGTTTCTCAGCTGCTGCCGCTTCTACCGCACTTCCACACACAGCTTGAACAGCCTCTGCTGTCTCTGTACTTTCAAACTGATGACAAATTGCGTGTTGTCTTCACTACAGGGCGTTCTTAAGTGCTGTTGCAGAAGCCTTCCATCAGAAATGCATGCAGCAGAACGCCAGGCTGACATGTGACTCCTGCTGAGTTGCAGGACCAGGAGAATTTGAACGAGGCTCGTGAGATCAGTGCCTTCATGCGGCGTAAGCGCAGCGGGGACGTCAGGTTCTTGAACGAGGAGCTGACAAAAGATCTGCACACACTCCAGGTACACATCTCGAGCACAGCCACATCTTTCTGGCAATCTGGTAAGGGGACATGTGCAGCAGTTTCATGTTAGACAGCAGGGTGATGTCTTGCATAGACCAGGTTGTGCTGCTCTATATTGAGTGTGAGGTTGCATGCAACGCTTTAGACACAAGTCTGCAATCAATGATCCTGCTTCACTGCTCACAGCAGTTGCCTTGGCATCAGAACAGCGCGACATGCTGGCACACCCTGCACTTTGGTGATAGCCAGATTTCGTCCTGAAGCTGATCAAAATCTAACTTGCACTCTTATCCTGTGCTCACGCTGTGCAGATGAACTCAGACCCAAGGCTGGAGTTTGGCATGGGCACTCCTGTGATGCAGGAAATGGCCCCTCCAGATATCAGTGAGCTGTTGCAGGCATCAAAAGAGCCCATGCGCAAAATGTTGGGTGTTGAAACTGATGAGGACTGGCAGGTGCGCCCTGTTGCTTTCTGACTGAAGCTGTGTGTTGTGAAGCAATTGCATTGTGCCCTTTGTGGACAATGTCGAATGTACACGGTCGTCAATGGCTCATCAACAGCCTGTGTAACGACCTCCTTGCAGCAAGCATCACACTGCTGGTGCAGTCAGATTGCATGAACAAGCAGCCTGCATTCTTTGCTCAGCATACCACAAAGTGGTTTTACTTGCTTTGGCTGAATTGATGCATGCTAGCATGCACGTCCATGCAGGAGTTGACAGAGGGCTTGGCTGACGAGTTTGCTGTCATGTCAAAACAGCTCGAGCAAGAAACAATGAAACCAAGGGTGAGCAACTCCCCTGGTCTATTGCGCTGCACACTTTGCAATGCTTTGTTTCATGGCTGATTGGCATGCCTGTTTTCGTTTGCGGCTGACACCTTGGCTAAGTATCAACAGGGTTTCAAAAGAGGCTGAAACGCTCTTGTCATCTTGCTTTCTTATGGTCAATGCAGGCACAAGAAGCATCTTTGCAACGTTTTGTCAATGAGTCCATGCCCAGCACCCATCCTATGTTTCCGGTCGTGTCACAGTCGTTGCAAATGCTGCAACACAACCCCAACTGGAATCACCAAAAGAAGGCTGTATACATGTGGCGCCTCATCAACGACTTGAGCTGACATTGTCTCATGCTGACTCAGCCGATAGGCTGCAATTTCGGCTGCTTTTGTAATCAGACTACTTTGGACAACATGCATACATTCAAGCGTGCATGCTTGGTGTCACAAGGTAGAACAAAGCTACATGACATTTCATGCGGCAAGGTCTGGCACGCACTTTTCGGTGACTGTATTGACAATTCTAGGCTTGCTCTCACAAGTCGTCCTTGTCCATGTTTGGCCATGCATCGAAAAGAAATCCCCAAAACTGCACCGGTTACCCACATGGACTATGGAAATTTTCTATTGTGGCAGTGCATGTTAGGCGTAGGTCTTATATCATGTGCCCTATTTACTGAAAGCCTGATACTGAGATAAGAGTCGACATTGTCAGCATCTGCCCATCCGTCATATGTTACCACGACTTTGAAGCAGACAAGCTTTGATCAGGGTGTCAAACAAAAGACAGAACACGTATAAGCTGGAAATATTACTGCAAATCATTTTAAATAACGCTGCTATCTAGCGCAACAGGCGAGGACTTTTCAAAGAGGACTGTGAGGGAAATGTCTGAGGAACTTCTGCGGCATTGTGGAGACAGAATGAAAGAGTGCATCCGTCACTCACAAATGAAACCTGTCAAAGCACAATTGATTGCAGCAGTCACATTGTCAGGACTGGATCAGGGCGCCACGCCATGATCAATACAAATGCTTCAATGCAATGTGTAGCATAACAAAGTCCCTGCTGTTGTACCAGAATGCAGCCAGCATGGACAATGTACTGCCCTATAATACACCCTGCCAAAGTTGAAAAGCAGCTGATGTCTGCAGCTCACTCATGTGCCCCAACAGGCCCCACAGCATCAGACAACCCAGTCAGATGACTGCAACTGACTGCTGTGGTCATGTGCAACACCGACAGAACTGGCAGCGACTGTTGGAAACCCATCACAAGATGCACTTCCATCAGTCACCGCCTGCTGAACAGAGTCATGATTGCGCTCATGTGGTCTTGCTGCCGCCTGATGTCTGCTGTGGCCAGGCTGCTGCAAGCTATCTACACGAAGAACAGGAGAGGGCTGAGACTTCCCAGTTGCAAGGTGAGGTGGGCCCTCATTTGCATCCCAGGGATCCTGAGCAGCCTGCTGTTCCTGAGCAAGCTGGACTGTAGTAATGACATTGAAGACATCTCGGGCTGATGGGCGTGACTGTGGCTCCATGCTCAAACAGTGCTCCACCAGATCAGCAATATCTTGTGGGCACTCAGCAGGCACCTGCATTGCAAAGATCCCCTCGGCAAGGCTACATGCAAGCGCTGATGGCACATAGAGACAAGCAAAATATCCTGACAGCATAACCCAATCCACAATTTGTGATTGGCAATCCTTTGTGCCTGGCCAAGCTGATGTGGCGTGCATGCATACTGGCCATGCTGATGTGGCAGCCATGCATACTGGCCAAGCTGACGGGGCATCCATGCATATCAGGATAACAGTGCACACTTGATAAATGAGGTGACATGCATGCACAGCGGAACAGCAGACGACTCAGGAGTCATACCTTGATGGGTCGCAGCCTGCCTCTGATGGGAGGTGTAGCAGTCACAAGCTCCCACAACAAAACACCAAAACTGTAGATGTCCACCTGGCAACCATAGCACCCGTCAGCACAGAGATCACCCTTTCACGCAATTATTGAATACATGTCTTCCCCTAGGAGTCAAATACGTACAGTCCTGAGTTACACCAATGCTATATCACCCAGGCTGCTAGTGATGCAATGAACAACCAGCATGCATCCACCTTGTGTGCTGGACAAAGTTGTGTGTGCATGGTTACACAGATCTGCAGCTGGTGGGACTGGTACATGCTCATGTAGCATAACATTTGCAGCTGATCAAGGGCAAAGAGTACAAGCAAGCCTTATCATCAACACACTTGGGCTGCTTAGGAAGGCACTCTTGTTAACTCCCTAGCACACCCCTGACAGTGCCAGTACATGCACAAGGTGCCGACTGGAAGCAGATTGGCAGTACCTTCTCATCACATGGCTTATTGAGCAGCTGCTCAGGAGCTGCATAGGCAAAGGTGCCCATGGCTTGGCTACCCTGAGCAGTGTTGCCCATGATGTGAGCTAGCCCCACATCTGCAATCTTAGCAATGCTGTAATCTGCTGTCAGCAGCACATTCTTAGGCTTCATGTCCATGTGCACCACCTGCAGGCATACAGGCTATGGCTCAGGTTGCTGCAGAAGAAGACAATGAAAGCTACTTTGCGTTCTGGGTTGTTTGCAGTGCTCAAGCTGTGATGCTGTGTGTTGCATCAGTCCTTCCACCTGTTCATCTTCCCAGTTGCAATTTGGATAAGAATCACGTGTGATGACAGACTCTGAGCCAGGAGACAAGAAAAGGGTGCCATGGACTCGGTGAGTGCAAAGGACACCCAGGTCACATGGCAAGGTCAGGGAGGGCAACAGAAGCAGGCAGTGGGAGAAAGGCAGACTGCTCAGGAGATGTCCTGCACGTACCTAGCTCATCATGAACTGGAAAGCATTAAGTTATTGCTATTAGTGGGAGAGTGCGATGAGGTGTGACTGACCATATGCTTGTGCAGGAAGTGCAAGCCTTTGATGATGTCCAGGGCCACTGAGGCTCCCTTGTTGTACCAGTGCAACTCTGCTGGCGCCTGAGTCAGCGCATGCCTCAGATCGCCCCCCTGCACAACGCATGCTTGTCACCATCACATTGAAAATCAGCTGTGACGAAGTAATTGAGCCAGCACATCATCGCTGACAAGCACATTGTCTGGGAAGAAGTTCAGATGAGCAGCAGTCAGACTTGCAAATGCTTCGTGAAAGACGTCATGAAAGGGCCTCTTGTGTTGCTTGCGTGAGTCTGTAAACTGGCACCAAGGCATGTGTTGCGCAAAGGGCTGCATGTTTCTAGCCTCTGTAGATGCAATCCAGTGCTAAATGGCCACTTGAAGCAAGTGGAGGTCAGAACGCTTTAGACTCAGTGGTGCATCTGTGTTGCTTTTGATGTTTTGACTGCTCACCCCCATATGCTCAAGGACCAGCATGGTCTTGCCTTGCCAGGGGCATGTGCCATAGAACTGGACAATGCTCCTGTCAAAACTGAGTGACTTCAAAATTTCTATCTCCTGCAGCCATCATACGGCCAGTTTACGACAAGTCCATGACTCTAATGTGCCTTTCAGGTTTTCCAGCTGCTTCACATGTAATCAATACAACATCTGTGGACTGCATGTTGTATGTGGGAGTTTTGCTGAGTTGTGCAGCAGGGGCACACGATAGCGTGATGACTTGGGTGCCTTTGAACTGCACCTGCCGGAAGGAATTTATATGATAATGCGTTTCCCCGATCAGCATCTTGAGTGCTACATCCTGCACCCCTCCTCGAAGCCCTTTAACAACCTGCAGGCACCATCCTCTATCAATCATTGCTTTCATGATGCCACTTGCAAACAAGGACCACACCTCAAAATACTCAACTAAAATTCTTTCACTCAGACCTCAAGCATTGGATCTGGCAACTGTAATCCCGAGTGCAAATGAGATCAAAATATACTCATAAGCTGCTGTGTATTAAACCCATACAGGGACTGGCCAGAAATTGCCAAACACCAGACAGGGAATGAGAACAAATTGTGCTGGGATGTGAGGTGTCATCAACATAACAGGTGGCTCCATACCTGACCAAAACTGCCGATGCCAAGAACCCAGTCAGACCCATCTGGCCTCTTGCAAATGGTGATCTCAGCAGGGTCCAGGTCCCAGGGCTGCGCAGCACCACCCTCTGACCCCAGCCATTGGCCCACAATGGGGACAGAGGTGAGCTGCACAGGGGAAGAACTGCCTGAGCTTCCAGCAAGCTCCTCTAGACTAGCCTTTGCTAAGCCTGGATGAATGCCATGCTTGGGCTGTAAGTCAGGCGAGGTCTGGAGCACTGCTGCAAGCTTGGCCTGCGGCGACACACAGGCCGTCAGCAGTAGTGATGAGGATACCATGCAAAACCAGTCATTGGCCCAACTGCACAATGGAATGAGTTGTTGGAGGACGCATTACAGTACCTACTGCTTGTAAGCCATCACAATTGGGCTTGCTCAATTGTGGTGACAACTCGCTATAGTGACCATAGTTCCGATCGATGACCAGTGTGGTTGTAGACATGCAAGAATGCAGTAGCACAGCTATCTGCTCTGGTATGTGCATTAATGGACTAAAATTGCTGCTTAAAATGCTGCTGCGGCATTGCACTGCATTGGCGTGAGGCATGTGATTGCAACATCAAGGTAAGCCATCATAGACTCTTATACAACACTAGTATGAGAATTGAGCATGTTTGCTTACCTTCTGTTGTCTGTTTTGCCGCTTGTGACGCAAAACATGGAATGCGAGAGCTGCTGTTGCAGCAAGGATGGCTGCGCCCACAACTGACACACCCACAGACACCCCCAGCGGCACTTTGTCTGTATCCGTCTTTGCATCAACATAGTCTGCAATCTGTTCTGCAAAGGAATCTCCAGCAAACGGCTGAAAGTTTGACGCATAGGCAACTGCATCTGCGCTGCTGTTGAGAACGGCAGGGTTGAGCATCTGCTGGGAAAACATGGAGTCTGGACCATCAGCCAAAACTGCTTGTACGGCCTGCACAACCCAGGAGGCATCTACACTCAGAGTGTGCAGATACTGACTGCAATCTGTATCATGAGATGTGTACCATGATCCTTTTGGCCCATGACAGATGCCTTGTAGCGCAAGCATGCAAATGTGCCACAGACTGATCAAAGTGCATGAACTAGCAGACCCAGACGCAAAGGCTTTTCAGCAAGTAAGCCTTGTCGACATGTTGCAAATGGTACGAACATTCTGAGACAGGGGACATACTGTTTCTAGGCTGGCCACAGGGTAGTAGGTGCTGCTAGATGCAGTCAGGGTGAAGTTGGCTGCGTAGGAATAGTTGCCAGATGCTGCAGGGAGCTGGTCATAGCTGGTGGAGTTGTCAACCCTGATTGTGATGAGATATGTTTCATTGGCGAGCAGCAAACTCATGAGGGACAACACCAGACTCTGATCCTCCACCGTGCAGCAAAGAAGGTCTGAGCTGAATACCTGCAGCACGACAGGAGTCGTGCCATGCTGATGCAAATGGAACCACACTGCCCCTTGTGTGACATACACTGCTTCTAGGCAGCAAAACGGAAGTTACCTGCAGGGTGAAATTGAAAGATGCGCTTGGCGCAATAGGCATCCTTCTCAGGTAAGTCACTGCTGCTGGATCGACCACAAAGTTTGTTGTAGTGAGCTTTGACTGCACAGCACATTGAGCACATCAGCACAAGTGTCAGCACAAGCGAAGCTTGCTCAATAGATCTGGCTTGCTTTCCTGACAAACATGCAGGACAAATGCGGGACGCACCACTGCCCAGCCTTGGTTTCGCAGATAGTCTTCCTGATACATGTTTCCAAGACCTATTATTGCACCAAAGTCCACCAAGCTGGCAGCGCGAAACACACTCACTTTCAGCTGTAAATCTACACAGTCATATGCAGTGAGATTGAGGGTGCTGGCATGAGCACTGCTTGCAGAAGTGACATCTGCACATCGCCATGACATACATGTTGATTTGGGAAGACGACTGAAAGACACTGATTAGCAAAGACCTGTCTCAAAAAACAGAACGTACTGGCAGCCTGTGCTTCTGTGGCTTTTAAGACGTCCACATAGTAGTAGGTGGTGACGTTGACAAAAGTGAATTCACTGATGTCTTGCAGCAAGGCTACATTGACTTGCCCACTGGAGTTGACGAACCCTGCCCCGCACAACCTTTCGCTGACAGTGGCTAGCTCGAGAGACTGTCCCGGTGGAAGCTCGTCGGAAGTGATATAATTTGAAAACGGTACAGTCCAACTGGAGTTGGCGACAAGCTGCTGAATGTCTTGCACTAGCAAGTCTTGAACCTGAGCGCGACAAACAGTATGCACAGCTACCAGGGAGATCAACCCAAAAATTGCAAGCCTCATGCGCTCAGGCACTTTTCAGCACTTTTCATCACACAATCCGAGTTTTTACATGATGGCTCACACGATGACGAGCCCTGCGACCTGCTCGCGACCTGCTTGCGTCAGGAGTGCAGAAGTCTAGCATATTGATGACTCATCAGCTGTAGTGGATGATTGCAAGCGGGAAGCTCAGCAGGTCAGCATACCGAGCAATCTCCGCAGCACAGGCAGAATGCAGCGTTCCGAGCAAAGCCGAGGAGCAGACACAGGCATCTCAACAGGTTACCAATATAGGTCGGCCGCACGTCTTCAGTCTCTGCAGATGCAGCTGCAACTCTTGTCAGTCCCCGGAAGCACGGCTCTACTTGCCGTCGCTTGCTCTCCTTATGCCTATCGGCAAAATGCATAGACGCTGCTTCCTTCTGGCAGCTGTTTGTCTTTTGACTGTTGTGGACGGGGCCCAGAGTGCAGCTTCCGGTAACCAGTCCACAAGCTTGAGAGTCGGTGACTATGCCGCTGGCCAGCTGTCGAATGGAACAGCGCTCCCATTGTATACGTTGCTTTGGAGAGCAGTCGGAAGCGCGTTTTCGAGCAACACTACCGCTGTGAACCAGACTTTTGCTCAAAATGCCAACACAGCTTTTCTGCAAGCCCCTCATACTATGACCTATACAGTCGTCAATATTCGGAACGCTGCAGCTTCCAACACCACCAGAAAAGTCAATGGGGCTGCAGGTAGGTGGTCTCTTCCATGTTGCTTCATACGCTTGTCAGGTAACAAGTACAGCAGGCTGCACTGCATTCTGTGTGTGCAGTCGAACAAATTTCAGATCTGTCCAATGCCGCATATAGCAGCACTGACCTACTGCTGAGGGCTACCTTCACTCAGGACAGCGTTTGGGAAGACCTGTCTGTCACACAGCAAGCATACCGACAGCAAGTTTCATCCAACCTCCAATCCTATGGCTGGAATATGGTAGGCATGATGCATCATCCTGCCTCTGCATTTTTGCTCATGCCTACTTGTGATCTCAAGCACCAGCTGAGAGTGTGACACAACTGGTCTGCAGACAGCTGTCTTGCCAATGGGCATTACCATCACCTCTGAGGCAGCTCAGGTCTTGAGTCTTATGCCCATTCCAGGGTATAGTTCATACAAGGTTGTTCTGCAGGTATGAAATATGAAGTACTCAATGCTGCATGCCTGCTGCTGATGACAGTGCATGCACCCATCTGTCACAGCTTTCAGATGGCCCACCCAGCTGCAGTCTAAAATTACCATCAGCTGGAGTTGCAATCTCGCATGACAAGCGCATCGGCAACTTCACACTAGTGTTCTTCATGCAGGTGTCAGGCAGCAATGTTGTACCAATGTCTTTGCAGACGCAGAACCTCATCTCAGATACCCTGCTCACTCTGTTATCATCTGATCATGTCTTCCTCATGAAGTTGACTGAGGTTGATGAGACGCAACCTGTGAACGGTGTGGGGTCAGCTACAATGACTTACGTCATGCAGAAGGCTTCAGCAACCACAGATGTCACTACGGTATTGGCTGCACTGTCTGTTGTACAGACTGCGACATCACATGATTTCCCTCTTGTATGCTCAGCATGCCTCATGCAGTGCATGTTCATTCCACATCAGAGCTTTGCCAACAATTCCTGAGCTGTAGCTTGGCTGCACAAGTAGGCACACGCCAGCATGCTGTACCTGTCACACAGACACATGTATGTGCTCTGTCTGTCTAGCTTCTGTTGTTTTCTGTACGATGTTTTGTATTGTAGGCTTTGAGTCTGGTGCTGGGCAATCCCAGTGCAGCTGGTTCACAAGCAGCATCAGCTTTCAGCCTCATCATGAGCAATCACAGCATCAACATGACTGCAACAGTCGTCTCTCAGTCCTCACTTGCTGGTGATTCCATTGGGGACCAGATATATGCCCTGACGCATTCAAGCAGCAGCACCACAAAGCATCTAGGGGCAATACTGGGCAGTTCCATTGGCTCTGCTGTGGCTCTGTTGTTGTTGCTGGCTACTGCTGTTGCCTTTGGCCGTGGCTGGCTCAAACAAAGGCATTTGCAGAAGCAAACAGCTGCATGGCACAAGGTAAATCTGCAATGCTGCTGTGCTTGTAGCACATGCTGCTCAGCAGCGTGTGCGTTTCTGCCTCTGTCTGTGCTGCTCTGTTCCCCTCACACCCTTCTGTTAAAAGCATGCTTTGACTAGCCTCTCAGCATGCCTCCACTCTATATGCTGTTTCTGCATTGCATAGAGGTTGTTGTTCTGCAGCACATGCACTTTGTCGTCGTGACATTATTGCAGAGTCGCATGTATGCTGGTCACATTCCAGCAGATTGAGAGTCAAGCTATCAATCAAGCCATGTCAGCTGCACAATGGCATGAGCTAATGAGCCTCCATATGAAGGTTGCATGTGTTCTTTTGCATTTACAGAGAGGTAATAGTTGAGTTGTGTGCTTCAATGTGCTGAATGGCAGTCCTGCATTTCAGGAGCAGAATGGCACGGCTGATGTTGAAGATGGCAGAATCATCTTCCATGACAGTGGCTCAAGCCTCACACATCACCCCAGCCCTGACTTGCCTGGTGCAGTCGACCCAGCTGCTGCCAACTGTTGGGACATAGATGCTGCTGACATAGTCATCTGCAAACATCCAGACGGCAGTGATTGGCTTCTGAATGTGTC
>JAABUO010010449.1_pt1 | contig 10271 bp, 17 predicted proteins | sample 5559291 | NCBI WGS metagenome assembly JAABUO01 (sample SAMN10711878, study PRJNA513372) | rock metagenome | isolation source: Antarctica rocks | place: Antarctica: Victoria Land, Finger Mt sud
GTTTGAAGAAGGAGAGGAGTGGGTGACAGCACCAACCTGAACTGACATGCCCCCCTGGACCAGGAGGTTGAGAAGCGCGTCAGAGGAGGGCTGCTGGACTTGCTGCTGCTGGTACCCCCTAGCCTGCCTCAACACCTCTGCCTCATACTCTGCACCGCACGCACACACTCTCAGACCCTTGATTGACCCTAGCATTTGTACATGTGTTTCAACCTACCAGACTACACCAGACAACACACACTCAGGATAAAGATTACAGGCTACAAACTAGAGACTACAGACTAGATGCTACATCCAACAAACCACAGACTAGAGATCACAGACTGAATCAGGCAACGCCGAGAGTTGCAAGATGAACATGGCAGAGCCCATAGCCATGTGTGTAAACGGGTTAGTCATGGAAGCTGTCCTGACCAACTAATGATTTGACATCAGGCAGAGCCTGTAGCTGTGTGTGTGCCTTGGTTAGTCATGGCAGCCAACAGATGCTCTCCTGACAAACTGAATGATTCAACATCATGCAGAGTCTGCAGCCATGTGTGTGTCTGGGTAAGTCATGGCAGCCAACACATACTGTCATGATCCTCGGAGTGATTCATTCAAGGATCTGAGTACAAGTGTCAGAAGTTGCAGCGCTGATCAAAAGTGGAGACACTTAGAAAAGAAAAAGAAAAGACTACACCTTGTGGCGTCAATTTATTGAGAAGCCAAGTATTATACCGGGCTGACCAAGGTTGAGACACTTACCCTGGCGCTGAGTGTTGAACTGGGCCTGCATGTTGAGCCTCTCCTGCTGCAATCCCTCCGTGCACTTAGTCATGGCTTCCTGGGACTTCTCTGCATCACAGACGCACACACTTTTACTGCTCCTTCACCACAATCTGGTTTGACACACACAGCATATGCACACCTGTTGAAAACGCTGTGATTGAAAGCGCTTGCTTTGTGACAATGATTGCTCATGCCATGCGTGTCAGGTCATCCAAATGGTTGTCCCGGCTTGCAGTCAGGATAACCATCAAGAAACTACAAGTGAACATACCAATGTCCATGCTGTGAAAATGCCAATAAACATTATCAAAATAGCAACAAACACCATGAAAAAACACCATGGAAAAAGACAGGTAGTTTGCAACAGCCCGGGCATTGTCCAGTGTGCTAAAGACAGGTGGGGCCATACCTTGTTCAGCCCTCACACTGGCCTTGTCCTCCTTCAGCTGGACGTTTTTTGCCTGTAGGCGCTTCTCATCAGCCTCCACCTGCACACACGCATGACAGACACACCATCAGTGTACGTGATCACAGGTGACATGTCATGCAGCTCGCCTGCTTGAGCACAATATAGATGTCCTGGCCAACAAGCATACACACAGATTTCCCTCTTGTCCACTTCACATACACATTGTCTGTTGACTTCCCAGATGAGTCAAAGACGATGTCAAAACCCTAAAGACAGAAAATTGCAAATTTGAAATTGACTCTGAAAACGAGACAACTGTTGACTAGCCCATGCAACAATTGGTTCGATATCAGGACAGGTTGTGATGACCTGTATGCAATGTTGTGACCATTTCATAGACAGTGCTGCTGTCAAGAGTGCTGCAGCTGCCAGCCTCAAAAATCTGCATGCAGCAGTCGGCAGCAACCTAGCAGATATAAGCCCATTTGCATAATAACACCTTTGCACTGCATGCTGACAAGGCGACACAACACCACAGGCAATAAGTAGGCCGACTAAGGTTGGTGCAGGGGAGGTCAGCAAGCACTTGGCAGACATAGCAGAACCATCGAGTAGACAGGGGATGTCTGACCTTGCTGCTGCGCTCAGCGAGCTCCTGATCTTGGTCATCATAGTACACGCGGTACTGGTCCCACCTCTCTTCCACCAAGGCTTTCTCAGCAGCAATGTTTGCTGCAAAAACGCACACAGCATTCAATACCATTCATGCGTCACATCTGCAACATGTCGCATCTGTTGCTCACTCTTAGGTCAAGCTGCATGTCATACTTTTGCTCAAGAACAACTTTCTTGTCGTGCAGCTCCTGCCGTATAATCCAAGCAATACATCAGCTTCATACAGAGTTCCATGCTTGACGCAACAGTCATATCAGCCTGTACCACATTCCTCAACATTGCTCTAGTCATTAATGAGTACCATACCTTCATTCTTCTTGGCAATTTCCTCTCTGGCCAGCAGCTCTTGCTCATCACAGCGGATGCGCTCTTCACGTTTCTCCAAAGCTGCTGCTGTTGCCTCGTGCTGCATGCACATGCCAAGTGTAAGCTCTTTGTGGCATCTAGCGCGGCAATGCCCTTGTCAGACACTGCAATGCCCTATCTGACACTGCAATGCCCTTATCAGCAGGATGCCCTGCTGGCATTATGCTGACTTGCACAGATGGACATGATTCTTACAAATGTAACCAGTATGAGTGTCGAAGGGGAAAAAGCTCAAAGAGCAACTTAATTGCACAACAGCTGGTCTCCTGATCACAGGTGCAGAGACCTACAGACAGCAATGGAAAGTGCCGACAGCATTGCACCAATCTGGATTGTGTTGCTACCGTTTCCAAAGCCAACAAAGCTGCAGAATTGTCCTGAAATGTAAGGCTTTGGAGAGCACGGACAACACAGCCTTCACGCACTAATTGGCTTTCGTTTCAGAGTCACAAACAATGCTGCAAGCGTTTGCACAAGGTCACCATGTTCAAAACCTACAAAATAGTAACTGACACATAGTTTCAGACGTATGTTACAAAATTCAAGCATGTAAAGAGTGGTCAACCACATGAACAGTCACCTGAGCTGCTGTTGCCTGAGCCTGCGTCTCCCACTTCATGACCTCAGCCTTGTGCTTGGCCCTCTCATCAGCACTCTCCTCCAACAAGCTTGCCTGCATGCCAAGGCTCACTATTCAATCTGTTGCACAGACAGCCAACCAATGCTGGTCCAACACACAATGTGCCACACACGTATATCCTGTTTTAACTTGTGCAGTGTTAGTGCGTCTGCTTTGACTGAGCCAGCAGCTGCTGGCAAGCTGCCTCATGACAAAATGGCTAGATTGCTTATCTGTTGTAGTCATCTCAGTCTGGTCCACATGCAGTGATGCTGCGTTGCTTGCAATTCATGGTTGCAGTCCATGCAAATTGACCGATGAATGCACTAGGCGTAACAGGCACGGTCACAAACTGCAACAGCTGAAATCATATGCTTTCTAGCTGTGCCAAAAACGCTGCCTGCTCAACTCTGCAAGGCATATCAAAGGGATGCAGCATTCTATGAAGCCTCAGATGATGCTTACCAGCTGGACTTCCTTAGCACTCTGCTCTGCAAGGCGAGCATCCAGCTCAGCATGCTTCTTGGCGTACACACTCTCAAGCTCAGCATCCTTCTTGGCATACACACCCTCAAGCTCAGCGTTCTTCTTGGCAAAGACACCCTCCAAAGAAGCAAGGTCGCGTTCATAGTTGTCAATGATGCTCTCCATCCTACGCAAGACTGCTGCAGCCTCATCCATCCTCTCTGCATAAGCTTGCCTCTGTGCTGCATACCTCCTGCACAGACAAACAGACATGCACATTTAGCGTCCGGTACAGCTCAGGTCTCAGAATGTGCTGCATGCTTCCTGCACGGACACATCCACATACAGATGTAACACCTGGTACAGGTTTTGGTCTTGGAAAGGTCTGGGTACAAATTGATGTGGCTACAGTGCTGGATGTGGTCCTGCACAGGTGAGAATAAGATGTTTGGGCATGATCCCTCATGGGTGGGAGCAAGGGGGCAAAGCAGGGTCTTTGGAAAGCCACAGATGCTGCAGCTGGGGATGCATATTGACAGGCTGCCAGTGCAGCTGCAAAGTGTGCGCCGTGCTGATGTCAAAAAATCAACTCAGCATAGGAAGACCACCATGAGTCCTATGCATTGCAATGCAAAATGCGCACTCCCACTTGGTCAGAAGTCGTTCAGCAATGAAACCCATTAAGTTGTCATGCAGAAGGATACTTAAAGCTCAGTTAGTTGCAGGGTGAGCGCGTTTGCAGTGATCACAGCATGAGACCCCATCAACACAAAATTCATGTCAGGGGTAGACCGGTTGGCATGGCTCTCCATCAACATGCTACATCAGAGATGGAGCATTCAGCATGATTGCTTCATGTCAGGGATAAGCCCGGAGTGCCATGCTATGGATTGTAAAGTCTCCTTTTGCTGTCTTTTGACAGCAACGGTGTCAGTAAGAACATGTCATCCAAGACTGTCATGCAATTTGACTGCATGGTGTGCTCGTGCTCTCACTTGTCAGCATAGTTCTCAGCTTCACTGGCTCTCCACATTTCAGCTTCCACTCTCAGCTTACGCATTCTCACCGCCTCCTCTGCCCTTGCTTCACTCTGTAGGCAGCAAACTCCAACTGGGAAATACACAATCGGTGTGTGCAGCAGTCATAGTACATCAGCTGTCTGACTAAGTGTTGATTGTGAGTGTGCTGCTCACTTTGAAGGGAAAAATTGCGCAGCAGCACACCTTCACAGCAAGATGTGCATAGTGATTGTGTGCAAAGTGAGCAGTCAAGGCACATTGGGTGTCTGACTGTCTCATAGTGGTGACTATGGACTGGGATCGCGGTGGTGATTATATACTGGAAAGAAGGAAGCACAGTAAGCGGTAGTTTCCAAGGAGTATGCCAGCTTTGCACACAGAATGGCAAACATGCTTTGACAACAACTTATTCCAGAAAGAGAGTCCTGGAGAAATGCGTGCAAGTAACGTAAAAGAAGGGGATCCGGATGCTGAGCACAATGGGATGCAGGCTGGCTGACTGTCATGAAAATGAAGGGTGTGGAATTCTGTTGGTGACAGCTCAAAGTCCCACGAGGCTGTTGAGGGTGCGCCTGTGAAAATTCAAGTAGTCAGCAGGATTGCCAGCAGAGCTGAGAGGGGTATAGGCATTGGGTCCCCAGGTGAGGGAAGAAGGGGGAGGTTTGAATTTATGCCTAAAAAACCAAAACTTTTTGAAACTTGAAGTTCACCTGAGCAGCTTGAATCTCCAGCGCAGCATAGCGTGCCTGCAGGGCGGCGCTGCCTTCTGTCACAGACTGCACTTGTGCTTCCAAGCTGGCACAGCTTTCTGTCAGCGTGTGCAGTTGTGCCCTCAGCTGCCCTTCAGCCTCCTGGCTGATGGCCAAAGTCGTGCCTTGCTCTTTGAGCTGGCTGAGCACAGTCTGCAGGGTCTGCTCCTTGCTGGCCTTCTCAGCTTCCAGCTGAACGCACCTGCAGGCAAGCAGACAGACTGAGTGGAAACTGCCGGAAGTTGGCTGCTGAAAACACTTGCAGTCATGCAGACTGCCTGAGTGACAACTGCTGGAAGTTTGCTGCTGAACACACCTACAGACATGCAAACCAACTGAGTGACAATTTGCGTTCTGGCGTGCAGCTTGCAGTGCTGAACAACTGGCAGGACACAACAAGCAACTTTGAAATTGGATGGTAGCTGTCCTTTCGACAAACAGACCTACAGTAACATTCTGTGCTGCACAGATACACCTCCAAATCTCACAGATTCCAGCCTCCAGGGGGATTGCATAGCTCCCACGGCGGCCAAGCTATCATGCACACACAACTCTTACACAAACACCAATAAGCAGCAGCTTCTCGACTGAACAGAGGCATCAAGAAAGGCATGGCAGCTTACTTGGACCGAGCCACACTCAGATCCTGGTGAAACTGCAGCAGCCGGTCATCCGGCTGCTCACACCCCAGCAGCTGCTCGTTCTGCTGCTCCAGGCGGGCGAGGGTAGCAAACCAGCCTTGCCTTGTACGCTGCAGCTGGTACAACAGCACGTTCACATAGGCCACAAGGTGCCCTTGGCTCACTAGTATCCTTGAAGGTTCTGGTGGTCTTCTCTGGCTCTTGGGCATGGACTGCTGGCTCCTGTACACACTCACAAATGCTTCAGCACAATGCTTGGCGTCAGATACGGCATGGGATGTCTCAGTACAGCCTGACGTAGCCATGTGTAAGGTCAAGGTCGGGTTTTCAGCTTTCCCCGAGACTGTTTGCCTAGCTGCACAGAAGCCTGTTCATTTGCTGCAACATATGACTCAGGCGACTAATGACACAGTGTGGATGTGCGCAAAGCACGCATTCCTCTCTGTCATGCGCAGGGCACATTTTGCTGCAGGTCACAGCAGAGTGTCGCATGCATATCAATACATTCAGTATGTTGATGTTTAACTTGTTATGATTAGTATACCTCATGCTTCAATTGATGCATACCTGATGGCCACCGAAGCTAGGCTGAGGGCTTCGGATGACACAGGAGCAGTCAGTGCTGCAACAGGGGCAGCAAGTGCGCCAGGCATCTTGACAAAATGCAATGGATGTGAGATGGGACCAAAGCTGATCATAGGAACTGCCCTTCTGGCAATTCTGACAGCACAAACACCACTCTGGTTTGGTGCCAAGGTGACTGCAGCAGAGACCCCCAAGGGTGCGTTGGGGTAGGGGTGGGGCCCACCAGGCACCAAAGGTACCATGGCATTTGCCAAGGATATCAAGAGGTTCTGCACAGCCTGCATGCACATTTCAGCTCAGACATGACGGTACCTTGACAGTATACTGCATGACTTTGGCCAGAAAGAAGCAATGGGGCTGTTTTGTGTTTGTGTAATCTGACAATGGGCCACAAGTCTTGTGACTGCATTGTAGAAGCAGAGTGTTGTACATGGCCTGCTCAACATGCAAGCAACAAGCTGACTTCACAGCCATCAATTTTAGAGTCAGTGTCTTGACACAACTGTGCCATTTGTATGTATGTACGTGTAGACCATCATCAATGCCAACAACAAACGTTGACAGGCTTGCCCATTTGGTGATTGTTATGATGGTAGACTCACCTGCTGTGGGCTGACATGGGCTGGCAGCTGAACCTCACAGATCAGCTGATCCATTTTGATCCTGAGCAAGCTCTTGTCCTCATACCACATCACCTGCATCATATTTGCTGTGAAAAAAAGCTCTCTGGTTGAAAGCAATGTGGCAACATCACACAGCACAATCAGGCTGTGCACATGAGAGCCAACAATGTTACGTGTGGGTTGCTCTGCAGACAGCTCAGCAGCACTTGTCACTAGCATCATCATGCTGTGAGGTAGCTCAACGGTTTTGCTGAGGCGCTACCATCCGTACTGACTTCACATCAATCACACACATGCACACACACTGAAAGCAGCCAATGCCGCCATCCATGATGTGTCCCTGCTATAGGTCAAGGTTGGGGAAGTCTCACCTTGAAGCTGCCAGGCAGCAGCATATGCTGCAGCAGTGCTTGCTGCACTGTCAGCACTGAGGTTGTGCTGACAGTTAGGTTGTGATGGGTGACCAGGTTCAGGATCATCTGCGCGACCATCAGAAACAAATGTTACAGAATGTTCTGCTCTCTACTCAATGCAGATCGTCACTGCATGTGCGTATGCAGAGAATCACACATGCTTCTTGCTGTTTCATAATGCTTTACTTTTCGGAAGACTGGCATAAAGGGCTCTCAGTCGCTGAAGGGTAGAACTTTCCAATATGCTGTGCATTTCATCCCCTGTAGCATTTCTGCCACAGCAGGTGCACACCCTTGCTGCCCTGTCCAGATGATCACCACCCAAAAGGCAACCCACAGGCACTTGCTCCTGAGAAGCAAGCCTCAAGTGCAAGAAGCTTTGCATGCGCTTACCAGTTACACACAAAATACAACACTACATAGATGAAGCAATGAGTCTAAAGCCTTGCATAGGGCCGCAGTGTTTGTGTATCACCTGATGCAGGTGAAAGGTGTAGTGCTCAGTTTACCTGTCTCCGATCAGCAGCGGGCTGTTGGAGGAGGCTTGGCACAACAGGCACCACAGCTGTGGTGTCATCTTCCATCCCTGCTTGTCCCAGGCCTGCCATTGGCCCAGACGCTCGTGCAATGGCCAGCTGAAGCCTCAGGTGCTGACGGTACCTTCTCGCCTGTGCAGACAGGAAGCTGACATGAAGAAGCATAGATGCAGCATGGTTGTTGAGAGTTCAGAACTCCCTGATTTGAGCGCATTGATCGAGACATTCCAAGCAACAAGCTGTGAGTGTGCGTTTGGCATGTCAAGCACACAAGCAGCAGCAATGCGGTCTGATCACTAATGTAAGCACTCTGCAGCAAGGACAGAGCTCATGGTGTGTGCAGTGACTAGGTACCTGAGTAGAAGAGGCACGACCCCTGACTGCTCCTGTGTACTGTGGTACAACCAGTGCACTTTCAACACGGTTGCTGACAGCAAGAGCAGCAATGTCAAACGTGGCTGCATGCTGCTGCTTTGAGTCTGCCGCTGCTGCATGTGGCGCAACCTGTTCAAGACAACAAACACACATGTGAGTGTTTGCATGCAGGACAGAGTGTAGCACACAAGTGCTCAAGTGCAGCGCACAGGCACACAAGAGCTTTGGTATCAACTGCAGCAGCAGACCAATAGTACTCTACTTACTCAACTGCATGTGTAGCACGCAACTATTCAAGTGCTGCACAAGGGCCATCAGCACTGAGTGAGCAACAGCATCTGCCGTGGTGCATGTTTGAAATGGAGTATGTTATGCAATAGGTGTGTATGTCAAGGGTTATGAGGACGTCATCAACCTGCCCCGGGTAGGATGGGTTAAAACACTGTGACCTGCAAAGCAGAGTCTCCAGCAAAGGGGGTTGCAGGCATGGTGGTGTTGGGAAGAAAGCACATGGGAGGTTTGGGCGTTATGAAAAAGGTTCAGCATCACATGTCATAATCACACATGTGCAAAGGCAGGTTGCATGCCCTGACACTGAAGTAAAACCTCAAGCCTAACCTCAAAGGACTATCGTGCTTGTTGTCATCAAGACCTCAGCTCCTCTGCAATTTGTGGAAACAGTACTTCTGGAACCATGTTTGACAAGGCCTAAGCAAGGCCTACCAAAACCCAAAGGTACAGAGTATGCAGGCTCGAAAAAGAAGCAGAAGAAGGTTGCAAGCTTTGGCCAGCCAACAAGTCTGATAGCTCGCTATAAGAGTGGTGTGTTTCTGTGCACTCAGTTGGTCACCGTTACTTATTGACCAACCCAGCACCTGGTCAAGGGTCATACAGCCAACACTGGGTAAGTGTGTCATACCTGAGGCTTCCAGAAGCTTCCAACCAGCTTCTGTGGCAGGTGAGTCATCCAGCGTAGAGCAGGCGCCAGAGCAGCCCTTGTCTTCCACAAAATGATGAGCACAAAACCAGCAGCAATAGCTGCCAACCAAATCCACCCTGAAGATCAGCAAAATGCCTTTTGACAAATACTACGACCAGAACCACAATTCAATCTTCTGCAAAATGCCTTGAAGCTCAGTAAAGCAGGAATGCACCCAACTTGAGTTTGCATGCACACATGCTGTTTAGCTGACAAGACTTCGATGACTGTTAAGACACAGCAGGCTGCAAATGGTATGACGACCATCAGTAGCTGCAGCTGACATGTCTTTGGATATATGGAACGCCAGCAGCAGTCATACACATGCTTCTTCACTTGACATGTTGCAAGAGCTTAGCTTACCAGCAACTACATCTGAAGCCTGGTCTGGTGTCTCAACCAAGCTGGTAAATGGTTTGCTGCTTCCACTGCATCACAGAGCACAGTCAACTCACGCGACGTAGAATAGGCCAACCAAGCTAAGCCAAATGCAGCAGCAGCAAGTGATGACAGTGGAATCTGCCTCATCTGAGCATGACTGACCCATTTAGGTAGGATGAGTCATGAGATACTGTGAAATCAGCCACTGAATACACGTGCTGGACCTCAGGGCAATCCTCCAACAGCTGCCATTGGTTGTCAATGTTGGCGGATGTGATGTCATGATTCCCATAAATACCGCTTGCCTCATCTGCACCAGGAGAAAGCTTGCTTTTGACATGTGTCATCCAAAATGGGTTCCTTGCAGGAAGGTGTGCCGGCGGGATTTTCCAAAGCACAGACGCCCTGCTTCAAATGCCATGCAAGTCTCACCGTCAACAGCTGCGGGGTCCTCTTGTGTCAGGAGGGCGTCAACAAGCAAGCCTCCATGAGTGGGCTCTTGAGCAAAAGCCTCTCTGGCTACAGTCTTGTTGTCTTCAGGCTCTGCGGTGATCTGATGATCCTCTGCAGATATCTGATGATCTTCTGCAGAGATCTGATGATCCTCTGCAAATTCATCTGCACCTTCCCTGCACCAGTATGGGCACATGACCAGGTCTAGTGCA
>JAABUO010010450.1_pt1 | contig 10271 bp, 8 predicted proteins | sample 5559291 | NCBI WGS metagenome assembly JAABUO01 (sample SAMN10711878, study PRJNA513372) | rock metagenome | isolation source: Antarctica rocks | place: Antarctica: Victoria Land, Finger Mt sud
TGCTTCTCGACGATCACACCGGCACCGACTTTACCCTCGGCCTCCATCTGCTTCAGCCGTTCCTCGGTCAGGTCCTCGGCGCGTACGAAGGTTACCGCCGCGTCGGCCTCGGTCTTCGAGCCCTTCACCTGGACGAGGAGCACACGGTAGTCGTACCGCTCGCTCTCCGTCACACGCTCGTCCAGGCTGCTCTCGAACTCCGTGATGTAGGTCTTCACGTCCGCCGGCAGTTTCCGGCGTAGTGCAAGCTGCTCCTTCGCGCCGGCAGGGGACAGGCTCTGCACGAACACCGGGAAGCGCAGGTACTCGCCGAGCGAATCAGCGACGCCGAACGACGCCACCAGCTCCGTCTCGTAGTTGACGACCAGCGCGTGTGCCTGGCCGGCTGTGGCGGCCATCAGTGAGTCCTGGTAGCGGTGCTCCACTTTGTTGCGCAGCCCGACGAAAAATTCGAGGTTCGCGCGTACCGGATCGGAGGGCAGCGGGAAGCGAGCCTCGGCGCAGCTCTGCAGGTCCCAGGTTTTCTTGTCGCCGTCCTTCGTACGCAGGTACCGGTTGTTGGAGTTCCGGTAGTGGATTTCTAGCCCCGTCGCGCGCCCTTTCCGCCTGCAGCAGGTATTGCCAGGCGAGATGCATGTGGATCACGAAGTCCAGGTAGCTGCGCTCGTCGCCGGACCGGTTGTAAAAGTCGATGGCCACGCAGGCCTGCCGTCGCGACTCCTGCAGCATGTGCCACCACCGCGGCCTCGGCGCCAATGCCCCCCACCCGTCTTCCGTGTCGAATCGCATCAGCGTAGTTCGATCCCACGACAGACTTCGTAGGAATCTCTCCGCGTCTCGGTTGACTCCGACGCCCTATCCGAGACGGCGCAGCGGCGGTGGCGAGGCGTGGAGCCCCCTACACCTTGATTCGGCGCGGCGGCGCTCTAGGAGTACGAGCAGCGCCGCTCTTAGCGGCGTGTGGCGCCGGCTCGCGCATGGGAGTGCCGCGTCGCGGCCAGCAGCGGTTGATTGGACTATCAGCCGTGCTGCTTCCGTAGCATCCGTTTGCCCGTCTTCACAGCGAAGCAGGTACGTGCGTCGGTTACCTGAACGGCCATGACGTGAAGGACTCGACACGGCACCTTACCGACGGCCGAGCCCGGAATGCTGGAGTGGATGTCAGCCTGGCATAAGTTGGCCGTCTCACGGCACCCCGTCTACGCAGCGCTACACGGCGGGTGGCTACTCACGCTGCGAGGCCTGAAGAAACCTAATGCTTGGACAACTGCCTGGGTCACGCGGAGACGATGAGGGTCTGGGCTGCCGGCGCGGTGACCGGCAACATCGAGCTCGAATTCCGCTTGTTTCAGCGCCCGGTTTGGGGCAGCGGGACAGTGATCCCTCCTCCGTCGACGACCAACTCGGTGCCCAGTGGCGCTGAGAGCCGCACCAGCCTGTCCGCGATCCGCTCGAACACCTCGCCCTGCGCCACGTGCGGCAGCCCGGTTCCCTCGTTCGACGTCAAGACCAGCCGTAGCCTGCTCGCAGCCGCGGGGCCGAGGTCGAGAAGGGCCACATAGCTGTCGGGAGACAATTTGTCATAGAGAGCCAGGATCTCCTCCGAGGAACCTTCACGGGGCACCTGCTCCACGAACAGGCCCGTCCCGTAGAGGATCGGCTTGCCCTGATACACCTCGATCCCGCGAACCACGTGCGGATGGTTCCCGATTACAAGGTCCGCCCCCGCCCTGATTAGGCTCCGACCGAGCGGCCGTTCGTAGTCGGCCAGGTCGTCGCCGAAGTCCGCACCCCAGTGCACCGACACGACGAGGTAGTCCACGGCTTGTCGCGCTCGGGCCACCTGCTCGACGGCGCGCTCCTGGGCCATGGGGTCGACCCAGGTGATCACCGGAGGGGCCGACGGCGCCTCGAGCAGCCGCACGAGCACCTCATAGCCGGTGTGGATCGCGATCGGCGCCACCCCAGGGCGGATGTGGGTGGCGGGGGCGCCCGGGGGGAGGATGGTCGACCACGCCAGGAAACCGATGCGGCGCCCGGCTACTTCACGCACCCGCAGTTGCCTGGCGTCATCGAGGGTCTCACCCGCGCCCACGTGCTCGACGCCCGCTCGGTTCAACGCAGCCATGGTGTCGAAAAGCGCCTCTGGGCCGTAGTCCATGATGTGGTTGTTGGCGAGCGAAACGACGTCGAGGCCCATTCTCTTCACGTCGCGCGCGCGGTCAGGAGACGTGCGGATGGTGATGTACTTGTCAGCGGGGTAGCCCCGCTCAGATAGCGGTATCTCGAAGTTGGCGAAGACGATGTCCGCTGAGGCGAGGAGATCGACGACTCCGCGGAAGCCCTCGTCGGCCGCACCGTCCAGCCCGAAGTTGTCGCGGCTGATGAAGACGTCGCCCACCAGCGCGAGGGAGATCGTTTGATCAGCAGATCCGCCTGAACCGTCGTGCGTCATGGACGCGCCTCTCCTGTGTCGCCCATCCGGCGCCAGAGTGCTGCCAGCCGGTCGCAGCCCACTTCGAGGTCGCGCTCGTGGGCTGCGAGCGAGATCCGGACGAACCCATCCCCACCGGCGCCGAAGGCGGATCCGGGTGCGACCGCGACACCCTCCTCCAACAGCAGGCGGAGCGCGAATTCACGGGAGCCCGCGCCGCAGGCGGACACGTCGACCCAGGTGTAGAACGCGCCTGCCGGGCGGAAGGCGTCGATCCCGCGTGCGGTCAGCCGTCCGACGACGGTGTCCCTGCGTTGCCGGTATGACGCCACCATCGTCGCGATGACCTCGGGCGCGGATTGCAGCGCGGCCAGTGCGGCGTACTGGGTGGGAGTGTGGAGGCAGGAGATCAGCGGTTCCTGGGCCTTTGCGAGCACCTCGGCCACTGCCGGGGGTGCGGCGACGTAACCGAGCCGCCAGCCGGTCATGGCGTAGGTCTTGGAGAAGCTGTAGACGGTGGCCACTCGGCCGTCGGTGTCGAACGTCGCCGGACTCACCGCGGGGCCTTCGAAGGTGATCTCGTCGTAGCACTCGTCGGATAGCACCCACAGGTCGTGCTTGACCGCGAAAGCGAACAGGGCCTTCATGCGCTCGACGTCGATCACCGAGCCGAGAGGGTTCGACGGCGAGTTCAGCAGCAGGACGCGGGTGCGCGGTGTGACGAGCCGCTCCAGCTCATCGAGGTCGGGGACGTAGCCGCCGGCAGCGGTGAGGGAGTAGTGAGCGACGTCGAGTCCCAGCAGTGCGGCCATCATCGCGAAGTTGGGCCACGCCGGGTCCGGCAGCAGGATGCCGTCACCTGGTTCGGTCAGCACGACGAGGGTGGCGTAGATGGCTTGCGCCCCACCATTTCCCAGCACCACCTGAGCGGGATCCACGCAGAAGCCGTTGCGGGCCCCGATCTTCTCGGCGAGCGCGGTCCGCAGCTCGGGAATTCCGGCGGTGGGCGTGTAACCCGTGCGCCCGGCGAGCGCCGCCGCATGGGCCGCGGCAATGATGTGTGCCGGCGTTGCGAAGTCTGGTTGTCCCACCTCGAGGTGGATCACCTCGGGCCGACCCCAGGCGGCGTTCATGATCTCCCGGATGCCGGACGACGGCATGCCTGCCGCGGCCGCACTGACTCTCATCGCTGCGGGCTCCTCACAGTCGGTACAGCTCTCGAGCGTTCTCGCTGAAGACGGCACGGTCCAGGAGGATGACCTTGGCCCGTTGGCCCTCCGGCGTACGCAGCACCTCCTCGAGCAGCAGCGGATCCGCCTCGGGGAGCCGGATGTCGGAGTCCCTGAAGCCGGTGCACCTGCAGCGGCAGCCCCAGGTCCGTGCTGCGCGCGAGGATGCGGCGGAACAGCAGGTGCGCAACGCCTTGCCGCAACGGCGGATCGGCAGCTCGGTGCGCAGGGACCGGCCGGCCGCCGCTGTCGACGCCGCGGTCCACCGCCAACCCCGTGCGGTAGGCCAGCACCGATTTGGCCGCCGCGGCTGTTGTCAGCTCGGACACTCTGCAGCCGAGGTGCCGCGCCAACCGCACCGCCATCATCTCCGCGGCCAGCCAACCCGGCCCGACCTGGCGGCGCGTGGCTTCCGCGGCATCTCGCGGGGCGATGTCGAGCGTGACCTCGGCCGGATGGAAGTCAGCGGTGCGGAGCGCGAACGGGTGGGCGTGGTCGTCGATCACCCGCCGTGGACCCCGATGGCAGCGTCTTCGCCGCCCTCCTCGCCCAGGATCGACCCGACTCGCTCGACTGCCTGCGGGTTGCGGGCGCGCAGTGTCAACACGATGGCCAGACCGATAAGGAACCACGCAATGGTGATGTACGGCGTCAGGTTGAGGGGATGCGGCGGTGTCGGGTGGACCGAGCCGTACAACGCGGCGGCGAAGATCACGACACCGATGAGTGGCACACCGATGTGCATGAGCGGCTTGTGGTTCTCGTGGCGGCGGAAGTAGACCATGCCGCCGATGCACAGACCGATGTAGACCACGATGATCGCGAGCGTTCCGAGGGTGGCGAAGAAGTAGTAGACCGTCGTGGTCGCGGCGCCGAACGCGTCCCCGACGGTGTAGCCGACCAGGGCGGCCGCCAAGGTGCTGAGGACGGCGACCATCACCGTGGCGTTGGCAGGCGTTTTGAACCTGGGGTGCGTCTTGCCCAGCCATCCGGGCAGGACGCCTTCGCGACCCATGGCGAACAGGGTGCGGGTGCCCGCTGTGGCGCACCCGACGCAGACGATGAAGGCCGATAGCATGCCGCCGATCTCGATGAGCACCCCGAAGGGGCCGCCGACGAACTTCATGGCGATCGTCTTCAGCGCGAACGGGTCCGCGCCGAAGTCCTTGCCGTTTTCGACGCCGAAGCCGATCGTCATGGCGTAGGCGGTGAAGATGTAGAGCACGATCGCGAAGATGGTTGCGGCGAGGATCGCGATGGGGATGGAACGCCGCGGGTTCGCGGTCTCCTCACCGAAGTCGGCCGCGGTCTCGAAGCCGATGTAGGAGGTGACGCCGAGGATGATTCCGTAGAACACGCCGTTGAAGCCGCCGGTGGTGGTGTGGGAGAACGTGAACGGCGCCAGGGTGTTGCCGCTGGCCCCGCCCTTGGCGACGACGATCACCCCGACGAGAACGATCACCGCTATGGTGAGGATGCCGATCACCAGCTGGAGCTTCGTGGTGACGTCGATGCGCACGATGGACAGCACCACGAGAAGCACCATGCCGACGAGGAAGATCGGGAACCACCAGCTGTTGTCGATGCCGAGCAGGTCGGCTGCCAGCCCCGCCGTACCGGCCATGGTCATCGGCACGAAGCAGCACAGTGCGGCGGCGTAGAGCCAACCGGCCATGAACCCGCTCTCCTTGCCCAGGCTACGGCTGGCGTAGGTGTAGGCATAGCCGGCAGAGGCCATCCGACGGGTGAAACCGATGACGACAAAGGCCAGCGACAGGCAGGCGACGCCGCCGAGCAAGAAGGCGAGCGGGGTGGAGCCGCCCGCCACGGCCGCGACGCCGGGGACGTTGAGCAGCATCGCCATACCGGGGGACAGGACAGAGATCGAGATTGCGATGGCGTCGACGGTACGCAGCGCGCCCTTGGCGAGATGCTGTTCTTGTTGGTCGGCGGGCACGTTCGCGCCCGCTGCCCCGCTGGAGGTATGGCTCATGACGACTCCTTGGGTGAGGGCACCGGCTCGGAACCGAGCACGGTCGTTGCGTCGAGGTGGTAGTCGAAGGCGAGCGGTGTGCAGGAGCGCTCGGTGATCCCGGCGAGGAAGCTGAACAGGACGATGTGCTGCAGCGTCACGGCGTCTGCAGACCTTCGAGGACGTGCGGCTCAAAAGAACTCGAAGTACTCACGCATCTCCCAGGCCGAGACCAGTTGCCCCTCAGCCAGCGGCTCTGCCTCGAGGCTGGCCTGGTACCGGGCCAGCTCGGCGCGCTTCATCATCACGAAGTAGTCGATGAAGCCGTCCCCGAACTGCTCGCGGTAGAGCGGGTCGGCGGCCAACGCCTCGATGCCTGCTTCCAACGAGGTCGGCAGCGGTTGAGCGTTCTCGACGGCGTACGGGTCGGCGTCGACCGGCGGGGGAGCGGTGAGCTGGCGCCTGATCCCGTCGAGGCCGGCGGTGAGGTCGGCGGCCATGTAGAGGTAGGGGTTGGCCGCCGGCTCGCCGAGCCGGTTCTCCAAGTGGGTGCCGGGGTCACCGGCCCCTCCTTGCACCCGGATCATCGCGCCCCGGTTCTCCACCGCCCAGGCCACTCGGTCGGGGGCGAAGGAGTATGGCTGGAACCGGCTGAACCCGTTGATCGTCGGCGTGCTGAACACCGTCATGGCGCAGGCGTGCTCGAGCACACCGGCGACGTACTGCCGGCCCACCTCGCTGAGGTCCTCGCTGTCGCTGGCGAAGACGTTGGTCCCACCGGCGTCGAGGATCGACTCGTGGAGGTGCCAGCCCGAGGGGAAGAAGTTGGGCAGCCCGGGGCGGCACATGAAGCTGGCGAGCAGGCCACGACGCTGGCAGACCTGCTTCACCGCGCTCCGGAAGAGCACCATCGCGTCGGCCGCGCCGAGACCCTCCATCGGGCTAAAGGTGAACTCCATCTGCCCGGGTCCCCACTCGTTTTCCATCGAACGGGGTGGCAGATCCAGCTCGAAGAGCACGTCACGCAATGCCGTGAGCGTGTCATTGACACCGTCTAGGCGAACTTCGGACTGGAACTGGTAGCCGTGGGCGAACGCGTTGACCGAAGGCGGCGGTGGGGGCGCCCCGGTCTCGTTCAGGCCGATGACGGCGCTCTGACGCTGGACGATGTAGAACTCCACCTCCAGCCCCGCGAGGTAGCGATAGCCTGCCTCGCCGAGCCGCTCCAGCTGGGTACGCAGGATCCGACGGCCGTCGAGCGGCACCGGCGTGCCGGTGCTGAAGTAGCCGTCGCACAGCACCCAGCCAGTCCTGTCTGCCCACGGAAGCACGTGGAAGGTGGTCGGGTCAGGAACGACCACGATGTCAGGGAATCCGGTGAACTCCGGGATCCCGAACCCGCCGCCCTGGACAAAGGCCGGCGGGAACACGACGTTTCCCGAGTCGAGGCTGTAGACGGCACCGGAGAAGTCGACCCCGTTTCGCAGTCCGGCGACAGCCGCGTCGGCCGAGAGGAATTTCCCCCGCGGTACGCCGTGCTGGTCAACGGTGGTGATGCGGATGGTGCGCAGGTCCAACTCGCCGATCCTCGCCACCATCCGCTCGGCAGCGTCTTCCTGCTCGGCGCTATAGAGACCGTGTGCCTCGACGAACCCGCGTCGTCCGATGCCCTGGTCCTTGGTGTCGCTCATTCGGCTCCTTCTTGAAGGGTTGAGATCACATCCGGAGCGGGCCGCCGCGCGCGGCGATTGGACCAGGTCGAACACGAAGTTCTTGGGCGCGCCCTCGGCGATGGACAGATAGGTCTCCGTGCGTTGAACGCCGCTGATCTGCCAGACCTTCTCGAGCAGGACGGTGCGGAGGTGCTGGACATCGCGCACCCGCAACCGAGCGAGCAGATCGAGTTCGCCGGTGACCACGGTGATGGTCTCGACCTCGGCCAGCTGACTGACCGCCGCCATGACGGGCTCGAGGTCCAACCCTTGCGTGGCGGTGATGGCGAGGTAGGTGACGACGGGGAATCCGGCCGCCCCTCAGTCGACGACGACACCGTACCGCTGGATGACTCCGGAGCGCTCCATACGGCCGATCGCCGGTGCAGACATGCCGAGCTCACGCGCCGGGCCGCGTTGAGAGGTGCGCGCGTCGGTGGCGACGAGCTGCAGCAGCGCGAGGTCGGTGTCATCGAGCGCGACCGGCTCCGAGGCGCCGACATGACGCGGGCCAGGCCGGCCAGCGGCGCATCCGCCTTCTCCATCCGCACGCCTACTTCCCCCACTATCTCTGCAAACGAAAAGTCAGCCACGGGATGCACCGTGCATACGCCTGGCGGATCGCAGAGTTACCTGGCGTTCGCCTCGACAAGTCACAGGCGAAGAATGTACGGTCGGTGAAACCCTGTCAAGGGTCCGAAACCTCAGGGTCTCCCCACGAGACCGAACGAGCGGAGGCAGCCGGCCGTGATCGCGACCACGCACGATTGGGCGCCCCTGCTGGCACGTCGAGTTGGCGTCCACGACAGCGGGGGAGCGATCGCTGCGATTCTGTCGCAGGCGAACGCCACCGACATCATCACCTTGTCGGGAGGGGCCCCGTTCTTGGCATCAGACCGGGCCAGCTACCTGACCGGCACGTCCCTCGACGTCGCCGGAGCGTTAGGCAAGTACGTCTGATGTGCCGGCTACTCGGCTGGGTCTCGCGCGAGCCGGCGACGGCGCGCGAGGTGCTGGGTAAGGAGTCCTTGGCCGCGTTCATCGGCTTAGCGCGCTATCACGCGGACGGTTGGGGAGCTGCCCTTGACGGAGCCGACGGTCCGGCCGTCGAGAAGTCGACACTGCGGGGCGACACGGACCCGGCGTTCGTAGCGTTGCTGACCACCCGCGCCGCGCGTGCCGGCCTTGTCCACATCCGCTGGGCCACGCCTGGGCTGCCCATCGAGCTGCGCAACACGCACCCGTTCACGTACGGCGGGAAGGTCTTCGCGCACAACGGCGCTATCTATCCGGTCAACCGTCTCGACTCTGTCGTCACTGAGCCGTGGAGCAGCCGGCTGCAGGGCACCACCGACAGTGAGAAGTACTTCTTCGCGATATTGGCCGACCTTGAGGAGCACGGCACAGTCATGCCTGCGGCAATCGCGCACGTCGTCGAGAGACTGACCCGCGACTACCGGCCGAGCAGCTTGAATGCGCTGCTCGAGACGCCATCGGCGCTCTACGCGATCAACGACCACGATCCCGACGCCGCACCGGGCTCATCGCCTGTGACGGCCGACGGAGGCGTGTCGGTGGACCACGCGACGCACTTTGATCTGCGACACCACAGCACGCGCGACGCAGTCATCGTCGCATCCTCAGGATTCATACCAACCAACGCAGACGGCTGGGAGCTGCTTCCCAACCACACCGTGCTCAGGATCGACAAGGCAACGCTGACGACTCAACTCGTGCCGCTAGTTCGATGATTGTCAAGCGCCGGGTTATGACCGTTCAGGCCGCGAGTCGGGCGCGGGCAAGAGCACCTCTTGTCGCGCGAGAGGTCGGCTTACCGGGCCGCTAGATAGTGGTCGGCGAGCCGGGACACAGCTGGCCCGGTCGTTCCCGCCGACCACAACGGACAACGTCGCCCTTGAACCGCTCGGACTCACAGTGTTGGGGGGCGTGTGGTATCAGTCCTTGATCACGATCAGGTTGTGGCCGCGGGCTCGTGAATCGAGGGTTCTCGTTGCAGTGCTGCTAGGCGCTCGTGCACCTTGTCACCGATGGTTGCGAGCATCTCCAGCTCTGTCGCGGTGAGGTGGTCGATGAGGACATCGCGGACGTCGGTTAGGTGTTGCGGGGCTGCCGCTGCGATCAAGTCACGGCCCCGGGGGGTGATCGCGATGACCGCCCCCCGCTGGTCGGTGAGGCACCGCGTGCGGGACACGAGGCCGCGGTTCTGCATCCGGCCCAGGTGCTGGGACAGGCGGCTCTTCTCCCAGTGGAGCAGTGCGCCAAGTTCGAACGACCTCAGCCGGCCGTCGGGCGCTTCCGAAAGATGGGCCAGGGTCTGGTAGTCAGCGTGGGACAGTCCGCACCGGTTGCGCAGTTGCCGCTCGATGAACTCCGACAGGCTGTCCTGCATCTTCATCAGGCTGCGCCAGGCCCGCTCTTCCCGTTGGTCCAACCATCGCGCCGCCATGCCTCACATCCTATCGGCCGGTTGACGTGTTAACCGCACGCACTTAGGATCTGGTTCACAAGTTAACCAACGAGTGGCATCCGAATGGAGACAGCAATGAGGATCGTCACGATCGGACGAGGGACGGTCGGTGGTGGGTTAGGTCGCCTTTGGCGCGCCGCCGGGCATGACGTCGTGGGGCTCGGACGCGATGGCGGGGATGCGTCGGAGGCGGACGTCGTCCTGGTCGCCGTTCCCGGCGCGAACATCTCAGCAGCCCTCAGAAAGGTGACAGGGCTCGAAGGTAAGGTCGCGGTCGACGCGACGAACATCCTGCCCGCCCGACAGGGCGACTTCCCGTCCTACGCCCACGAGGTGCGGTCCTTCACCAGGGCACCGGTTGCCAAGAGTTTCAACATGAACTTCGGAAGACTGTTGGACGTGGTGCAGGAGCAGCGGGTGCGGCCGAGTAACTGGT